>Ga0255137_1000664_pt1 | contig 11873 bp, 10 predicted proteins | sample Law_Atlam_RepC_8_FD_188548 | JGI IMG/M metagenome (GOLD analysis project Ga0255137, IMG submission 188548) | Freshwater microbial communities from St. Lawrence River, New York, United States - Law_Atlam_RepC_8d | ecosystem: Environmental > Aquatic > Freshwater > River | place: USA: New York... | reverse complement strand
CATGTAATGAGGCGGGGCGAGGGTTCAATGATAGCAAATCGCGGAGCAAAAGGGGTGGTGTAAAGGGGTTGATAAACCACGATGTTTGTGTGTCGTGGGAGAAAATAGAAGTCAATCATGTTTTGGTTTCAATTCGTGGGGCTATGCGTCCGATGGAAACTCTACGACGGATTGTCGTTTGATTTTCTGGCGTAGTTCAAAGAGAAGCCAAAACGAAATGCTGACTGAGACGACCTCACCGATCGAAGTACCTGCAGTAGCTGCTAGCCGACAGGGTGGAGCAGTGAGGGATGGGGATAGTGCATCGGCGGCGCTGGCTGTCCAGGAGGCACTGGGTACACAGAGAGCACTGGGAACACAGGGAGCACTGGGAACACAGGGAGCACTGGGTACACAGGGGGTTGGGAGTCGAGTATCGGGTGGTAACAGAATCGTGTTACGGCCCGGCAGCGGTAGCTCTTTACGATTTCTGCTGCGGCACTTGTCGATGCAGAGGATGGCGATTGAGGAGTGCGTGGCGATCGAGCAGTGCGTAGCGCAAGAGGGGCCATCTCCGCCGTCAAGCGGCAGTAGATAAATCGAATGCTGGGAGGCAGGCATGAACTGGCGACGCTGGTCCGTAGGGATACTGATTCTTGGAATGCTCGTCGGGCTATCGACCTATTCGAATCGCAAACGCCTTTTTGCTTCATGGCTTGAGCGGTTCGAAAAAGTTCAATATGGGAGCAAGCGCGATTTGCTTGCGGTCTCCTTTCAAGATTCACGTGTGGAATTTGGACCGGTATTGGTTCACTGCAAGAGTATCGAGGGTGGAAGTATCGATGTGCCGGTCGAGGTCGAGCATCTGAGTGCGACGGTCGATCCGGGGAGTCTCTTCAGTGATGAATTGCTCGTCCACTCGCTTCGTGCTCGCGGCGTGCGACTGCCTTGGTTACCCCCTGAGCGACTGCGATGGTCGTTGCCAGAGTACCCTCAATTGCCCGCCACGGCTTCTTTGCAAGCCACTGGTCAGCTACACACGAGTGGCCAGTTGTCTGGCAGCAGCATTGGTGATGAATCGCGTGGTGTAGTCGATATGCGGGAGTGGATTGAATCGAGGGTGATCGATTCGGTTCAGTCATTAGATCGCGATAGCGATCCGCATCGAGCTGCGGTTCAAGAGATGGAAGATCGATTACGAGCATTGGAAGCACGACAGCAAGACCTGCGCCAACCGATGCCGGCGGCTTTGTGTGATCGACAAGTCCTAGCTCCGATCGCCAAGGAGTATCATGCAATCAATCAGAAGTTAGCTGAGACACGGATTGCATGGCGAGATGCAACGAAGGTTCGCGAAAAGAAATGGGCGCAATTGGAAAGCCAACTTTCAGAGCGACTCGATGCGCAAGTTGCACGGATGGTTCCTGATATTGAACCAGAAGTGCGAGTTCAAGCCGTTAGTTATTCACAGCGGATAGAAGAGTCGGTAATGCCATTTTGCAATGCGATCGCAGGTTGGATTACTGAGCGACCGTTTACAGGCACCGCTGCGGATGCGAAGCGATGGAATCTGGAACGAGGGACATTTCAGGGAACGTTGATCTCGATCGTAGATGGAACATCAGAGATTCCATTCGAGTGCACATATTCATCCGGTGGAGCAAATAACACGACTGGAAGTGATCAAGCTTCTGTCTCCACATGGCGATTCGAGCTACCGAACGCCCAAGGGATTTTAACGATCAAAGCCCGCTGGGAGGATAGTAAGCTCGAGCGTTGGAAGATGGATTGTGACTGGAAACGGTCAGCCGCAGCAGTGTTAACCACCCAAAGTAGCGAGGGTGATCAAGGTCGATCGATATCGATTCAAGTTGTACAAGACGAATCTGATCGGACGTTGCGAGTCAGCGCTCCTTGGAATAGTGCCATCAGAAGTGAGCATCGATTCGTGTCTACCTCGGAACCCCCTTCTGTTCGAGGAGCTCTGGTGTTTCAGTCAAGGGTTGGAGTTCAACGGCAATCAACTCCTGGGGACAGATTCGTCGCAAAAGAATCGGTATTGGTTGAGCCTAAGAGTTTATTCGAAATCGAGCAGTCGCTTGGTGCCAAGAAAGAACAATGGATGCGAGGCGAAAGCACGCGGCTTAAAGCGATGTTAACCGAGTGTCTTGCAGTTCAAAGCAGTCGCGAAAAGGTCAAGTGGGAATCGGGGGTGTTGCATAGCTTTGATAAGATGCGAAGCATCGAGCAGCAACTAGCTCTCTGGCGTGGAAGTTGGGATCAAATCGTTGGATTGCCGCAGTTTCGCGTCGGTAGTAAGTTCACTGGACATCCGGATCGATAGTAGATCGTAGTTGATAGTTGATAGTGAATAGTTGATAGTGGGGCTGCTGAGGAAGAATAGTGGCCAATATGTTTGCGATTCGGGCCCAGTTCCGTGCCTGTGCCTGTACCTGTGCCCGAGCCCGTGCTCTTGATCTTGCTCTAGCTCGGATACAGGGAACAGTTTAGTTGCATTCCGAAGTAGTTCGTGTGTTGAACGAACATAACACCACTTTAGGCTGCTTTCGATTACGAGCACGAGCACCGTTTCACTGACCACGAGTACTGTTTCACTGACCACGAGTACTGTTTCACTGACCACGAGTACGGCGCTGCAAAACAGATAGCAATAACAGCTAATAAAATTCCAGAAGAACCGACAGTTGAGAGTGGATAGCTGTACGGGTTTAGGGGGTGGTTGCATTCGGTACGTAAACCGAAACTCTGCTACCATCTTTGAGTTTCTCTGGTGGGTAGAGCACGACAGAGTCCCCTACGTTTAGTCCGCTTGTGATTTGTGCGAAGTCGCGGTTCTTGATTCCAACGCTGACTTCGACCCGTTCGACGCTTGGGTATCCGAAGGAGTTTGAGCGATAGCGGTAGACGAACCAAGATTGAGCGTTTGATTCCAGAGCGCCGGTTGGGACAAACATCCCCTCTGCGGGACTTGAGTCGACCACGATCCTCGCTTCGATTCGGTAACCGTCTCCAAGTGTTGGTCGTTCTTCCCAAGGCTGATCGAGGTCGACCAGGACGCGAACGCGTTTTTCTTCGACGCCGAGGGCGGAGACTTTCAGAAAAGCGGCAGGTTCAATACGTCGAACTCGGCCTGAGAGGGCTTGATCGCTCCCCCATCTTTCGATCCAAACTTTGTTGCTTGGTCGAATACTTACAGCAGCGGTGGACAGCACATCGATTTGTACTTCCATCTCGCGAGGGTCACCGACTTCAAGCATTGGCGAGCCTGGTGTGATTACACCTGCATCTTCGCGGAGGACTCGCAAGACGGTCCCGTTGATGGGCGATTTGATTTCGAATGGTGTATTTGGTTGCTGAGTATCGATAGCCAAAGCTGCTTCGGCGACACTGTATTCATGTTGGGCGATTGATCGGAAGAAGTTCGCTGCGCGGAGTCCGGCATTTGCGGATCGGAAACTATGTTCGATCTGATCGAACTCAGCTTGAGCGATGGCATTCGTCGCCAAGAGCTTTTTACCTCTAGAATAATTGTGGTCGGCAAGCTCTAGCGATTCATTCGCGACTTTGATCAGTTCATCGGCTCGTTCGATAGCAGCTTGTGATGCCCGCAATCGGCCTTCGCCTTGAAGTCTCTCCCGAGCATCGAGAAGGGATGGATCGGCGGGTTCGAGCAGGGCAAGTCGCGTGCGATCTTTCTCGATAGGGTCCCCTGGGTGAAGCTCGATACGAGCTAGTTTGCCTGTGATTGGAGAGGTTATGGTGTAGCGTTCGCGGATTCTCGTCTCGCCGTCATCTTCGATGGACTGTTCGATAGATCCAATATCGACTCGACCGAGTTCTACGGGGATAGGAGATTCTGAGAATCCAAACCAAGCCAATGCGCAAAGACCCAATATCAGCAGGGCAGCAAACCCGATATTTCTCGGAGACCAAGTATTTGCAGAGGGGTGAACGGGAGGCACTTGGCTATTCCCTGACTTTTAAAACGTTGATTATTTCAAGCTTGGATGCCATGTGAGCTACCATGAGGCAGCACAATGCGGTGGCTGCTGCAATGACACTGAGGGTATAGGCGATGGTGCTTGGGGCGAAGACCATAGGAAGTCGGTGGCTATCTGTATCCAAAGCGGTGATCATCCCGTATGCAAAAGCATAACCTAATGGGATACCTATCGGGATAGCAAGAAGTGTGATGAGAATAAGTTCGAGCAAGAGGATCCAGAGGATTTCCTTTTGACGGTATCCCAAGACGCGCAGCGTAGCCAGATCGCGAGCGCGTTCGCTGAAGGTAATCAGAGCTGAGTTGTAAGTGACTCCTAGGGTTATTAAGGCTGCAAAGATAGCGTTTATGAATCTCATGACGCTGGTGCTTCTCGAGAGTAGTTCGCGGAAGTTCGCCAGCGTTGCTTGTCGATTTAGTACACCGCATACTACCGGCGTCTTCTTGATTCGCTGATAGATATCATCTCGATAGTTTGAATCTAAGGTAAGGAATACTCCCGAGAGTCGATCACCTTCACGCATCCATTCGTGCAAGGTCGCTCGATCGATATAGGCGCTTGGGCCAGTGTAGTTTGCAAAGATGCGATCGATGGGTAAGCGTCGCCGGCGGTGTGCTCCTTCGAGGACTTCGACTTCGACGAAATCACCTTGGCCTACCCCTAGTTTCTCGGCGAGTTTTTTGTTGATAACAATTCCTCCGTTAGGCTGCGGTTTAGAAGTGTGGTTGGAGGCATCGAGGATGCGAAAAAGTTTGGCATTCGGATCGAGACCCAAGATTGTTAGCCGCTCACGTTGGTTCCCGTTGTGCAGTTGCACTGGTACCGCTCGAAAACCTTCTACCCGTGTAACCCCTGGCCATTGGCTTATTTCATGCATCGACGATTCGTTCTTTGATTCGTCAAATGTGAGTTGAAAGTCGTGGCGTTGGCACTGAGAAAATTGGTGTTCTAAGACACGCTCGATCGTGGACTGAAAAAACGAGCTGAGAATCAAAAGAGATACACCGAGAGATAAGCCAAGGATAGAGAGCAGAGTCAGTTTTGGATTCGCCAGCATACGCAGGAGTACCAAGCGTAGGATCGGAGACATTCTCGCTATTGAAGTAGAGCGCTGAGACCAGAGGGCTAGGAAGCGAGCTGCGTTTGGCTGAAGGTTCCCGGTTTGCATTGCCAGAGCCGGAGGTAGTTTGACTACTTGCATGAGCCCAGACCAAGCCCCCAAGGCTGCGACGGCGGCCCCGAGCATTACGGCTCCGATCCACTCCCATCCGAAGGGTACTTGGATGATTTCCGGAAAACGGAAAAACTCTTTGTAAATACCGCTTAATGCGTTTGCGAATCGCAATCCGACGAAGACCCCGAGCAGTACGCCGGCTCCGATCCAAATCGAAATGACTTGCAGTACATGCCAAGCGATTTCGTGGACACGATACCCGAAGGCGCGCAGGGTTGCGATCCGTTCGCGTTGTTGACCGATCCAACGGCTGAAGACCATATGGAGCAAGAATATCGTAACGCTCAAGAAGATTGCAGGAGCGAGAAAAGCCATGGTTCGCAATTCGTTTAACTCATCGCGTATCCTAGCGTGAGATTCTTGGTCTTCCCGAAGGATCGAACCAGTCCCACCATAATCGGAGAGTAGTTCGTCGATCTGCGTTTGTATCTTGCGACCATCGGTGGGATTCTCAAGCTCCACGGCTAGATGATTAAACGCACCATCCATATTCCATACGGCTTCGAGTTTCTCCCTGGGTGCCCATACGATTCCATAAAGGCGGTTGTCGGAAAGGAGTAGTCCAGGTTGTACAACGTAGATCGAGTCGGGGGAGAGTCCGATACCGACTATATGCAACAGATCTCTTTTCCCCCCTAAGTTGGCTTGAAGCGTATCGCCGAGCTTTAGGCTATGCGCTTCGGCAAACAGTTCGCTGACGACGACTTCGGTTTCGGCCCCAAGTTTTGGCAAGCGACCTTTGCGAAGGTACAGAGCGTCTAGGGATTTGGTTTCAATGGAGACGAGTCGTGCAGTGACTGGTTCCGAGAGGTTGGGGAAGTCCAAGATAGCTTGGCGTACGATGCGGCCCGATACTCGAGTGACACCTGGAATCTCAAGAATGCGATCCAACAGAGAGGTCGGGGCGCGGACGAGCGAAGCCCAAGCGTGAGCGAAGTGGTAGTGAGCATAGTACTGATCTCGGCTTGCCTCCATCGATCGGATGGTGCTCGTGGACATGATGAAGGTAGCTATACCGCAGGCGAGTAAGCCGACGATGGCAACCCCTTGTTTCCACAACCGCAGGATATCGGAGATGAGTAGTCGCTTGCGAGCATTCATCGAGGAGTCGCCGCTCTAAATCGAAATGGTGCTTGTCGATGAAAAATTACCATTGCAGAGAACTTGCTGGCTGAGGGTTTAGGTTTTCATCGATACGAGCGATTTGTCCATCAGAAAGACGGATTACGCGGTTAGCCATATTGGCGATTGCTGCGTTGTGGGTGATTATGACAACGAGCGTACCGAGCTCTCGGTGGATGCGAGCAATTGCATCCAAAACGATTGCACCTGTTTTCACGTCAAGAGCGCCGGTTGGTTCGTCGCAGAGTAAGACTGCCGGATTTTTTCCGATTGCGCGTGCGATGGCTACGCGTTGTTGTTCACCACCGGAGAGTTGTGCTGGGTAGTGCGTTGCGCGGTTCTCGAGGCCGACGAGTCGCAGGGCATCGATTGGCTCCATCGGTGCATTCGCGATTTCCGTCACCAATCGCACGTTATCGAGCGAAGTTAAGCCGGAGATGAGATTGTAGAATTGGAACACGAACCCCACGTGTTCTCGGCGATATTCGGTCAATGCGTGCTCATCGCAAGCCGAGAGATCTTGGTCGCGAAACACGAGTGTACCGGCCGTGGGAGTGTCGAGTCCCCCGAGAATGTTTAGCAGTGTCGATTTACCGGAGCCTGAGGCACCGAGGATCACGACAAACTCGCCTTCGAACAATTGCAAATCGATTCCGCGAAGCGCATGAACTACGGAATCCCCCATTGGATAGGACTTGCTTAGTTGTTTGGCTTCAAAGAGTGGACGGCGTGGAACGCTCATTCCATTATGGTAGCTGACGGAATCGATAGCACCAACGAAGTGTGGAAGGATTATCGAGTGAACCTAGCGGTAGGATTTGAAGTTGCCGTAGTTCAGGGTTCCAGAGAAGCTTGCCGAGAGTGACTTCAAGTTGGATTTTCAATAACTCGTTTCCAGGTCGAGTCCATGTTCCGGTCCAAGAATTCCCGTCGATATGGGCTTCGTGCCAATGGTGGTTTGAATTGCCATCTGCATCGACGATTCGGTAGGTGCTTCCGAGAAACAGGGCAGGGCGGGTGATACGGCAGGCGAAATCGAGTTCTACGGATTGGTTGTCATCGAGACAACGGGCGGCGAGGGACCAGTGTCCGTGTCCTGACAAACCGACTCCGAGCGCGACGTGTTGTAGGTCAGGGCCGAGTGGTTCGAGGACGACTTGTTGCAATGGCGGATCGCTGGGCCAAGCCAATTGCGCATCGGTGGTGATTGACTCCAGAAAGGTAGATCGCTTCAAGGCTGCAGATGATGTTTCATCGATAGCCATGAAGTGGGTGAATCTATCGCCGGCTTTGCAGAATGCGAGGGTGGTGCATACCGAAGGAGATTCTTGATTCTCGCTGGATACTTCGGTGGGAGCAGAATGGATTTCGAGTAGCTTTGACATCGCCTAGTTGCCAGTTGTAGGGCGACGGCAGTTGAAATCCGATGCGAAACGGGACTCGGTGGATGCAGCGGCGCGGCTTAAGTTTTCGTTGGATTGGAGGGTGATGGGGGTACGTGTAACGATTCCCATCATGAATCGATTGGCGACTTGAAGCATTTGAGAATCGAGACTTCCTTCTTGGGCCATTTGCTGTGTCGATGTGTATTTCGATTCGCGGTTCGAAAGGGTGGTGGAGTTGACTTGAAATTGCATGAACTGGTAGTTCAAGTGTGCGCGATGGGCCATTCGCATCATGTCGATGACTTGATCGACTCCGCAGGTATTCGAATCGGAGTTTTGCATCGCGAGAACGGGAAGATTTCTCGCCGACTTCCAGTCAGCAAGTGCCCGCTTATGGTTTGGAAAGGGGCCGTTGCAAGCGACAACGCCCGCGAACGCGTTTGGGTTTCGCAAGCCGATCCATTGGGCCAAGGTAGCTCCGCTGCCGAATCCAGCGATAAAGACGTTGTCCGTATTGATCGACAGGGACTCACTGAGTTGTTCGATCGCTTGAAAGACACATTCTTCCGCGAGGATGTATTCCGTTAAGGTGTTACCCCATTGGAACAGGCGTGGTGATTTGCGAGATGGGCGGGTGGCGCGTACGGACAAGCCGACGTAATTGCGCATGCTCAGATCGGGCATGATTTCATCGAGTTCGCATTCGCTGCTGTGCTGAGAATGCAACCAGATGACCAACGGGTACTGATAACCCGATTCGTAGTGTTCAGGGACGAAGATCCGATGTGGGAAGCTTATATAAGGTGGGGCTTTCAGGGGGCTTCGCGAACCCGAATCGGTTCCGTGTTCTCCCGAGAAATCCATCGCGTCTGCGGCGTTTGAAAACCCGTGATCCAAGCGTTTTGTTTGGTTTTCTAGCAAGAAGCTGTTCAGGCGGCTCATTCCAGAGATTCCTTCGACGAGCGGACTTGGATCAAAAGGTTTTACGGTATGTTTTTCGGGTGGTTGCGTTTTCTTAGCCACTTGCGGTTTGTAGGGGGAAATCGAGCCTTGCGTCAATGCCACCCTCGTCGGATCTAGGCAACTGGGCTAGCATTATTGTTTTCTGTGTTGAAAGTACACAGCAGCGACAGAGGTAGGCTAAGCAATGACGTTGAATGCAATGACTTTAAATCAGGTAAGCGGCGGGAAGCCTTGGGCGATTTATCACGAGCATGAGCACTGGTTCAAACCGTTGTTCGCGGAGCTTGAAAGCCGAGGAATCCCCTGGGTGCGACTTGATCCTCGCGGTCACTGGTTTGATCCGAGTGAGTCGAGCAGTCCGTATGGTTTGGTTTTTAATCGGATGAGTCCATCTGCATATTTGCGGGGTGGGATTCAGGGGATGTTCTTTACGCTCGATTGGCTGGCGCATCTCGGGCGGCTTGGTGTGCCGGTGATCAATGGACTCGATGCGTTTACGATTGAGACGAGCAAATCCAAGCAGTTAACCTTGTTGGAGGAATTGGGGTTAGGGTATCCGCGTTCAAGGGTCTTGAATCATGCAACCCAAGTTTCCGAAGCGTCCGTTGGATTGCGATTTCCCGTGGTGTTCAAAGCGAACATTGGTGGATCGGGGGCAGGTATTGTCCGATACGATTCGCTTGAGGGGCTCGAGCGAGCAGCACAGCAGGGTTCGCTAGATTTCGGTGTGGATCATACCGCGTTGTTGCAGGAGTACACGCCTGCTCGAGGTAGTAAAATCACCCGTGTTGAGTTGCTTGGAGGGAAGTTCCTCTATGCGATCGATGTTCATTTAACAGGGGATACATTCAACCTGTGTCCAGCCGATATTTGTCAACGCTCCGATGGGGTTGAATTGCAGCGGGCGGCATGTCCTATCGATGCGCCGAAGTCCGGTTTGAAGGTTCAAGCGGCGAGTCCTTCTACCGAAGTGATCAAAGCTTGTGAAGCCATCATGCAGCGAGCGAAGATCGACGTTGGTGGGATTGAGTTTATGGTCGACGATCGGGACGGAAGAGTGGTTTACTACGACATCAACGCGTTGTCGAATTTCGTGGCTGATGCTACGAACGTAGTGGGACTCGATCCCTTTGCTCGACTTGTCGATTACATGGAAATGCGGGTGGCAACAGCCCAGCGGGCGAAAGCTTAACGCAAGGAGATAGCGATGCGTTTTGGATATTGGCTACCGGTCTTTGGCGGTTGGTTAAGGAACGTCGAGGATGAGGGGATGCAGGCTGACTGGAGTTATGTCAAACGGCTTGCGCAGCGAAGCGAGGAGATCGGGTTTGATTTAAGCCTCATTGCCGAGCTGAATCTCAACGATATCAAAGGTCAATCAGCTCCATCGCTCGATGCTTGGTCAACAGCTGCGGCTTTGATGGCCGTCACCGAACGGATCGAATGGATGGTGGCCGTACGCCCGACGTTTCATGCTCCTGCATTATTGGCTAAGCAAGCAGCGAATATCGATCGAATAGGTGGAGCAGGTCGGTTGAGTTTGAACGTTGTCTCGAGTTGGTGGCAGGATGAAGCGGAGAAGTATGGAGTTCAATTCGAGCAACATGACCGACGCTATGAGAGGACAGAAGAGTGGCTCGATGTAGTCGACGCATTGTGGAGTCGTGATGGGGTCGATTATGAAGGAGCGTTTTACAAGATCAAGCAAGGGGTGTTGCAGCCGAAGCCTTTGACGCAGCCCAGGCCGACCATTTATGCAGGTGGCGAGTCGGAAGCTGCGAAAGATTTGATCGCTCGAAAATGTGATGCTTATGTGATGCACGGGGATCCACCCGAGCGCATTGCTCCGAAGATTCGAGATATGCAAAACCGCCGCGATGCACTTGGACTGCCACCAATGCGATTTGGAGTTGCCGCTTATGTCATCACCCGTCCGACGATTGGGGAAGCCCAAGCCGAGTTGCAAAGGATTACCGATGTGAAACACTCGGCGTTGGGTTACGCAAATTATCAGCAATGGCTGGCGGGTACCCAGTTGGAACGACGGGTCAGCCTCGAAGACTATTCGGTAAGCAATCGTGGATTGCAAGCTGGATTAGTTGGATCTCCCCAACAAGTTCAGGATCGGATCGGGGAATTTGCAGAGATTGGGGTGGATTTATTGCTGCTACAGTGCAGTCCGCAACTCGAAGAAATGGAACGATTCTCCGAATGTGTGATCAAGCACTTTGGAACTATGGGGGTTGGTGGGTAGAATAGAGCATGGCTAAATCGAAGGGCGCAAGTTCTCCTGCGTCCGTGCCGTTCCCTCCCTCGAATGTTTCCCCACCATGTCCTCGATTCCCTGGTCGATCTCCGAAGATTCCCTGGATGTCAATTTTTCTGTCCCGCAGGTTATGCGGCTGCGGTTTACGAAGGACTGCTTTGGGGCGGACTGGGAGAATGTACTTCCGATCTTCCAAAGCAACGCAGGAGAACAAGGGGGAGCGAGCAAAGCTAGGTTGCAATGGTGGATCGATGCATCGGTGCTTGCGGCCGACCCGAGTCTCGAAAATCAAATCCAACAGCGAATCGCTGAGAGCTCCGACTCCCTGGAACTTGTCTCCGAGATTCACCGAGTCGAAGGAGGAGAGCAAGTCAAAAATGATGAGCAAGCAGTAAACCGAATTTTCTCCACAATCGAGCGAGATGGCTTGGATCGGCGATCTTATATCGTGGTTGTCGGTGGCGGAGCGGTGCTCGATGCGGTCGGTTACGCCGCAGGAATTGCTCACCGAGGTATTCGCTTGGTTCGCTTTCCAACTACGACGCTAGCCCAAGCGGACTCGGGTGTAGGGGTTAAGAATGCGATTAATGCGTTCGGGAAGAAGAACTGGAAAGGAACGTTTGCCGTGCCTTGGGGAGTCGTCAACGATCAACGACTTCTTGCCAAACTACCTGATCGCGATTTTCGCGCAGGGTTTTCCGAGTCGGTCAAAGTTTCGTTGCTCAAAAGTCCCTCCGCGTTCCGGTTTCTTTGTCAGCATGCCAAAGACATCGCAGCCAGAGACTGGACAGCTGTTATGCCTGCGATTCGCTCGAGCGTCTTGATGCACTTGCACCATATCACTCATGGCGGAGATCCTTTTGAGATGCAAGAAGCCCGCCCGTTGGATTACGGGCATTGGT
>Ga0255137_1000659_pt1 | contig 11918 bp, 8 predicted proteins | sample Law_Atlam_RepC_8_FD_188548 | JGI IMG/M metagenome (GOLD analysis project Ga0255137, IMG submission 188548) | Freshwater microbial communities from St. Lawrence River, New York, United States - Law_Atlam_RepC_8d | ecosystem: Environmental > Aquatic > Freshwater > River | place: USA: New York... | reverse complement strand
CACATGAAGACGTTCACGCCACCCGGCATCCTCCTTGCGGACAGCTTCCGGCAAAACACTCTTGAGCGCCGTCTCGACCGGGCAGCAATAGTAGGACGCAATCCAACGAGCCAACTCCAGCACCTGAGGCGTGACCAGAGTCTGGGCACCCAAAACATTCAGGATGGGCTTGAGGTTGGTCTGGGGCGAGGAATCCGCCACCGCAGTCACCAAGCCCAGCACCTGCCGATGTCCGAAGGGCACCTTGACCCGAGACCCCACGGCCACACGCCCGGAAAACTCCTCCGGAATGGAATAATCGAACTCCTTGCGGAGGGCTATTTCGAGAGTAACGCGGGCGACCACAAGTGAGGTTTCCCGATCATTTGCGGCTCTCGCGCCAGTAGGGTCGATCGGCAGCAAAGAGATACCCGTTCTCCGGGTACCGGTCGCCGAAAACGAACTTGAGCGGGAAACCCGTCGGGATGTTTCCCCCGCGCAGTAGATAATCCATGTAAAACCGACCCCAGACCGTATTGGGATCATTCATCAATTTGGAATGCCATAACTGATCGCACGTCAGCGGCGTCAACAACAGGGCCTTGAAGGGGCGCTGGAAATCATGGATCCGGTAAAAGTCCTCCTTGGGATCCAGCCCGGCCCGCAAAGTCAGGGGCATGGCATCCAAATGGCCATACCATGCGACGGCCGCAGGCATGTCTGTCAGCACCATCGAACCGGCCGGCAAATAGCCCAACAATTGACGGATCACGGGCAGATAATACGGCGGACTGGCCATCACCGGTTGGCGGGGCGGCAATAGTGATAAGGTGAAAGGCATCAAGCAGAGGCCCAAGGGGACCACCAACGCCATCCATCTCGCCAACGGATAAGGAAACTCAAAGGTGTCGAGGGCCCATCTGAAAACCACCGCAGCATAAAGACCGGCCAGAGGGACCAACCACGCCAGGAGGTTTTCGGAGTTCAGAACGGGAGACTGCGTCGACAGAGGCGTCTGGATCAGTGCCTGCGCCGGTACCAGCATCATCAACTGGGCCAAAAGCAACCATCGGAGCCGGCTCATCCGTGCATCCGCCATCGGCAATAGAAGCCCCACCAGCAGGAAGGCCCCGAACCAATTGCCGAACATCCGAGGGACGTCGTTGGCGAGGATCGACTGCGAGTTGCTGAGCACCTTCGTCAAAACCTCCGCCAGGCGCAGCCTCGACAAATCCGGATTCTGCGAGCGTTCCAACGAGTCGACTGGGAAACCCGCAGTTCCCACCCAAGGTGCCAGGGTTGAGAGCCCGAGCGGCAATCCGCTCCGGACGAAATTCCGAACCATCCACGGGGTGGTCAGCAACAAGAACGCCAGCAGCAGCGTCCACAGAGTCCGCAGACGCACAGCGGAGGGAACCCACCAACCCACACAGACGGCAACCGGCAGAACAAGGAATCCAAAGGAATACGAGGTCAGGAATCCCAACCCCAACAAACCGCCCAATGCGGCCGACCAGAGCGAATATAGAAAGTTTACGGGCCGTGCGCGACCGTCTTTGTCCGGCTCAGCGGCAACTCCGATATGCAGAGCGACCGCAGCGACCGCCACACAGAGCAATCCCAGCCAAATCGTGGAGAGACCCGAAAAGGCGAAGTCCCAATTGTTCTTGGACCCCAGAAACACCAAGACCGCCAAGGCTCCGATCGAGTGTTCAAACCATCGCCGCCCCACCTGGAAGAGCAGAAATGCCAGAGCCGCAAACCCCAAGAAATTCAGACAACCCACCGCCACCTCGGCCGGCGGCCGGCGATTGGGGCCCGCCTCGGTGCCATAGACCCATCGTTGAGGGAGCACCTTGAAAAGTACTGCTAGAGCAGCCGGGTACAACGGCGGATGGGAAATGTCTGGATGAGCCACAGTGAGGAGTAGGCGTGGATCCTTCCCCTGCTCCACCGCCTTGGCCGATTGCAAGTGCAGGCTCAGCGGACGAATGATTTGGGTGGTGAAACCCCTTCCCTCGGAAAGGCTGCGCCCCAACTGCGCCAAATCCATGGCTTCGACGGTGCCGAAATTCTTCACCCCATCGATGTGGTACAAACCCAAGGCAATGATGGCCAACAGCAGGACAATGAGCCGCTGGACCCACATCCGACCTCGACCTTCTTCGAGGCTGTGAATGAGTTCCTGAATGCCCTTGGGCGGTGCGTTGAACTGCATGTGAGTATGAATAGGACAACAACCCCCCCTGCTTGAAAAGGGGCGTCACCGAAAGTTTATCGTCTGTTTTGCCAACAAAGCTAAACGTAGCATCCGATCTACGGCTTCATCGACCTTCGAACACCTGGCGGATGATATCTTCGATGGGAACCTCCTCGACGGCAAAATCTTTGACCGGCAAGCGGTCAAGCAGCACCTTGCACGTCGCGATCACGGACTCGCGGGCCACCTTCAACCGGGCCGAGGCGGGGCTTTGCTCAAGCACTTCACCCAGTTCAGCCAAAGGCACCGAGGCAAAACCCGACGCCTGCTCCAGCGTGACGGTGATGATCTTGAAGCCGGCGAACCGGTCGAGGATCTCATTCAGACGCCCATCGAAGAACACCGTGCCGCGGTCGATGATGATCACCCGGTCGCACAATTCCTGGATGTCAGCCATGTAATGACTGGTGAGCAGGATCGTCGTTTTGCGCCGCTTGTTGTGCTCACGCAGGAATTCACGAACCACCTTCTGGGAGACCACATCAAGTCCGATGGTGGGTTCATCGAGGAACAGCACCTTGGGCTCATGCAGCAGCGCGGCGATGAGCTCGCATTTCATCCGCTCGCCCAGAGACAGTTCGCGGACCGCGGTGGACAACTTGTCGCGCACCCCGAGCAACTCGCTCATTTCATCGACCGTCCGCCGGTAGGCCTCTGGCGCCAGCCCATAAATGCGCCCATTGAGCTCCAACGAATCCCGCGCCGGGAGGTCCCACCAGAGTTGGTTCTTCTGACCCAGCAGCAAAGCAAACTGACGGCGGTAGCCATCAGCCCGTTCCCAAGGCACATAGCCCAACACGGAAGCGTTGCCCGAAGTGGGGTACAACAGGCCCGCCAGCATCTTGAGTGTGGTGGTCTTGCCGGCCCCGTTCGGACCCAGGAATCCAACAAATTCCCCTTCCTCGACCTGGAACGACACATCCTTCACCGCGAATACCGTCTCGTATTCCCGGTGGAACAGCCCCTTGAGCGCCCCGGAGAACCCCGGAGCCTTCTTGTAGGTACGGAACGAGCGTGTCAGTCCCTGAACATCGATGAGCGCCACGCCCCGGATTCTGCAACAAGCGCCCGCTGGTGGCGAACCGTCAAATTCTCCGCCGAGTGAAGCGGGCTCGACCCAGGGCCCCGCCCCTCATTCCACCACGGTCCCCGGAAGAAACCCACTGCTGGAACCACAAAGGAGGTTCCCCACCGTGACGCGAGCGATTTCGCCCAGCGCCTCACGAGTCAGGAAGGCTTGGTGCGCGGTCACCAGCACGTTGGGGAACATGAGCAAACGGGCCAGTTCATCATCTTGTAACACGGAGCCCGAAAGGTCCTCAAAGAACACCCCCTCCTCCTCCTCGTAGACATCCAACGCCACACCCGACAGATGCCCACCCTTGAGGCCATCGATCACCGCCGACGTGTCCAAGAGTTTTCCGCGACTGGTGTTGATGAGCACCGCACCGGACTTCATGCGCCCCAGACTGGCCGCATTGATGATGTGGTGTGTTCCTGGGTTGAGCGGCAGGTGCAGCGAGAGAACATCACTCAAACGGAGCACCTCATCGAAATCCAAGTATTCGACCCCATTTGCCATTGCCCATTCGGCCGATGGATTCGGATCGTACGCCACCACGCGCATCCCAAAACCTCGGAAGATCTGTGCCGCGATGCGACCGATCTTGCCTGTACCGACGATGCCGCAGGTCTTGCCAAACAAGTCGAAGCCGACGAGTCCGGTGAGCGAGAAATTCTGATCACGGACGCGGTTGTAGGCCCGGTGAATCTTGCGATTGAGCGAAAGCAGCAACGCGACGGTGTGCTCGGCCACTGCATGCGGCGAGTAGGCTGGAACCCGTGTTACCGCGATACCCAGTTGCCGTGCGGCCATCAAGTCCACGTGATTGAATCCCGCAGAACGCAAGGCCACATGACCGATTCCCAGGGCCGCCAGAGTTTCCAGGCAGGCGCGATCCAACCGGTCATTCACAAAACTGCAGACGGCGTCGGCACCCCGCGCACAGCCTGCGGTTTCCGAGGTGAGCCGAAATTCATGGAAGACCCAGCGGAGCCCATCGGCCCCGGGTGCCGCGGTCATGAATTGGCGGTCGTAGGGTTTGGTGTCGTAGAATGCGATAGTCTTCATCATCGGCGATCAGTCCGGAATACGGTTCTTGCCGCGCTCGCCCCCGAAGCGCAGCCACTTCTCAAACTCAACAATCAGGAACACGGCCAAAGCCACCGCACCGATGCGCACCCACGCACCGAGGGTCAGCGGGGCAGTATGGAAGAGCCGGTTCATGAGGGGCAGATGGGTAAAAAGCACCTGGACGAGGATTATCCCCAGCGCCCCACACACCGCCCATGGATTGCTCAGCAATCCGATACGGAACAGGCTGTGGTGGAACGAGCGGCAATTGAACAAGTAACCCGTCTCCGCCATCACGATCACGTTTACGACCGTCGTTCGCGCCGCGTCGATTGTTTGCGCCGATTGGCTTCTCTCAAAGAAGAAGAGCCAGTAGGCACCCACGGCGATCAAGGAAGTCACCAGGGCCGTCCGCTGCAACAGTAACGCGGTCAAGAGGGGGCGGGTCGGATCCCGAGGCGGACGGTCCATGAGGTCCGATTCGTTGGGCTCGAAGACCAACATGAGACCGAGGAACACCGCGGTGCACAGGTTGATCCAGAGCAGTTGCACGGGAAGAATCGGCAGGGTGATCCCAAAGAGGATCGCAACTAAGAGGATCATCGCCTCGCTGGCGTTGGTCGGCAGCGTCCAGACGAGGAATTTGCGCAAATTGTCGAAGACGCCCCGGCCTTGCTCCACGGCCGACTGGAGGGTCGCGAAATTATCGTCGGTCAGGATCATGTCAGCCGCCCCCTTCGCGACATCGGTGCCGGTGATCCCCATCGCGATACCGATGTCCGCCTGCTTCAGAGCGGGAGCGTCGTTCACACCGTCGCCAGTCATGGCCACTATGTGGCCCCGAGACTGGAGGGCCTTCACCAATCGCAACTTTTGTTCCGGGGCGACGCGGGCAAAGACGGTCGTCTCGTCGGCCACGCGCGGCAAATCATCGTCGGAAACCCCCTCCAACTCGCGGCCTGTCAGCGTGCGGATTTCTGTTCCCGGATCCCCGAGGCCGATTTGCCCAGCGATGGCCCGGGCGGTGATGGCGTGATCGCCGGTGATCATCTTCACACGGATTCCCGCAAGCCGGCACTTCGCCACGGCGGAGATCGCCTCGGGGCGGGGCGGATCGATCATCCCTTGCAGGCCGAGGAAGGTGAGTCCTTGCCTCACCTGTTGGTGCTCGAGCCGCTGATGGTCGGAGTGCGTCGAGCGGCGTGCCAACGCCAGAACGCGCAGACCGTCGGAAGCCATGGCCTCGAGGGCTCGTCGAACTTGCGCACGATCCAGCGGGAGAAGTTGACCGTCGGAACCCAGGGCATCGTGGCATCGATCGAGGAGGCGCTCCACCGCGCCGACCTTGTAGATCATGCGCCCCTCGGCACCAGCGTGCAGGGTCGCTCGAAACATGTGTTCCGACTCGAATGGAATCATGTCCACCCGAGGCGACTCTTGGTGAGACGCCTCGTGGAAGAGCCCTGCCTTCGCCGCCGCGATGATGAGAGCCGCTTCGGTTGGATCACCCTGAATGATGGGGTGCCCCGCCTCCATGCGGATCAGGGAATCGTTGCACAGAAGCCCCGCCCTCAGGCACTCGATCAAGGCCGGATGGCTCGCCGGCACAATTCCCTGGCCATTGCGCCGAATCTCACCGGCTGGCGAGTAACCCGCTCCGGTGACCTCGAAGAACTCTCCGCCGGCGAAGATCTGCTGCACGGTCATCTGATTCTCGGTGAGAGTGCCCGTCTTGTCGGAGCAGACGACCGTGGTGCTACCAAGGGTCTCCACAGCGGGCAGTTTTCGCACGATAGCACCCCGCGCTGCCATGCGCTTCACCCCCACGGCAAGCACGATGGTCACTGCTGCTGGCAGGCCCTCTGGGACGGCCCCAACAGCCAGCGCCACCGAAGCCATGAACAAGTCCAACGGAGGCTGCCCATGCAGCAACCCAACACAAAAGGTCAGAGCGGTGAGCCCGAAGATCACCTTGAGAATCTGACCACTGAATTGATCGATTTTGCACGTGAGGGGCGTGACCATCGAGGACGTCTCGGAAATCAGCCACGCAATCCGCCCGGTTTCCGTGCGATCCCCCGTCACCCAGACCAGTCCCTCCGCGATACCCGAGGTCACCAAGGTGCCGGCATAGGCCATGTTCTTCCGATCAGCCAACACGGTTTCGTGAGCGAGGCGATCGGAGTGCTTCAACACGGGGAGTGATTCACCCGTGAGGGCAGATTCATCGATCTTCAGGCTTCGAACATGGAAGAGGCGCAGGTCGGCTGGAATACGATCGCCGGATTGCAGCAACACCACGTCGCCCGGAACCAGTCCCTCCGAAGGGACTCGTCGCTGAGTGCCATCGCGTCGCACGGTGGTCTCGGTCAGAACCAACTTGCTGAGAGCCTCGATGGCTTTCTCGGCCTTGGACTCCTGAATAAAACCCACGACCGCGTTGACGACGACGACCAGAAAGATGACCACAGAATCGACCCACTGGTTGAAAAAGGCCATCACACCGGCGGCGATCAGCAGAATGTAAGCAAGGGGCTGGGTGAACTGCAGGAGAAGGCGCTTCCAGGCGGGCGTTCCCCGCCGCTCACGGATCCGATTGGGGCCATGCCGTTCCTGGCGCCGTCGAACCTCGGAGTCTGACAAGCCCTTCTGGCAGTCGGTCTCCAGCAACCGAGCCACATCGCCGGCATCGACCTGGTGCAGCGGTTCATTCATTTCGCCTGCTAACGTCGTTGACGGCTCCGGGTTGGCAAAACGGCTGAACCCGTAGGTCTATTCAGTTCGCAGGGCCTCCACCCGTTTCTCAAAAGGCCCGACGACGGCGTGGGCAAGGGTTCCGTTCATCCAGTCCCAGTCACGAGGGGATTTGACCGGACCGAACGGTGCGAATGCCTCAAGGCTCAATTCCAACGACACGGGTCTGCCCATTGCAGGATGAGTCCGGGTTTCGGGCATTTTGTGACTGGAACTCAGCCAGTCCAGCTTCATAATCGGCACATGCCCCGCAGGTTTTTAAGCCTTTTTGCCGCCATCGGATGCGCCTTGGGGGCGCAGAATTCTCCGGTCATCAAGTTGCAGTTTCTGGCCGACAAGCCGCCGACCCTGTCCTCTCACGCTTCGACCATCGAGGAGACTCCCCAAGGAATGGCGGCGGCTTGGTTCGGGGGCACCGCCGAAAGGGCCAAGGATGTCGTCATCTGGTTTTCCAAGAAACCGCAACACCAGTGGCTTAAACCCGTCGAAGTCGCCCGAGGCACCGAAGACGCCGGCGCTCCGCAATACGCTTGCTGGAACCCGGTGCTCTGGCAGCAACCCGGCGGCAGCTTGTGGCTCTTCTACAAGGTGGGCCCGAGCCCGGACACCTGGTGGGGACGCGTTCAGGAATCCAAGGACGGCGGTCGCACCTGGAGCAAGTCGCGCCGGTTGCCCGACGGACAAGTCGGACCCGTGCGCAACAAACCCGTACTGTTGGCCGACGGCACCCTCCTCTGCGGAGCCAGCTCCGAGGACGCCGGCTGGCGGTTGCACATGGAGTGGTCCAAACCTCCCTTCACCGAGTGGCATCGCACCGGTGCATTGAACACCGCCGACCAATGGGGCGCGATTCAACCCACCTTGCTGGTCTGGGATGGCGGGCGCATCCAAAGTCTGGTTCGCACGCGCCAAAAGGTGATCGGAGAGCACTGGAGCAGCGATCAGGGCCGCACTTGGACTGCGCTTGAAAAGACCTCACTCCCCAACCCCAACAGCGGCATCGACGCGGTGCGCCTGCGCGATGGCCGGGCACTGCTGGTGTACAATCCGTTGGCCGAAAACCGCAGCGTGATCGGGCTGGCCGTCTCTTCGGATGGCAAGTCCTGGAAGCATGTCACCAACTTGGAGAGCACCCAAGAGCCTGGAAAGGCCGACCTCGCCCACAACCCCGGTGAATTGAGCTATCCGGCGGTGGTACAGTCCCGCGACGGCAAGGTGCACATCACTTACACGTGGAAGCGTGAGAAGATCCGCTATGTGGTGGTGGATCCGGCCCGCATGACAAACTAACGGCCAAATCGGGGCCAACCTAGGGCGGAAAACGTCGCTCCGTCCTTCAGCCCGGAAAAGCGCTCCTCACTGATAGGTGCGCCGCAAGTGGCTCGGCAATACGTTCAGCTCGGCCCGGTACTTGGCCACCGTGCGCCGGGCGATCATGACATTCTTCTCCTTGAGCTTGTTGACCAACTGGTCGTCGGAGAGAGGCTTGGCGGGATTCTCGCCCGCGATGAGCTCAGCCAAGATGTTCTTCACCGAGGTGTTGGACACCGTCTGACCGTCGGCCGTGGCCACACCGGAGGTGAAGAAGAACTTCATCTCGAAGATCCCCTGCGGGGTGCGCATGAACTTGCCCGAAACGGCACGACTCACGGTCGTCTCGTGCACACCGACCACTTCGGCCACCATCACCATGGTCATGGGTTTGAGGTGTTCGACGCCCTTTTCCATGAAGTCGCGCTGACGTTTCACGATCTCGCGGCCAATGCTCAAAATGGTGCTCTGGCGCTGATTCAGGCTCTTGATGAGAAACTTGCCCGCTTTGATCTTCTCGCGCACGTACTCGCGGACCTCGGCCGAGGTTTCCGACTGGGCCAGCAAATCCTTGTAGGTACTGCTAATGCGCAGTTGCGGCATGAACTCATCCTTGCCGGCCACGTCGTACTCGACCTTTTGGCGCTTCTCGGAGATGGGAAGAAAATCGCTCAGGAAAATGCGATTGAGATCGGCAGCCAAGCCGTCGGTCACTGCACCGGCACTCTTCTGCTCTTCCGCTGCCAGAGCCTCCGCACAGGCCTTGAGGCGTTTGTCGGCCGCCGTGCTGAAGGACGCCTTGCCCAAAAAACGGTGATAGAGGCGCTCCTCGCCCCGAACGATCCGAGTGAGATCCTCGCTCAAGCCATTGAGCAAGGCCTCGGAAACCGATTCCTGATCGGTGAACCGCCACAGCCGCAATCCCTCGCGCGTCTGCATCGAGAGCCGGTAACGCAGGTGGGTGATCACCTCATCGTCATCGTCCGGATCACTGAGAATTTCGGCCAGTGACGGAAGGTCTTCGATATCGGTGACTTGAATATCTGGGTTCGGATCATCAACCACACGGCGGACCACCTCCAACTCGGGCACCACATACTGCTCGGGATCACGCGAAAAATCGGAACCGGGGCGCGGGTCCAACCGGGCGAGGCGGGCGGCGGCATCTTGGGCTTCGGCAGGGGTGATCCCGAGTTGCCGGGCGATCTCAGGGAATCGGCGTTTGCCCAGTTCCTCCATGTGATCGCGGAGGATGAGGTATTCGAGGTCGTTGGTCCGACCGGCCCGCTCCATTTGGAGCATGAGACACTCGCGAAGATCCCTGGCCCCCACACCCGCGGGTTCAAAGGTTTGCAAGACCGCCAACACCTCCAAGATCAGCTCCGTCGAGACACCCGTGGAAAAGGTGAGCTCCTCGGGTTGGGCCGTCAGGTAACCTCGGTCGTCGATGTTTCCGATGAGCAACTCAGCCACCTCGCGTTGTTCGGCGCTCAGTTCAGCAAAACGGACTTGTTCCAGCAGGTGTTCTTGCAGTGATTGGCCCGTCGTCAGGGAATCAAAGAGGTGCTGCCGACGCTCTTCATCCTCCTGAGTCACCCGGTTGACGGTGTTGTTCTGGGCGAAAACGTCCCGCCATTCCTCGTCCAGCTTCAGGAGCTTCTGGAGATCCTCGGAGTAACGGTCGACGGGCTCGTCGTCGGGCTTTTCAACCGCCGGATCGAATTGCACATCCAGAGGCGGCTCGGTCGGATCAGCGGCGGCGGCTTCCGCCTCGGCCTTGGATTCCCGGGCTTCGACATCGACCTCGAGAGTTCCGATCTCCTCCAGAACCGGGTTCAACTGCAACTCCTGCTCCACCATGGCCTTGAGTTCCAGCACCGGAGCCTGCAGCAACGCCAGCGAATGCTGGAGCTGCGGCGACAGCACCATTTGCTGAGAAAGCCGTTGGCTAAGTTGGAGTCCCGCGGACATTAGCCGTCAGGTTATTGCAGGAATCTTGCCAATCAAAGAAAGAACCGAAACGACGGGGCTGAAACTCGTGTTACCCCGACGAGAGCCCGCCTCTAGAGCATAAATCCTACCAAACTGAAGCTTGGCATTTTAAGGCTTCAAACCCGCATTTCTGCGACCTGTATTTCGACTTTCGGCTCGGCGCCAAGCTGACTCACGGCGTCGCGATTCTGCCCTCAACAACTCCTCGGCCGACCAGCCGGCAGCCTGACATTCAGCCGCTAGGTCGAACAGGGCGGCCGCCATCGCCTTTCGGGATGCATCCGCAGACCCAACCCGAGATGGCTTGGTGATTTCAGCCAATCCCGCCTTGGCCGCTTTCTTGAGCAGTTTCTGGGAGCGCATCAAGGCCGGCAAGTGCCGCGGCACGCCATCCAGCGCCGATTTCCGCTCATGCTTGGAACCCGCCTTCTCGGCTTTCTTGATGGATTCCCAATTCGCCCAGACTTGATCGATATCCTTCACCGTCACCGATCCGAAAACATGCGGATGGCGGCGCACAAGTTTGTCGACCAGGTGCTGGCAAACCGCATCAAAATCAAACACGCCTCGTTCCCGCGCCAACTGGGCATGGAACACCACTTGGAGCAGCAAATCCCCCAATTCCTCGGCCATTTCCACATCGTCGCCGGCTTCGATGGCGTCGAGCAATTCGTACACCTCCTCCACCGCATGGGATCGGAGCGACTGATGATCTTGCTCGCGGTCCCAAGGGCAGCCATCCGGAGCGCGCAAGGCGGCCATGACCTCGAGGAGTTGCCGGATCGGTGCGAGGCGTCGAGAGGGGGCTTTGGGCATGGGAGCAAGAATGGTGATTCTATGGGTCAGAGCACCACGAGATCATCGCGGTGGATGACCTCGGGCTTCTTCTGGGAGCGAGCGCGAACCTCATCCGCAGACGCACCGGTCAACCCGCGAGCGAACTCACGACCTTCGGGATCACAAATACGAACCACATCGCCCGTTTGAAACTCGCCCTCGCAGCGAAGGATTCCGGGCGCCAACAAGCTGCGACCCTGATCGCGCAAGGCCACCACCGCACCGGCGTCCACGGTCAGGGTTCCTTCGGCATGATGGTAGAAGGCGATCCAGCGCTTGCGGCTCGAGAGCTTTCCAGACCCAGCCAGAAACCGCGTACCGACCGATTCTCCGCCCACGATCTTGTCCAGCGCGTCATGCCGGTGCCCTGGGGCGATGACCATCGGAATGCCCGATCGGACGACGATTTTCGCCGCGGATATCTTGGTGGTCATGCCACCGGTGGCCGTCTCGCTGGAGGTCCCGCCAGCCATGGCTTCGATCCGGGCATCGACCTCAGCGACCGTTTCCAGCAAACGAGCCTCCGGCTTGCCAAAGTTTTCAATCAAACCATCGGCCGTCGTCAGAATGACGAGCAAATCGGCCGGCAGCAGGCTGGCCACCAGCGCCGACAACCGATCGTTGTCGCCGAACTTCAACTCGGTCACGGAC
>Ga0255137_1000635_pt1 | contig 12170 bp, 10 predicted proteins | sample Law_Atlam_RepC_8_FD_188548 | JGI IMG/M metagenome (GOLD analysis project Ga0255137, IMG submission 188548) | Freshwater microbial communities from St. Lawrence River, New York, United States - Law_Atlam_RepC_8d | ecosystem: Environmental > Aquatic > Freshwater > River | place: USA: New York... | reverse complement strand
CGCTCAGCTAATGCACCGTGGCCGATTTCGCGACGCTTTGGTGTACCAACACGACCTGTTTCACCAGTTGAATATGGTGGGAAGTTGTAGTTGTGCATATAACGCTTGTGATTTTCAGGGTTCAACGTATCTAGCTGTTGTTCCATCTTGAGCATGTTAAGAGTTGTGATTCCAAGAATCTGTGTCTCTCCACGCTCGAAGATTGCTGAACCGTGTACGCGAGGAATAACTTCTACCTCTGCAGATAGCGCACGAATATCGCGAAGTCCGCGACCATCAATACGAATCTTGTCGCGCAATACGCGCTGACGTACAAGCTTCTTCGTCAATGAACGGAATGCAGCAGGAACTTCCTTCTCGCGGCCTTCAAACTGCGCGCTTACAGATTCCTTTGTCGCTGCACTGATCTCATCGATCTTTGTCTCACGCTCTTGCTTACCAACAATTGTTAGCGCCTTTGCAAGATCATCCTTTGCAGCCTTTTCAACAGCAGCAAACACATCATCTTGGTAATCCAAGAAGACTGGGAATTCTGCAGTTGGCTTTGCGGCAACCTTTGCAAGCTTTGCTTGTGCATCACAGAGAATCTTGATGAACGGCTTTGCAGCATCTAGGCCTTGTGCCACAACTTCTTCTGTAGGAGTTGGTGCGCCGCCCTTGATTAATTCAATTGTGCGCTCTGTTGCTTCTGCTTCAACCATCATGATTGCAACATCATCATTGTTTACGCGACCTGCAACAACCATGTCAAAGACTGCGTTAGCAACCTGTGAGTGGTTAGGGAATGCAACCCACTGGCCATCAATCAAAGCAACGCGAACGCCACCGATTGGGCCAGAGAATGGAAGACCTGCAAGTTGTGTAGAAATTGATGCAGCGTTGATCGCGATAACGTCATACATATGATCTGGATCTAGTGCCATTACTGTCACAACGATCTGAACTTCATTACGAAGTCCCTTAACAAATGATGGACGCAATGGACGGTCGATCAAACGGCAAGTAAGAATCGCATCCTCTGATGGACGACCTTCACGACGGAAGAATGATCCTGGAATACGACCAACTGCATACATCTTCTCTTCAACATCAACTGTTAAAGGAAAGAAATCAAATTGATCCTTTGGTGTTTTTGATGCAGTTGTTGCTGAGAAGATCATTGTTTGATCATCTAGATAAACTGCTGCAGCTCCTGCTGCTTGGCGCGCTAGGCGTCCTGTTTCAAAACGAATTTCTCGTTTTCCGAATTTTCCGTTATCAATAATTGCAACGGCTGACTGAACCTCTTGACCCTCCATGGGTCCTCCTCTTTGTAGATTGAAAGGCGCGACAAAATTATCGAACCTTGTTATCTGCCAAGAGAATGAATCTCCGATCGAAGTTCACGCGTGAAGATATCCAGCGCGGAAACCACTACCGAGGACCATTGCTCTGCGGCAGATTGTGTTTACTTAATTAGCGGCGAATACCGAGCTTCTCGATAATTGCGCGGTAACGATTGATGTCAGTCTTAGCTAGGTACTGAAGAATGCGACGACGACGTCCAACTAGCAACAAAAGACCACGACGGTTGTGGTGATCATGTGGGTTAGTCTTCAAGTGATCTGTGATTTGTTCAATACGCTTTGAAAGAAGAGCGACCTGAGCTTCAGGTGATCCTGTGTCAGTAGGAGTAGAACCGTACTGAGCAATGATTTCTTTCGTTACTTCTGGTGTTAGTGCCATTTCTTGTTCTCCTTGTTTACTGAGCACGAGGCTCTTTCGGTTTGATTCACGAAAGATTCGCTATCTCGACTGAAGGGCTAGGTTACCAGCGAGCCTATGAATAGGTGAAATCGGGTGGATTTGCCCGCTTAGAGCTCGGTCAATCTACGGGCCTCGGCGCAATCCTTTGCCATTTGTTCAAGCAATGCCTCGAGACCATCAAATTTCAAAGTCTCTCGAAGTCTCCATCCAAATTCGATAGTTGCAGGCTTTGTGTAGAGATCAAGGCCTACTTGATCAAGTGCATATGCCTCAACCTGGCGACCACGAACTCCTTCAAAGGTTGGATTTGTGCCAATCGAAATTGCAGCAGGCCAACGATCAATTCCAACTGTTAACCATCCTGCATACACACCATCTGCTGGAATTGTTTGGCCATCAATGTTTCCAAGGTTTGCAGTTGGATATCCAATTTCACGACCACGTTTTTCACCGTGAACAACAATGCCATCTAGGCGGTGTGGGCGGGTCAACATTTCTCTGGCGCTTTCAACATCGCCGTTAACTATTGCAGATCGAATACGAGTAGAAGATATTGCTACTTCAGCATCTGACTGCAAATCCAGAACAATAGTTTTAAATTCAGCGTGCTGAGCAAGAGATTGAACATTGCCTGCGGCCTTAAAGCCATATGTAAAGTTCTGACCAACAATAACTGTGGTTGCTTTCAATTGCTCTACTAACACCTTATTGACGAACTCCTCAGGTGCCATTGCAGCAAACTCTTTGGTGAACTTAATTACCGCCACTTGGTCTGCGTTATGAATCTTTAGCAGCTCAATCTTGTCGCTCAAGATGGTCAGCAAAGTCGGAGTTCGCTCCGGTGCAAAAATAGATACCGGATGTGGGTCAAAGGTCAGTGCAACAATCTTTTCATCGCCAGCTATTTCTTTGGCACGGTTAAGTACTTGTTGGTGCCCCTTATGGACTCCATCAAAGTTTCCAATAACGACGATGCTCATATGCTCATTGTCTCAGAGTTACTGCGCTGCCGCGAATACAGCTATCGGCTTAGCCTTACCATCGACGTTGTTTAGCAGGGCGATTAACTCGTTGATTGCAGATATTCCTGCATAGATTTGATTATCTGGATTTGCGGTCAACGTGCGCCCAAAGGAAAGTTCGATCTTCTCTTCCAACCCAATCTCGCGAACAGGAAAGGTTGCTCGTGCTACATCTGCTAAATCCAAGGTTGAAAACTCGCCGTTCTTTAACTGCGCCAACGAAACCGCTCTATCTAAACCAAAGCCTGCAACACGAGAACGACGAAGCGAGTTGAGGTGTCCCCCAACGCCTAATGCATCACCACAATCACGGGCAATTGCGCGAATAAATGTTCCAGAGGAGCATGTAACTTCAATATCGATTTCAATACCCTTATCAAGCCTGCGAATGGCTAGAACATCTAATTGCGAGATTGTGACCTCGCGGGATGGCAATACAACTTCTTCACCCGATCTGACTCGATCATATGCACGTTCTCCATCAATTTTGACAGCAGAAACTGAACTTGGTCGTTGCATGATTGTTCCGCGCATTTTTGATAACTCTTCGTGAATCTCAGCATCTGTAATTGCAGAAGTATCTGCCATACTAACTACTTCACCTTCAACATCATCGGTAACAGTTGCAGCACCTAACACCACGGTTGCTTGATAGCTCTTGTCGCCATCTGTGATGTATTGGAGCAAACGGGTTCCGTTGTTAAATCCCAAAACCAGGATGCCGGTGGCCATTGGATCAAGCGTGCCGGCGTGACCAACTTTGCGTGTGCCTAGAGCCTTGCGTGCAATGGCAACCACATCATGGCTTGTCATGCCTGGCTCTTTATCTACAACAAGAAAACCGTGCTCGTGCACTGTGTGCGTCGCTACTCTTCTTCGATTACACGTGGAGCTTTGTAAGGATCTTCTCCCCCGGCATAACTGGCATTCTTACGAAGCTCTGCAACTTGTGCATCCTGCTCGTGAACCTTTGCAAGCAAAGAATCAAGTGCAAGGGCACTCTCCGGCAAACCATCTTCAAAGAATTCAATGCTTGGTGTAATGCGAAGACCTAATTCGCGGCCAAGAGCAGAACGAATGGCACCCTTAGCGCTCTCTAGTGCTGCAGCAGTTGCTGCCCGCTCATCTAGACCACCAAGGACTGTATAGAACACTGAGGCTTGTTGAAGATCGCCAGTAACGCGCGCATCGGTAACAGTTACAAAACCTAGACGCGGATCTTTAATCTTTGTCTCAAGCAGGTTTGCAACTACTACCTTGATGCGGTCGGCGACCTTCAGTGTGCGATGTGATTGACCCATTACTTATGCTCGCTTTTTCTCAACCATCTCAAAGCACTGAACGATGTCGCCTTGTGCGATCTCCTTCATGTTGCCAAGGCCAATACCGCACTCAAATCCTTCACGGACTTCAGTGGCATCATCCTTGAATCGCTTGAGCGAATCAATTGTGAGGTTATCAACCAAGACTGTTCCGTTACGCACAATTCGTGCCTTTGCATTACGACGGATGACTCCATCCTTAACAACAGAACCAGCGATATTTCCAGCCTTTGAAGATTTGAAGATCTCACGAACTTCGGCGCTACCGATGATTGATTCTTCATATTCAGGCTTGAGCATGCCCTTAAGGGAAAGCTCAATCTCTTCAATTGCGTTATAGATAACTGAGTAGAAACGAACTTCCACGCCTTCTTGATCGGCATAAATTGCTGTTTGTGGCTCTGGCTTAACGTTAAAGCCGATCACAACTGCAGTTGAGGCAGATGCCAAGGTGATGTCACTCTTAGTGATTGCACCAACACCGCGGTGAATAACGCGAAGATCAACTTCAGCGCCAACATCCAACTGCATCAATGCATCTTCTAGTGCTTCAACAGAACCAGAAACGTCACCCTTAAGAATGAGGTTCAGTGTTGAAATCTTGGACTGCTCCATGAAGTCTTCCAGTGAAACCTTCTTGCGAGCCTTAGCAAGTTGTGCGTTACGTTCTGCAGCCTGTCGCTTTTCAGCAATCTGACGCGCAGTACGGTCTTCATCCGCAACAAGGAATGTATCGCCAGCACTTGGAACAGATGTAAATCCAAGTACTTGAACTGGACGAGACGGACCTGCAGTTGCAACGTTGTCGCCGTTTTCATCCAACATCGCACGAACACGACCAAATGCACTACCGGCAACGATTGCATCACCGATCTTTAAAGTTCCGCGCTGGACTAGAACAGTTGCAACTGGACCGCGACCACGATCAAGGTGGGCTTCAATAGCAACACCACGAGCATCATCTTGAGCAACTGCTCGTAGATCAATTGCGGCATCTGCTGTTAGTAAAATCGATTCGATCAACTGATCAATCCCGATACCAGCCTTTGCAGAGACATTTACGAAGATTGTGTCTCCGCCGTACTCCTCTGCGATCAAGTTGTACTCGGTTAGCTGTTGGCGAACCTTGTCTGGGTTTGCACCCTCTTTATCAACCTTGTTAACAGCAACGACAATAGGAACATCGGCTGCTTGTGCGTGATTTAGAGCTTCAATTGTCTGAGGCATGATTCCATCATCTGCAGCAACTACTAGTACAGCGATATCAGTTACCTTGGCACCGCGAGCACGCATAGCAGTAAACGCCTCGTGACCTGGTGTATCAATAAATGTAATCGCGCGGTTAGTGCCATCGTGATCATGGTGAATTTGGTAGGCACCGATGTGCTGGGTAATACCGCCTGCTTCACCCTTCATAACTTCAGATTTACGAATCGCATCTAAAAGAGAAGTCTTACCGTGGTCAACGTGACCCATAACAGTTACCACTGGTGGACGTGCAACCAATGACTCAGGATCAAGATCATCTAGTTCGCCAGCTAAATCGATGTCGAAGTCTTGTAGTAACTCACGATCTTCATCTTCAGGGCTAACAATTTCAATGTTATATCCGAGTTGAACACCAAGAATTTCAAAGGTATCTGCATCGACAGATTGTGTTGCTGTAACCATTTCACCAAGGTGGAATAGTGCTGCAACTAACGCTGCTGGATCTGCACCAATCTTGTCTGCGAAATCTGCCAATGAAGCTCCGCGACGCATACGAATAGGCGTCTTGCCATCACCGTGAGGAACAACTGCGCCACCAAGTTGTGGTGCCTGCATATTGTCGAACTCATCGCGTAATGCCTTACGTGACTTTTGTTTGCGACCTGATTTCTTACTTGCATTCTTTCCGAATGCTCCGCCTGCGCCACCGCGTTGTGGTGGACGAGAGCCACCTGGACGTTGCGGACCACCAGCAGGTGCACCGCCAGTACCTGGTGCATTTGATTTATAAGGAGAAGTTGTTGGTGCGCCGCCAGTACGTGGTGGAAAACCTGAACCTGTTGATGGTGCACCTGATGCAGGTCGTGCTCCACCTGGACGTGCTGCAAATCCTGGACGAACAGAACCTGGACGTGAACCCGCCATTCCTGGACGAGGAGCTCCACTTCCCGCAGGTCGCTGCGGTGGACGCGGAACCCCACCACCAGTTGAAAATGGATTGTTACCTGGACGAGGTGGACGCGGAACCGCGCTACCAGTTGAAAATGGATTGTTACCTGGACGAGGTGCAGGTGCAGTTGGCGTTGCAGGTGCAGCACTTTCGGCGGCGCGATCGGCTGCCTCGTGCTTTGCAGCCTCTTCTTTATTAGCAATTGATTTTGCTTGCTCAAGCTTTAGCGCTTCGATGTCTACGCCAAGTTCGGCTGCAAGTTCAGCGGCTTGTTCAGCGCTAACTTCACCCTTTGGCTTTGCCGCAGCTTTCTTTGCCGCAGCCTTTTTGACAGGCTTCTTTTCCTCGACCGGCTTTGCATCGGGATACATTTCGATCAACTTGCGGACAACTGGTGCCTCTACTGTTGATGATGCTGAGCGAACAAACTCGCCCATTTCTTGGAGTTTTGCAAGTACAACCTTGCTCTCCATACCGAGTTGTTTTGCCAACTCATGTACGCGGACCTTTGACACATTTCTCCTGTCTTGGCCCGCATTTTCTCAAATGCAAGCCTTAGTTGAACGACCTCATAGTTCTAACGAGCTCATTTGAGTTTCATATCTTTCATATCCATTCGTTGTGAGTTATTAACCGAACTAGCTTTCAAGAAACTTCAGAAGTTCCGATACATCGATCGCCTCATCGTGCTTAAAAGCAAAACGAAAAGCGCCTCGACTTATCGCACCTTCTGCACACTTCTTGTGAAGCCAAGCGCCCCGACCTGGAGCACCGCCTTTGATATCTGGGAGTAACTTCCCATCAATCAAAACCACTCGAATTAATGCTGCTGGGTTCGCCTTCTTTCGGCAGCCAATACAGCTACGTACCGGAAAGTGTGAATCCAACTGGCTCATGGTACCCAACTAGAGCCCTCCAGTCATAATGCTGCGTCTGTGGCAGGGGGAACAACTGTGTCTGGGTGAATATCAATACGCCAGCCAGTCAATCGCGCAGCCAGACGAGCGTTCTGTCCATCTTTTCCGATGGCCAACGACAGCTGGTAATCCGGAACAATCACCTTTGCACTGCGTGTTGCAAGATCGGTGATTTCAACTGAACTGACCTTTGCAGGAGCAAGTGCTGCTGCGACAAACTCTGCTGGATCTTCAGACCAATCAACAATGTCAATCTTTTCTCCGTGTAATTCATCCATAACGGCGCGTGCTCGAGATCCCATTGGACCAATCAATGATCCTTTTGCGCTAACTCCTGCGCGATGTGTTTTCACCGCAAGCTTTGTTCTGTGTCCTGCTTCGCGCGCAACAGCCATGATTTCAACTATTCGGTCATTAATTTCTGGAACTTCAAATGCAAATAGTTGTTTAACAAGTGCTGGATGCGATCGAGACAACATAATTTCTGGCCCTTTTAACCCTTGCTTTACTTCGACAACAAAACATTTAATACGATCCCCGTGGTTGTAAACCTCACCAGGTACTTGCTCCTGTGGCGGGATGCGTCCCTCAACGCGGCCAAGGTTGACGTTAATCATCTTGGGATCGCGCCCTTGCTGAACAACACCGGAAATAACATCTCCCACTGATGCCGTGAACTCTCCAACAATCTCTGCGTCATTTGTTTCACGCATTTTTAATTTAATTATCTGGCGCGCAGTCGATGTTGCCATACGTGAGAATCCATCTGGTGAATCAACCTCTTCGCTAACACGCGTCCCATCCTCGCCAAAGATTGGAACAAGGATAGATATCTCACCGGTCTCGCGATCCAAATGAGCTCTAGCATGACGCTTAGCTGTCTCTGTTTGATTGTATGCACCAAGAACTGCAACCTCGATTGCATAAATAAGATCTTCTAGATGAATATCTTTTTCAGTTGTTAGGGCAATTAGGGCTGACATCTCAACATGCATTAGATCTCATCCTTGCGATTAAATTCGATCTCTACGTTTGCGCGTTTGATATCTGCAAATGCAACTTCATGAGTCTTCATTCGACCCTTAATGTTTTCAACCAAAATTGCTCTGACTTCATCAAACTCAGTTAGTCGACCAGAAACTTCAGTGTCGTCGTTGAGTGTGGCTTTAACAATTCTGGTTAGATTCTTCGTCCAGTGACGAGGCAAAGTGAGAGGTCGCTCGATTCCCGGTGATGTGACTTCAAGGGTGAAAGCTTCAGTCAGTAATGGTGACTCATCAAGAATTGCTGAAATTTCACGGCTAACAACTGTTACTTCATCAAGGCTTAGTGGGGCAACTCCGTCGATCATGCAGGTAACGATGCGGTGATTACCAGGATTGCTTGTAAAAACATCTTCTAGAAAGAATCCCGCGTTTTCTACAGCAGGTCGAATAGCATCGGCGATTAAATCCTTAAGGGCCATAAATCTCTTCTTTCTATTAAGTTGTGCCTTAATTGTAACGCGAATAATTAAAAGGTTGCAATTCCTACCTTCACGATCAATGCCACCGTAACTAGCAAGAAGACCTTACGCACCAAAGTAGAGCCGCCCTTTATAGCCAGTCGCGCTCCAAGCACAGCGCCAGAAATATTTGCAACTCCGAGGATGATTCCAATCTGCCAAAGAACCGCGCCATTTATTCCAAAGACCATAATTGCCCCAACATTGGTTGCAACATTGACCACCTTGGCTATTGCAGAAGCGGTAATGAAGGCATATCCAAGTGATGCAACAAGAATGAGCATCAAGAAGGATCCAGTTCCTGGTCCAAAGATTCCGTCATAAAAACCAATTACCACCCCGGCAAATGCGGCAATTTGTACTCTGCGTTTTGGCAGGTGACGTAGATTTTCAAACTTTCCCAGATCAGGTTTAAACCATGTGTAAACCGCAACAATAATAAGCAGCACCAACACCATTGGTCTCATGCTGCTAGTTGGAATATTGGAAGCAAGAACTGCTCCCCCGGCAGAACCCAGAAAAGCAGGAAGGCCCATCGCAAGCAAAATCTTTGGATCAGGTTTAATCTGCTTTCTATAAAGCGCAGCTGCCGTTGTTGTCCCAAATACTGCCGACAATTTATTGGTTCCAAGCACCTCTGCAGTTTCAGACTTTGGTAAACCAATCAGCAATGCAGGAAGTTGAATTAAACCACCACCGCCTGCAATGGAATCAATAAAGCCTGCAAAGAAGGATGCTGCTAAAAGAAAAAGCGCTGTTGCGAGCGTTAAATCCTGAAACACAATTACTTAAGTAGCTCTGCGATCGAAGCTACCGCACTAGCAAGTGCAATCTCTTTTTTGTCACCACTCTTGCGCACTCGAACTTCGACATTTCCATCAGCCAAAGCCTTGCCCACAACAACGATTATTGGATTGCCAATCAACTCTGCATCTTTAAACTTCACGCCAGGGCTTGCATCCCGGCGATCATCTAACATGACTGTAATTCCCTGTGCCTCAAGATCAGTACCAAGCTTGAGCGCTGTTTCAAATAACAGCTCATCTTTACCTGCAGCAACAATATGCACCTTGGCGGGGGCTAACTCTGCTGGCCAATTAAGCCCGATTTCATCATGAGTTTGCTCAGCAATTGCAGCAACTGCGCGAGTTACACCGATTCCATATGAACCCATGGTCACAATCTGCGACTTACCGTTTTGATCAAGGACTGTCAGATTTAACGCCTCTGCATACTTGCGACCAAGTTGGAAGATGTGGCCGATCTCAATTGCACGATCAATAACAATAGGTGTTGCACACTCTGGACATGCATCTCCTGCACGCACTTCAGCAGCTTCTACATACGCATCAGGTGTGAAATCGCGACCATTAACTACATTTCTAGCATGACGATCCTTTTTATTCGCACCAGTTACCCACGATGTACCGGGTGCAACACGTGGATCTGCATAAACAGTAATTCCAGATTTCTTTGCATCCTGTGGTCCGATATATCCCTTAACTAGACCAGGGAACTTTACAAAATCTGCATCTTCAAATACTCGAAGCTCGTGTACTCCACCAAGGTTTTCTTGGAAACGCTTTAAATCAACTTCGCGATCTCCAGGCACTAGTACGCATACAGCCTTGCTATCTGCCATCAGCATAACATTTTTTAATGTGTTAGCCCCAGTGAATCCCCCACCGAACTTTGCGTTTAGTAGTTCAACTAAAGAATCAATTGTTGGGGTATTTGGTGAATCAAAATCTTCTAGCGCTGGAGTTTTGGATGAATCCTCAGCATCAACCTTTGTGACCATCGCTTCCACATTTGCTGCAAATCCACACTTAGGACACAAAACATATGTGTCTTCACCTGTTGAGCAAGGAGCTAAGAACTCTTCTGATTTAGATCCACCCATGGCACCTGATACAGCCTTAACGATGTTGTACTTCATCCCCAGGCGATCAAAGGTTTTTACATATGCCTCGCGATGGTTTTGGTATGAGACTTCAAGCCCTGCATTATCAACATCAAATGAGTAAGAATCCTTCATAACAAACTCTCGGCCTCGGATAATTCCGCTACGTGGGCGGGCTTCATCACGAAACTTTGTTTGAATCTGATAAATGCTAAGTGGTAAATCTTTATACGATGAGTACTCACCTTTTACCATCAAGGTAAACATCTCTTCGTGCGTTGGGCCTAGTAGGTAATCCCCACCTTTGCGATCTTGCAAACGAAATAGTGAAGGACCGTACTCTTCCCAACGGTTGGTTGTTTCATATGCTTCACGTGGAAGTAGGGCTGGAAAATTAACCTCTTGAAATCCAGCGTTATCCATTTCTTCTCTAATCACACGTTCAACATTTCGAAGTGTGATCACGCCAAGTGGCAGCCATGAATAAATTCCTGCGGCAATTCGGCGCACATAACCAGCCCGAACTAGCAGCTTGTGGCTTGCAACCTCAGCATCTGCTGGGTCATCGCGAAGAGTACGCAAAAATAGCGTAGACATTTTCAACATGGGCAAACCTTATCGAACATCAACTGAAGGTTGCCCTGAAGCAACCCCGGCGGCTTCCATTTCTTCTGCTAAGCGCATAGCTTCTTCGATAAGAGTTTCAACAATTTGCGCTTCTGGCACAGTCTTAATGACCTGACCCTTCACAAATATCTGTCCCTTGCCATTTCCTGATGCAACACCAAGATCTGCTTCGCGTGCTTCTCCTGGACCATTAACAACACAACCCATAACAGCCACGCGCAATGGAACGGTCATGCCTTCCAAACCAGCCTGCACCTTTTCAGCCAATGTATAGACATCAACTTGTGCACGGCCACATGAAGGACATGAAACGATTTCAAGTTTGCGCTGACGCAAGTTGAGAGATTCAAGAATTGAGATTCCCACCTTTACCTCTTCAACGGGAGGTGCCGATAGTGAAACACGGATTGTGTCGCCAATACCTTCAGCTAGCAAAATACCAAATGCTGTTGCAGATTTAATTGTGCCTTGGAAAATTGGACCAGCCTCAGTCACACCAAGGTGTAGTGGGTAATCACACTTTGCAGCAAGAATTCGATAGGCGTTAACCATTGTTACAGGATCATGATGCTTGACAGAGATCTTAATATCTGAAAAGCCATGCTCTTCAAACAAAGATGCTTCCCATAATGCAGATTCGGCTAAAGCTTCAGGAGTTGCTTTTCCGTACTTCGCAAGCAAACGCGGATCTAATGAACCAGCGTTAACACCAATGCGGATTGGAATACCAGCATCACCTGCTGCCTTTGCAACCTCTTTAACCTTGTCATCAAATTGTTTGATATTCCCTGGATTAACTCGCACCGCAGCACAGCCCGCATCAATTGCAGCGAAGATATATTTAGGTTGAAAGTGAATATCTGCAATTACCGGAATTTGAGATTTCTTCGCAATCTGCGCAAGCGCATCTGCATCATCTTGGCTTGGCACAGCGACTCGAACAATCTGGCAACCAGAAGCTGTTAACTCTG
>Ga0255137_1000625_pt1 | contig 12226 bp, 28 predicted proteins | sample Law_Atlam_RepC_8_FD_188548 | JGI IMG/M metagenome (GOLD analysis project Ga0255137, IMG submission 188548) | Freshwater microbial communities from St. Lawrence River, New York, United States - Law_Atlam_RepC_8d | ecosystem: Environmental > Aquatic > Freshwater > River | place: USA: New York... | reverse complement strand
TGCAGGATGGCATTGATACCCTGTTCAATGACCTATGGGCTGAACATGAGATGAGAGTGGAAATCGTAAACGAAAACAATTAAACCAATAATACTATGACAACGCAAGAAAAATTACAGAAGCAAATTGATTATTACGCTGACGTTGCAGAGCGCAAGGGCACGGCAAGGTGGGACGTAAGTCCTTCAGCAGGGTACGGATGGGATGCGGATGAGTGGAATTACCGCTATCAAATTATGGACACCCTTCGTAACCGAGGGTACTCTGTACGCTCAGAAGTCAATCATGGCGTAACTGATATATTCATCACCAAACAAATTTCTTTATCATAACATCTAACCAACACGAACATGACTAAGAAAGAAAAGTTCCTTCACCAAATTGCGCTACAGAACAAGGCTATAGACGCTGGCGTTAACATTGTAACGTGCGGGCATTGTGGCAATGTACTCCTCGCTGATGCTGAGGCTGAGGAAATAGAATGTCCACATTGCGACTCCGTAATGGATGTATGCGACTACCCTGACCTATTCTATACAGGCATGGAGATTCACGAAGACTAACCAATAAACAATACGAACATGAACAGAGCACCAAGCACAGCAAAACTAATGTCGTCCCTCGGCATCAGCAGGGGCACAGCGTTCCTCATCCGGTCGTTACTCAAGGGCGACGAGGACACACACAATCCTCACTTATTCCCTGCCACACACAAATGGCTACAATCCTGCTCCTGGCATCCGCAATGGGAGGAACGTGTAATGTACGCCATCAATGAAATCATTGGTGGCTATGGGACGCAAGGGCTATACTCCAAAGAGAAGCCCGTTGCTACATACATTAACCTCGGAGATATGGAGGCGAACACCATCATCATCGACAATCTCACAGGACGCATATATGTAACGAGCCTTGCCTCCTACGTAACCAAGAGAAACCTGTGAGGCGTTGTGCGGTTAATTCCCTTTCAGGGCATTGTTGTCGCCCAACAAACGCAAATTTCAATTTCAAGTTCTAACAATTTTTATAACCAATTAAACAATACCCCGTACCCATGATTGACTTACGCAAAAACAAAACAGATGAAGTGACAGCCGAGCAGGTGCTCGACATCATACGCAACACACGAGGCTTCCATATAAGTATAGAATGCTTCGGGCAAGAACCGCTTCACCCAGACGACCGCTATGACATCCTGCTGTCAGCCGACTACTTCCGCAATACCATTACGCTTGCAGAAATAGAGGATTCTCCACATCAACTATGGGAGAACGAGCAAGACCCCGTAAGCGCAGCCTCGAATGTCCTTGATTACTTTGCCGACCACGGCATCTACAACACCTTATCAATTAATTTAATCCCTGCAATATGAACATCCCAATTAAAGTGCTCGAAACAGGACAAATTCAACAATGGCCTCTTTCCGCTGTCCTTGAAGAAATCAATAGAGACCGCTCATCACAATGGACTAACTATGACGAGTCTGATTGGCAGGAAGGATGGGACGAATGGGTGGAAGGAGAATTTTATTCACGAAACAATTAAACAATAAGCAAATGGAAAATTTAACACAAGCAAAAATGGAAACACAAACAATCTACAGCAAGCTACGGAAGGCGGAGTCTTTCCTTCAGCAAATACCGGAGGACTTACGTATCAAATTCGACTTTCAATTAGTGCACTTGGAGTCCGACTTTGTCGGCTTATCCTATTGCCCTAGGCTTGGCGACTACATCAGCACAAGAGTAGACAACATCAAGTCCATATCCGTGAAGGAACGTCATGACTTTCTATGGATAGAAATGGAGACGAACGGGTCATCCGTTACGCTTTATCAGAATGGGTTTATACACATGACATTATTTTAAACATGAAACATTTCCCGAACGGATTCTCCTCGTGGCAGGAGACACACTACGAGGTGGTGCAAGCCATCACCATTGAGCACATACAAGATAAGCGTACAGGTCTTGTAGCCTATCGCCACGAGGCGCAAGGCATAGGAGGGCTGTACGAACTAGCCGAAGAATTGACAGACGAATTCGAGGCTATACACTACAACGAAGAATGGGCAGAGATAGGCTATCTCGAAACATTGGAAGCATGGCTAGAATTACAACTTAAATAACACGAACATGACAGCAAGAGACGAAATCAACAACGCAAAAGAAACCCTACGCAAAGCAGGGTACTTCGTTGACAACCTATGGCACATAGAGGACGTACATTTGAATTACGAATGCACCGACAAACAGGCAATGAATGTCCTCGAATCCGCCCTCACAAACGAGGCGACAATGGAACAAATATTCTTAGCCATTAATATCAAAGCAGAAGAATTAAATCTCAAACAACACTAACATGACAATTACATTCACACCAGACGAAGCATTGGAGCACTTTCACACAGCCCTCTGCAATGGCCTTGACTACATTAGTTCTTACGGCCTCACATTAGACTACGAACAAGCACACTATAAGCAAGCCAAGGAAAACCTTAACAAGCCTTGCTGTTTCGAGGACGTGCTTATTCAAATCCTCAAGGACGGCCACCCTCTTGTCCTGCATGACGAGGAGGAGGGAATGGACGACAGCACAATTTACATCCGGGATGTCGTTGCCAGGATGTCCCTGGTTCCTTTGCGTCACATGATGAACGCCATCAACGAGGATGATGATGCCGAGACAGCTGATGTCATCTTGCAAACAATTTTCTATCAGGACGTAATCTTTGGATAATCATGAGCAACACAGAGAAACACTTCAATGCCATCCGCACATATTGCCGTGAGCATAACCTTCCCACCTCCGGCACGAAAGGTGTCGAGGCCATGCGAAAGGTGAACGAACAAATGAAATCCCGTAACCCTTCAGGCTACGAAGGTGTTAAACAAATCATCAGCAAGTCCCTTGAATACATATCCATCACAAGGCCATGACGCTCGAAGAAATCATCAACAAGGTGTATGTACAAGGTGACTACATCCACGAACTTCCTGTCGAATCTGTACCCGATGCTGAGACGTTCTTTGTCGAACTCAAGAAGCAATGCCCTGACTACCTCGGCATTGCTAATGGGGACTACGAATACCATGACCAAAAGGTTTATTGGTTCTATCTTACGCCTCGCTATATGTACGCCATCATTCCGGACTACGACGCAATGGAACGCTTTGACGACAAGTGGGCATCCCGTGAATCCGCCATAGAATTCGCACAGCAGAGTCAACACGAGTCTTGGAGAATGGAGCAAGAGCGTAAGCAATTCATTAAGGACATCGAACGCTACATCTCACAGCTATGAAAATTATTCAAGACATATTGTTTCTGCTGGGCTGTGCCCTTGCATCTACGTTCTTCCTGTACAGGTCGCACGTTAACTTCCAAAAGGAGTATGACAGAATGGGATATATACATCTCATCATCTCCCTTCTCATTGTTCTCATCTTCTTCGGGCAAGCCGCCTTTTACATCTTCATCAAATGATACAATTCAATTGCTTCTTCGTAGTCATATTACTATCCGCTGCATCCATTGGGTGCATCCAGCACATGATTGATAGCTTCAAACACCGTGACAAATCCGGCATTATTGAGGGACTTATCCTGCTTCTGGTATTCATCGCAGCCGCATACGGGATGATATACTTCACATTCTTTAGGGAGGGGCATTGAGTGCGGTTATCCTTCGCTTCGCTCCTTGTTCCAAATTAAAGCGTCGAATGTTCGTTTTCGCAATTCGTTTCAATTTCAAACAATCTGAACAATCCCCGTGGGGCTACCCATTCTGCACATTCCAATTTGCCCATGTTTTTTTGGAATTCTCCTCTCCATTTCAAGGCCGTTTTGTCTCGCAATCCATTCCCTTTTGGGGAGAGGTACAATGCTGAATATAAATCAATTACAAATTAGTTTTGTATAATTGATAACAGCATCATACATTTGTCTCAGCAAAGTAAATTCACTAATTAATTATTTCACATTTAATTTCAAATTATGGCAATCATCGCAACAAACAAGGGAGGTGGGTCAAATTACACACCCATCCCTGCCGGGAATCACATCGCCAGATGTTATTCAATGATAGAGCTCGGCACTCTAACGGAAGTTATTCTTGGTCAAGAGAAGACCATGAAGAAAATTAGGATGACATTCGAGCTTCCTGATGAGCTAAAAGTATTCAATGCAGAGAAGGGCGAACAGCCCTGCGTTATCTCTAAGGAGTTTGCGCTATCCATGAACGAGAAGTCTAACCTACGTGCCTTCCTTAAATCTTGGAGAGGCAAGGACTTCACAGAAGAAGAGGCGGTGGCCTTCGATGTTACAAAGCTACTTGGTGTTCCATGTCTGCTTAACATCATCCACAAGCCGAGCAAGAAAGACCCATCTCGCATCTATGATGAGATTGCTTCCGCTACACCTCTTATGAAGAACATGGTGTGTCCACCACAAATTAACCCTACGTTCGAGTTTGGACTTGATGTTTGGAACCAGGAAGCGTTTGACACGATGCCGGACTTCATCAAGGATAAGATTCGCACAAGCAAGGAATACGTTCAGATGTTTGCTCCTGCGCTTGTCGTAGCCCCTGCTACTCCTGTTAAGCCTGCTGTAGCTGCTTTTGCTCCCGCTCCGGCTATGAAGAACGAGGATGCCTATCATTACTCACAAATACAACAAGACTACTCAGACGAATTACCTTTCTAAATTATGAATAATACTCTTTGGAACATCACACAAGAATTCCTTTCCCTCGCCTCCCTCATTGAGGAGGCCGGGGGTGAGGCTACGGACGAAGTGTTGGAGGAATTGGCTATTAGCCGAGAGAACTTCCAATATAAGGCTGAGAACTACGCAAGGCTCATCCTGAAATGGGAGTCGGAGATAGAGGCTGCCTCTGCTGAGGAGAAGCGTATCAAGGCCATCAAGAAGACAAAGGAGAATAGTGTGGCTCGTATGAAAGACACACTAAAGGCTGCGCTCCTGGTTTTCGGACACGAGGATAGCAAGACAGGGGCTAAGAAATTTGAAACGCCTCTTGTTAAACTCTCCACAAGGAAGTCTTATGCTGTGGAAATCACAGACGAGGCTACGCTCCCGGATGAAGCCTTCGTATTTAAGAAGGAGGTGAGCAAGACAGCTATCAAGAATCTCCTCGAAGCAGGGGCAGAACTTGATGGAGCGTCAATGAAAGAAAACATATCTTTGCAAATCAAGTAAAATACTTTTTTGGTTAATTAATGTTAGTTTGGTTTAAATAGCGAAAGGCCACTGGGAATCTCGGTGGTCTTTTTTTATTCCACTCTTTCTTATTTTCTTTGTATCACTATGATGACAAAGCTAGATGCAATCTTAGAAGCACATCCAGACGAGAGCTTCCTTAAAGCAGATGGATTTGACGAGGCCGTTCTCGGCTTTGACGAACAATCTGGGAGGCTTGTATATTCCACTTCAAAAATCATTGAGTGCCTCATGAAGGACGGCATGGAACATGAAGATGCTATGGAATATTTTTACTTCAACATGGCAGGAGCCCATGTAGGAGACCTTACACCCATATTCGTCAATGACTTTGACGAGGTGGATACAGAATGGAATTCGTAATCTTTAACCCTTAATAATATGCCTCTCAAATCAGGAAAATCTAAGTCCACGGTTTCGGCCAACATCAAGGCTGAAATAAAAGCGGGACGCCCGCAGGCTCAGGCCGTAGCAATTTCTCTAAAGAAAGCAGGGAAGTCTAAGCCCTCTATGGCCGCTCCGAAAGCTGCTCCAATGAAGAAAATGGTGGCCGTAAAAGTGATGAAGAAGAAATGAGCGTAAAAGCAAAGGGACATCCAAACCCCCACAAAAAAGCCTTTTATTTCCCAGAAAGGAATTCAAAATTGTGCGCCAAATGTGGAGAAGAAAAAGATGTCTCTTTGTTTTTTAAGCATACAGCAACTTCAGATGGATGGCACTCTTGGTGTAAGCCTTGTTGTAAAGAGGGCAATGAAAAATCAAGAGAGAAAAAATATTCTACTATTGAAGGCAGAGTTCCAACTTTTTTAATAAGCTGTAGGAACAACGCCTCTAAGAGAGGGAATGAGTTTAATATAACAAAGGAAGACTTGATTGAAATGTGGAATGTCCAAGGCGGTAAGTGTGCATACACTTTTTTCGACATGGACTTACAACCAAACACCCCGTATAGTGTCTCTGTCGAAAGGATTGATAGCAACATTGGCTACACAAAAGATAACACGGTGCTAGTTTGTAATGCAATAAACCGAATGAAAAGCAATTTTGAGCCAACACTTTTTTACGAAATGTGTCGTGCCGTTGTTGCCACATTGGGGGATGAACAAGGTAATCTAATTGTTGAATTTAAAAAATAAGAATCATGCCATTAAAGAAACCAGGAGACCCAGGATTGTATGCTGCAATCGCCGCTAAGAAAGCCCGCATTGCTGCTGGCTCAGGAGAAACAATGAGAAAGCCCGGCACTAAAGGTGCACCTACAGCTAAGGCTTTCAAAGAGTCTGCAAAGACTGCCAAGAAGAAATAACATCTCTACTTTCATAATCAGATATAAAGGAGGCTACCATTGGTGGTCTTTTTTTTGTCCTTTATAGAAATAAAGTTGTCAATGTGAAATTATTAAACTTAAATTTACGCTATGATTATTAAAGCAAGAACAGAAACATTAGGGCTAGGGCTGTATTCAATCCTCCCCGAAACAATCACTCATGTTGAGCAGAATAGGGAGTATTTTGCAATACACTACATCGGAGGCTCAGAGCCTGTTAAAGTTCACGGCACAACAAAGGATGCGGATAAGCTATTCCCATTCCTTGTTCGTATCCAACGCACATACTTGATTAACTTAAAGCAAGTGTCAAGCGTTCACTCACGGGTGGGAAGACAAGTTGATGTCGTCCTCCGTAACGGGGTAAAGATTGGGTTCATCAAGAGCGAAATCCATCACGACAACTTCATCGAGAAATTCCATGCCATACATGAATGACTTTAGCAAGTTCGCCTGCTTTGTAAGGGGCGTAATAGAATCAGGGGTTGTCATCCACTACGGAGAGAAGCAACTTCGCAACGAGGCTAAGATGCACTTCAATAGACTCATGCACCACGCTCAAGAGTTTGAAAGGTATTTGCATCAAGGACTTGGACCGGGCATGGCAGAGGCCGAGGACGACATCAATTCCTCTATTGTAGGTATGGTGTGGAAATTGTACGACCTTACGCCTGAGACCAGAGAGAAATTCATTGAACACATAAACGAATTTGATGATGGAAGCGGAGACAATGTTTGACAAACAGGGAGACAAGTTCTTCACTCACGAAAAGAAAGGCTACCTGTATATAGAACTAAGGCTGGCATCAGAGACGCACAAGCGTGACGTAGGTCGTGTAAGGCTAAAGGATAGGGTGCTGGAACTCGTAAGGCAACGAGACAAGCATCTTATGCGTAAGAATAACAGCTACGGATTCAATGAGTATATGGTGAGGAACGGACGTACCTTTGACACCATTGAACTCTCAGATGAGAGCGGAACGTATTCGTTCCCTAAAGAACTTGTGATGGAAAAGGGAAGCTACTTACACTTCAAGCAGGAAGGATATGAGAAGCAATTGTTTGTGCCTCTTGACGAGCTACTTCCTTACGCCATTAAAAACAAATTGTGATTTAGGTTAGTTGGACAATTGATAAGTAAAGAGGGGAGGCATTGCTTCCCTTTTTTATTTTGCCCACCTGTAGAAGCCATTCGATACAGCGTATTCCCTTATCAAGCATCCTGCCATAGACCTGTGGCTTTCCCTATCCCCTCTGGCATTCACATTTCCCTCAAAGGATTGGAAGAACCTTTCCTCTGGATACACCTGATAGACAAGGCCGACATGACCTATCCTTCCAAGAGCCTTATTGTAAACGGTGAACACATCTGTGTGCCGGACAGGGGATAGCCCTACAGCCTTCTCCTTCTTTGCCCATGACTTAGCCGCCCCGTTCACACCTTGGAAGACAGAGCCACATTTCTTATAAATATATATCATCGTGTAGCTACACCACGGCTGACCAGGGATTCCTCCTGCGTAACGGATGATGCTATCAACACGAGGGCCACGATTGTTTATCGGGCCTTCACGAGTGCCAATTAGTTTCTTAGCCTGTTGCTTTACACAATCTATTTGAGCGACACCAAGGCCGCTATAAGTAAGTGCAAGCCATAAGAGAATAATGCGAGCCATAGCGTTTGGAAATGATTGTCCTTAACAATGTTGTCCCGGAGTTTTCCGTTGGCTCTGTCCCCGAAGATAGCCTTGAACAGGGAAGGCGTGTTAATACGGAAGCCTAGCGTTCCTAGTACAACAACAATGTAGTATCTGGCCGGAACGGACAGAACATCAACGTATCTTCCTATAGGATATAGGGCTGCCGCTTCATCGTGAAGCCACACGCTTACGTAATTGTAAAGGAGAATGAATCCTATAAAATAAATAGGGGCGAGAAGCCCCTCATGCCATTCGACAATAAAGTCTTTTAGTTTGCTCATTTTCCTTGTCCTCTATATTTCTTTGGCTTGCTAACCTTTGGGCCATAGGTTTTCTGAGCCTTGCCTCTTCTCCTCACACCGAAAGTAATCTTTGCGGCTGTTGTTCCCTTGCTTGTCTTGGTCATTTGTCTTTCATTTCTTGTAAGCCTTTCACATACCCATCCACAATGTGATGGTTACCAGAATCAATATGTTCCTTCACCCACGGAGCCATGCTCTTTGGGATGATGGCCATGTAGCCATTGGAAGACTTGATAAGGATTTCCTTATCCTCCACTTCAACGTGCTTCTTAGGAGTTGATTCCATAACGACTTAAATAATTAAAGGCCGCCTCCTGGGATAGCGGCTGTTGACGAAACATTATAGGACCACCCTCTCCTCCACCATCTGAAAAGAAAGGTGTTGGTGCAGCTCCTCCCCTATCCATACTACTAGCCCCTGTTTGATTCATTGGGCCACCTTCACCACGCATCTCTCTTCCAAGCTGTCCATAAGACCTCATCATAGACGGGCTTAGAAAAGGCGTGGCTGCTCTTACCCCTTCCTGAACAGGGCCAAGATTGAGCGGAGCTTGCTTTCCTGTTGCACTTAAAGCAGATGCTGCCCCTTGAATTAAAGGAGCATACTTGTTAACCTTGCCTGCTGTTGTGGCAATATTACTCATCTTGGTGAGAGAAGCAGCCTTAGAGGCATTGCCTGCTGCTGTTGCGCCTTTGATAGCATCTCCGTACCCGGCATTACCCACGGCCATCCCGGCTACGTTTCCTGCTAGTGGTAAATATGTTCCGACAGCCTGAGCCACCTTGCTATCAGGACTTCCCTGACCTACGCCTGCTCCGACACCTTTAGCTCCTTGTTGAATAGCCGAGCCTGTTGCAGAGCCTCCCGAAAGGATTCCTCCCGTTATAGCCCCCGCTGCTGTTGTGTATCCTCGAACAGAGTTCTGTTCCCTTATCTCGTCTGCCGAAGAACCTCCTGCTTTTTGTAAGGCAGAATAACCCAAATCTGTAAGCTGGTCTGTCGCTCCCATTGTAATCGTGTCCAACAATCCTTCTCCAGCCCCGTATAGTCCTGCTCCAATGCTCTTCCATACCCTTCCATTCTTGGCAATGACATCTGGTTTCTCGCTAGGAGAATTGATATGGTGGACCTGTCCACCTTGCACTACTATATCTATCCCTCCATCCTTGTGAGAATTGCCTCGAAACTCTTTCACCACTTCCCATTTGCCACCCATCATAGGCTTTTCCTTGCCCATTTTAACAGGCATAACCCTAGCTGATATGGATGGCTGCTGGAAGTTCATATTACAAATATAAGAACTAATTTAGTCGTTTGTGATGATGCTTTTCAACTCCGTGATAGTGCCGTCTGGGTTAGACAGGAAAGCATTTGTCTTTAAGGGACGCTTCTCCCATACCTTCCACCAACTCTTTCTCTTTCCTCTGCTTACAGCTATCCTTAGTGTGTCAGCCAATTGAATCTCCCCCATCAGGGAATCTCCTTTTGTCACTAGCTGCCCGGAGTATCTCCCCACAAAGTGATATATCTTTTCGGTGTGTTCCCGAATGATGGTGTCCTTGCCTTGGACAATTATAGGAACGGTGTATTGCGTTCCCACTTGCGTGTAAGCCTTCACGTCTTTTATCTTGACATCAAAGTCTTTGCGAATCTTCTGGATGTCTTCACGAATCAAATCCTTTGCTGTGTTCTGTGATAGCACGACAGTGGACACTTGTGCGTTCATCTGCCCTAGCCTGTTCCGGGATGTATCAAGAACGCTATGGATGGCTAAGTCAAGTCCTTTCATGTCCGACTTCAGCACCTGGTTCTCCTTGCGTATAGCGTAATGGATGTACGCTAGATACAGGAAAATTAAAGTGATGACAATTGAAAGGATGGCTCTGATGTTCATGGCTTTTCTTCTTCTTTCTTGCCGAACCAATTGTTAAACACGGGGAGCAATCTGGCAACACCATAAATCACAGCCATGATGTTAAGGACTAATTGTAGAACGGGATTCCATCCCTCCGCAATTCTTATAAGCCAATCATGCAGAGGCTCGTAGAAAGCCACATAGATTAGCACGGGACTATCCTTCATAAGCTCAATACAAGACAGCTTAATTTGAAGAATTAGTTCCACATTAGTCTTCATTCTCATCGTATTTTTTAAAGTGATTGCTGGAATAATTGGCAAGCCAATAAATCAGAGTGAAGACAACAGCGAACCACACAATCACAAGAGCCTCCTTGCGTCCTATTGCGCTTGGCAATTCTAATTCTCCTGTTATGAAGGCATAGACGGAGCATTGGAAGATGTTCAAACAAATGAACACCAAGGCTGTATCGTGTACCTCGCTGTTGAATATCTTCATTAGTTCGTGTAGAACGGAGCCAATGCTTCGGACATCACCTCCCAAGGATTATTCTTGGTAAAGGCATCTCCCATTACCTCGCACAAAGCATCATAGCTTAATGGAGAATGTTCAGGAAGTTCCACCTCATTGTTCAATAAAGCCTTGAACTCTTTACGGAATGCTTTCTCTCCTTCGGCAGTCCATTGGAAGCTTCCTTTCTCATCACGGACAATCTTGTTTCCCTCCTTGTAGCAATGGTCAAGGCGCAAGTCCTCTAAAGCCTCATCATAGGCTTCATACAGAGAAGAGAACTTCTTTGTTAAACGGGAGAGGTGTGTGATGGGCATAAGGTCAGCCGCATCAGGAGTTTTGGCTAACATCTCGCTGAATGAGCGGAGTGTCAACAGATTTTTGTTTGTAACAGACATAATTATATTTAATTGTTTCGCAAATATAATCAACGGATGGTTTCTATTCTACTCAAAATAGTATCTTGTGTATGAACAATATGCTTTTGTCCTACAGCCATTAGAAACATCCTCTCCTCTATCTTATCTAGGCGTTCTACGGCCTGCCTCCTGAATGTATACACTTCGAATGTGAGCCACGACATGAAGCCAAGCATAATGAAAGCTAAAAACAAATCGTCCTTCTCTATCCCTTTCATTTCCTCGTGTATTTAACGGCTCTTGATGCTACGCTCTTCTTGCCAACACATCCCCAGGCTTTACGTGAAAGGGCATTGGCACAAGGAGGGTTCTTACAGGTTTTAATCCCGCTCGAACGAGCGCAATAATTATCGCCCTTTGGCGTTCCTGGGGAAATGGAATAGCCTTTCGCTCCGAAGGAACGGGTTTTGCCATTAATCGTTGTCGTGAACTTTTTTTCTGCCATGATTTAGAAATGTATTAGCCGTAGCGAGCCAAGGCTGTGGAAACTTGAATATGTAAGCAAGGCTCTGGAAGCAATTCGTAGAGGCCATACTGCTATACCGCTTAGTAAAGTATGTCCAATAGCCAGCGTCATACTTGTTGCCAAGAATCCTATTGAACCTATACTCTGTATAGCCGTATATGTTAATGACAACGAACTTGCGCTGTAGAATTATCTGTTCCTCTTGCCACTTCTGTAATGTCTTTGTCACACGGAAGCCGGACACATCGCTCTCGCAGATGTATAGCTTTCCGTTGAAGCTGCGTACAAGTTGGCAATGGTTATATTGACTCTTTGTAGCCCATCTGATGGCTTGCCAATACAAACGCTGGAGCCATGTACCCTTCTCATTTCTGACAAGTATGATGCTCCAGTCCTGCATGAT
>Ga0255137_1000614_pt1 | contig 12312 bp, 10 predicted proteins | sample Law_Atlam_RepC_8_FD_188548 | JGI IMG/M metagenome (GOLD analysis project Ga0255137, IMG submission 188548) | Freshwater microbial communities from St. Lawrence River, New York, United States - Law_Atlam_RepC_8d | ecosystem: Environmental > Aquatic > Freshwater > River | place: USA: New York... | reverse complement strand
ATGCAAGGTATGTCCGGTGCGCCAGGCGATGTTTCCCAGATGGCAGAGCAGGGTGCTTTTCTGGCCCTCCTCAATCTCTGAATTGAGGCGGGCGTTGCCGCGGATGGCTTCGATGAAATTAAGGAAGTGGTCGGAGTCTCGGCGGGGGGCTTGACCTTCACGAACCGTCTTGCCTTTGTCATCGACCTGTTTCCATCCGCTGTCCAGCAGTAGGAAAGATCCTCCATCTCCCAGGAACTCAACACCGACACCCGCTCCGTAATGACCGCGTGGATTGCAGCTATGGCATTCCCAAGTAATCTGGCTCGAACCGAATTCGTAAGAAGCCTGAATGGTGTCTGGAGTTTCCTGATCGTCTTGGAAGTAGTAGCGACCTCCCGAGCAACTGACCTGAGTAGGACAATCGACGCCGAGTCCCCAGCGCGCGAGGTCAAGGAAATGGGGCCCATTGTTGGCCAATTCACCGCCGCCCCAGTGCCAGCGCCAATGCCAGTTGTAGTGGACCACGTTGTCGCGGTAGGGGAGTTCCGGGGCTGGGCCTTGCCAGAGGGAGTAATCGAGCCATTCCGGCACGGGAGCGGTTTTGCCGTGGCCGATGGTAGTGCGGTCGGCGTTGTACCATGTGCGAGCAGCGTGGAGTTTTCCGATGATCCCGCCATGGAGTTCATCCATTGCCTCGCGGACGAGAGTCCAACTACGTCGTTGGTTTCCCATCTGGACCAGGCGCCGGTGTTTTCGCGCTGTAGCCACCATCCATTGAGCCTCCCGCGCGTTGTGGCTGCCGGGTTTTTCGACGTAGACGTGCTTGCCAGCGTCGCAGGCGAGGATTGTTGCTGGCGCATGCCAGTGGTTGGGAGCGGCGATGCTGATGGCGTCCAGTGATCGATCGTCGAGCATTCTACGAAAATCACTGACCTCCTTCGGACGGCGGCCTGTCTTTTTTTCGACCCAGTCCGCGGCTTCGGCGGCCGCCCGTCGGTCCACATCACAAACAGTCCCGATCACACATCCTGGGACTGTCAAAAAACCTTCCAGATGCGCCTTACCCCGGTGCAACCCCATCACTCCCACGGCCACCTGATTGCTAGGTTGGGCTGAGCGGACGGCCTGTGGAAGGAATGTGGATCCGGCCATCCATGCGGTAGTCTGCAGGAAGTGCCGTCGTGACGAAGTGAGGGAACTCATTGGGGAGGATTGGATTCATCTCCGGCGCCTGCGTCGAGACCGGGTTTGGCTTGCGCCTTGAGGACGCCTGGTTCGAGATCCCAAGCCGTGAACCGAACCGTCTGGACCAACCATGAATTGCAGCCCTCCGCAGAGCTGTATCTGAGGCAAGGATTGGAGCGTCGTGGAGACCGTTTGGTTCAATCCATGGCGTCGTCGCGATCCGTGCTGATTCCTGGAGAACCGGATTCCAGCCTCGCGGAGGTGGACATCGCCTATGGTCAGCCCGCTCCGGAGGATGTTTTGGCCTATGATCGGATTAGGTGGGTGGCTCTCTCGACGGCCGGATATAGCCGATACGACCGTGATGATTTTCGTCAGGCGATGCGTTGCCGCGGCACACCGGTGACTAATGCATCGTCGGTCTTTGCCGATCCCTGTGCCCAGCAGGTTTTGGCGAGCATGCTGGCTTTGGCTCGAAATCTGCCATCGCAACTCCGCAACCAAGAGGGTCGGCGGGATTGGCGTTATCTGGAGGATCGATTCACGGCGTCCGTACTCACCGGGCAGACCGCGGTTATTCTTGGGTATGGAGCTATAGGCCGGCGTCTAGCGCGTTTGTTGGCGCCCTTCGACATGCGGTTGATGGCTCTCCGAAGGCGTACGGAAGGAGAGGCCGGTGTCACCATTGTGCCAGAAAATGAGCTATCCGGAGCCTTGGCTGAAGCAGATCACGTGATCAACGTGCTACCCGACTCAGTAACAACTCGAAACTTTGTCGATGCTGCTCGATTTGCTCAATTCAAACCAGGCGCTCGATTTTACAACATCGGTCGCGGGACCACGGTCGATCAGGAAGCCCTGATTCTAGCCTTAGACTCGGGCAGGTTGAGGGGAGCCTATTTAGACGTGATGGATCCCGAACCCCTCCCGCCTGAGCACCCCCTTTGGGCAGTATCCAATTGCTTCATCACTTGCCATGTTGGCGGAGGCACCACCGATCAGGATGACAAGTTGGTCCGACACTTCTTGCAGAATTTAGACCGATGGGAGCTTCGGCAGGAGCTGGAAGATCAGATCTTCTAATGTGCCGTTGGACTGCAACATCCTGGCTCCAAGCCGGTTCTGCAGGGCCTAACCGATGGCATTGACGCGGAGGTCGCGGAGTGTTTTTAGGTGAGGCAGAGGGACGCCGCGGATGGGACGAGCTCCCTCGAAGCGTTTTGGTCCGAAGTGGGAGCGATGGTGAGCGAAGATCTGATTGACGAAGTCCCTTGAGCCGATGGCCACCCCGGCCGTGAGGTGACGGACCCGGAGGCGGAGGATTTCAGGGAGGCTCAAGCGTCCACCGCGAGCCAATTCGGCGCGGATGGCAGTCTTATCCAAGGCCTGTTTATCGCTGTGGCCAGCGACCCCGGCGGTGGTGAAGAGATTCAAGCGGTATTGAGCAGCAGCGGCGCCCCAAGACCTGGCCGACAGGAAGCTCATCAGCCCATTGCGAACCACTGGATGACCGGTCAGAGCGGCCGAATAGCCGCAGAATCGGTAGTCCTTTGGATCGGAGACTAAGCCAGCGCGGACGGGATTGAGGTCGATATAAGAAGCGACCGTTTGGAGAGCGGAGGAGCAATCTTCGACTAGAGTGCTGGAGAAGCGTTCTGCCCAGAGAGTACCGAAGCGGTTGGAGTGGCGATTGAACCAACGGCTGAAGCGTTGTTTGAACTCCTTCATGAAAGCGGAGACATCGCCCATGCGACTGGAGAGGGAAAGGCGGATGTGAGAGCTAATGGAGCCTGAGCGTTGGAGATCGGCCCTAGCCAGAGAGGGAAGGAGAGCCTGAATACCGTAGAAGCGTTCGGCCCGAAGGAGGAGGACGGAGTCTGGAATGCAGGTATCAGCGGGCGGTATTCGGATGAGCAAGTGGAAGTGGTTAGACATCATGCAAAAAGTGATGATTTCGACGCCACAGAACTGAGCTAGAGGGAAGAGCAGATCGACCAGACGTTGTTTAGCGAGGTCATCGAGCAAGAACTGCCCCCCGACGGTCCGAGAAACGCAGTGATAAACGGCCCCCGCCTCCTTAATTCGCCCCCTTCGCATAACCCCAACCTAACCCCTGACCCTCACCAGTCAACAACAATGAACCTGTCACCATGTGAATAAATTTTAACTCGCTGGAGGATGAGGATGAGTGTGGGTGGGGCAAATAGATGAAAAAGGCCTCCGCAGTTTGAGCCGCGGAGGCCTCACCCCAAATGAGTCAACAAACCAGGCTCTTCAACCCGGGACTGACATCTCGATTAAGCCGGTACAGTGCCAAGTATTGGGGAGCTTTGAGAATGCTGCGGAATAGGCCGTTTGGATGGTCGATCTTCGTAATCCGATTGATAGGGGGAGGCAGGGAAACGGTTGGTGTGCGAAATCCACGCATTTAATGCGCACCGGTCACGCCAATTCCAATCCATGCACCTCTATTCGTAACGAAGGGCCTGTATCGGCTCTAGGCGGGCTGCCTTAATGGCTGGTAGGAATCCTGCAAATACACCGACCGATCCGCTAAAGGCTACCGCTATGGCTTGGGCTTCCCAGGTGATGATCGGGGTGTTTCCTGTCGGCGCAATGAAGGACAGCAGGTCAACAATCAACAGCGATGCAGCAAGACCCGCAATCGCTCCCAAAAGCGATAGCACTACGCTCTCAACGATGATCTGAACGAAAACATCGACCCCAGTGGCTCCTAGTGCCTTGCAGGTACCAATCTCACGGACCCGCTCGTTGATGCTGGCCAACATGATGTTCATGATGCCAATCCCTCCCACCAAGAGACTGATGCCAGCGATAATTCCTCCGCTGAGTCGGGCGTTCTTAATCTGCTTATTGATGTTCTCAACCTGACTTTCCTGAGTCTGAAACGTGAAATCTTCAATGCCTCGATGAGTGACCAAAAGCACGTTTTTTGCCTGTTGAAGGGCCAACTCCATCTGTTCCATGGACTTCACTTTGAGATCGATGTCGCTGAGACGAGGGTCGGGAATGCCATCGAGATCCCCCGCCATCCGGAATCGCACCCAAGCCGTGTTGAGCGGGATGTACAGGGTGTTGTTCTTGCGCCAAAAGGCCCAACCACCCTTCCTGCCCCAGCCACGAGATTTTTTGGCCTCAACCTTATTGGTGGACGCATTGGCTTGATTGCGCAGGGCACGAGCCTTCAGGTCTTGCTCGCTGGCGTACTGGGTGAACATCCCAACGATGACGAAGGGTTGCCCATTGATCTGGATCGTTTCGCCGAGCGGAATAATCTCACGCCCCACTTCATCCGGATCGCCAAATAGGGAGTCTCGAATCCCAGTTCCAATGACACAAACCGCATGCGCCTTCTCTTCATCCAATGCATTGAAGAACCGGCCGTGCTCCACGGTGTGGAGGTTCATCTCCAGTACTTCCGGCCAAACTCCTACACATTCTTCGGGACTGGCTCGCTTGTCTCCCCGGGAAACCATGGCGTCCGGCACGGCCATTTCTGGTGAAATCACCCGCAATAACGGGGCTCCCTGTTTTAGCGCAATCACGTCTACCAAGGTCCTGCCAGGCGCCTGGTCGGCCAAATGCTCTTGGTAGGCCGGAACCGCCTGCCTCTGGAGGATCACCTTGTCGGCCCCACCCATGGCTATCATCGATTCCCTCATGCCGTTCTCCATGCCCTTGATGATGGCACTCATGCCAACCAACGAGGCGACACCCAGCACAACGCCAAACAGGGTTAGTATTGACCGGAACTTGTGGGCCCAAACTTCTTTGAGACCAATTAGGATCGCATTGAAAAGGTTCATCAGTCGTAACGAAGAGACTGAATAACATCCATCCGGGCCGCTTTCACCGCCGGGAAAATGCCAGCCACGAGACCAACAACCACAGCAAACCCAAAGGACAACGCCATGGCACCGCTGGTGATCACCGGATCATTGCCGGTGGGTGCCACCCAAGTGATACCGAGAACCACGAATCGGGAAAATGCCAATCCAAGAACCCCGCCCACCACCGCGATGACCACGCTTTCTACAAGGATCTGAACAAAGATATCAAGTCCCCCTGCCCCGACTGCCTTGCGGATGCCAATCTCCCGAATGCGCTCAGAGATGCTCGCAAGCATGATGTTCATGATGCCGATGCCACCGACAAACAGGCTGATACCGGCAATGAGCCCACCACTCATGCGGGCATTCTTGACGAAACGGTCGATGTCGGCACTCCAGTCCTCAAAGGTCCGGAAGGCGAAATCCTCAATACCCCGATGGTTCACCATCATGATGTTCCGAATCTTGGTCAGCGTTTGCTCGATCTGTGAGAAGTCGCGAACCTTCAATTCAATATTACTGAGGCGGGGCTCAGCTGGGGCATTGGAAAGGCCGGACTGGAACCGATGCCACATCGTGTTGAGGGGCATGTAGACGGTGTTGTTCTTAATCCAAAAAGCAAAGTTGCCACTGCGCCCCTGCCCCCGCTCCGGCGCCTTGGGCGGAGCTTTGCCCTCAGATATAAGCCTCTGACGTTCAACTTCTCGCTCTAAGCGCTGCTTGCGGTCTTGCTCTCCCTCGTAGCGCTTGAACATCCCGATAATGGTGAAGGGCTGACCGTTGATGGTCATGATGCGCCCTAATGGGATCACTTCGGAGCCCGCTTCTTCGGGCCTACCGAAGAGTTCGTCTCGGATGCCTGTGCCAATGACGCACACCGGCCGGGCCTCCGATGCATCAATGTCATTGAACATACGACCATGCTCCACCTCGTGCTCCATGATCTTCACCTTCTCCGGCACAACTCCTCCGGTCATGAAGGTTCGATGAAACTTGCCGTTGGCTTGAAGCGTCGGATCCAAATCTAATCGCATCTCAGGGGCGATAATCTCGATGTCAGGAACTCCAGCCTTAAGGGCCTCGACATCGGCCAGCGTCATTCCGCGAGCCAAGTCCCTGAGATGCCGCTGCTCGACGGGTACGCGCTGGGCCTCCATGCGCACCTTCTGCAAACCTCCGATGGCGAGCAACGCTTCACGTTGACCGTTTTCCATGCCTTGAACCATCGCACTCATGGCCACGAGCGACGACACGCCCAGCACGATCCCTAACATGGTGAGGGCACTGCGAAACTTGTGCGCCCAGATCTCCTTTAGGCCGACCACCACAGCATTGCCCAAGCTCGTCTTGCCAACGGGAAGATCTTGCAACGATAGATCCGATGACGAAATACGCGGCAGTTCCAGACTCATGATGGCTGCCCTTCGGTAGGCGCTTTGGAAACCCGGTCAAGACCCGCCAACTTAGCATCCACCTGGTGGGCAATCTTGCCGTTGCGGATCTCAATACGCCGTGGGGTGACCGCTGCGATCTCCGGATTGTGAGTGACCAGGATCACGGTGCGCCCCTCGGCCGCCAAACGCCGAAACAGAGCCAAAATCAACTCGCCCGTGTGGGTATCGAGGTTGCCGGTCGGCTCGTCGGCTAAGATAATCTTGGGATTGTTGACCAGTGCCCGGGCAATGGCCACGCGCTGTTGCTGACCGCCGGAAAGCTGATTGGGGCGATTCTTGAGGCGGTGGCTTAATTCCACCATTTCCAAGGCCTTCTCAGCGCGCTCTCGACGTTCACGACTTCCGATGCCCGCGTAGATCATCGGCAATTCAACATTCTGCAGCACGTTGAGCTTGGGCAGCAGGTTGAAGAATTGGAACACGAAGCCGATCGTGCGATTGCGCACCCGGGCCAGTTCCCGCGCCGAAGCCTTGGCAATATCGGTTCCTGCCAAAACTACATTACCCAGAGTCGGCGAATCCAAACAGCCCAAGATATGCATCAAGGTGGACTTACCGCTGCCGGAAGGACCGATGATGGATACAAATTCTCCCTGATCTAGATCGAGGGATACGTCGTCTAGAGCTCGGATCTCCTCTCCACCGAGATGGTAGATCTTGGAGACGTTGCGAAGTTCGAGCAGCGCCATGTTCAGGTCAGTCTCAGCGTTGGGCTGCGGTCGCTTTGGTGGCCACCTTAACACTGTTGGTGGCACCACCCGTTCCCAGCTCCTTGGATCGATCCTCCAAAGAAACCACCTCGCCCGCCTGCAGCCCCGAAGTCACCTCAGCGAAAAAGTAATCACTCACACCGATCTTGATGGGGCGCCGTTCCCAGGTCTCTTCCTTGCGAACCCAGATGTGGCGCTCGATTTCACGGGTCGCCGGATTGGTTTCCGTAAACACCGCAGCCAGAGGGGCAGCCACCACATTGTCGGCACTGGCCACCGGTATGGAAATGTTGGCGCTCATGCCGGGCCGGATCTGGCTATCGACATCCTTCAGCAGGATGCGCGCAGCAAAGCCCCGAATATTGTTCTTCAGGGTCGATTGGGGCGCAATACGCTCAACCTTGCCGACCACCTTAAGGCCCGAAACCGCTTCCACGCTGACCTCCACCTGCTGGTCCACGTGCAACCGAGTCACATCTGCCTGATTAATATGAGCATTGACGATCAAGTCGTTAAGATTGGCGATCGTAAGCACCTCGGTGCCCGCATTAAAACCGCCCGAGCCAGAAACGGCCTGCCCGACAGAGATGGGCCGGGTGAGAATCGTGGAATCGAACGGGGCCATCACCTCGGTCTTTCGCAGACGTTCGACGATGAGTTCCAGGGACTTTTCCCTCAAGGCCAACTCGTTCTTGGCCAAATCAAACTTGGTGCGGCTGTCTTCGAAGAGTTCCTGGGAGATCAGTTTGCCTTCAAAGAGCAACTGAGCTCGCTTGTAGTCCCGTTCAGCCTGTCCCAATTGCAGGCGGGATCGCTCCACATTCTTGTCTTCCTGCTGCCGCTGGGTCTGCAATTCCCGGTCATCTAGTTTGAAGAGCAATTGCCCCGATTTCACCCGGTCACCCACATCCACGGGCAGCACTTCAATCTTGCCGTTGACCTCGGGCCGAACGCTCACCTGCTCGGCCGGCGTGATGTCGCCGGCGGCATTAATGGCGAACTTGATGTTGCGAGTCTCAATGACCGCGCTGTCCACCTTGGAGCTGGCCTGCGGAGCGGCACCCTTTTGCTGGCGCTGGGAGTAATACCAGCCCCCGGCACCGAGGGTTCCGACTATCAAAATCACTATCAGGATCTTCATCGACAAGTTGCTCTTCTTAACACGATTGTACGAACACGTACAATCTACCATCGAAGTTTTCCCACGTTGTCGGAAACCTTTCAGGATGATTCGATCTCTTGAGACGTTCTCAATGACTCCTTCATTCATCCTCTTTTTGTCCCTGGCGTTGCTGGTTTTGCGCTGGATGGGCCAGTGGTATCTGGACCGCTTGAACCGCAATCACGTCCGGGGCCACGCCTCCCAACCGCCCGAGGCGGTCCGGGACATCATGGATGAGGCCACCTACCGCCGTTCAGTGGAATACACTTTGGCCAAATCTCGGTTCGGCCAGGCAGAAGAACTTTGGGGACTGGCCATGAAGACCCTCTTTCTCTGCAGCGGATTCCTGCCCTGGAGCCTGAGCTTCTGGGCCGGTTGGGCCGGCTCGGGCGTGCTGGCCACCGCTGGATGGCTCTTGGTGGTTTCGCTCGTGATGGGCTTGCCGGACCTTCCGCTGGAATGGTGGTCCCAATTTCGGCTCGAGGAACGTTTCGGATTCAATAAAAGCACCCTCAAGATCTGGATCACCGACCACATCAAGATGCTGGCCCTGAGCACCGTCCTTGGGCTGCCTTTGATAGGTGGCATTTTGAAACTAACCGACTGGATCGGGGACCAATGGTGGCTCTGGGCCTGGGTTCTCCTGATGGCGTTCCAGGCGGTGATGATGGTTCTGGCCCCCATCTTCATCCTGCCCTTGTTCAATAAATTCACCCCGCTGCCTGCAGGCTCGCTGCGGGATCGCCTCCTCAAACTGGGAGAACGCACCGGATTCTCTGCCAAAACCATTCAGGTGGCCGATGGCAGTCGGCGCTCCGCCCATTCCAACGCGTACTTCACAGGCTTTGGGCGATTCCGGAAAATCGTACTCTACGACACGTTGATCGCCCAGTTGACCGAGGTTGAACTCGAAGCGGTGCTGGCCCACGAAATCGGCCATTATCGGCGGGGTCATATTCCCAAGATGCTCATTTGGGCCGGCGTTTCATCGCTCGTGAGCTTCGCATTGCTGGGCTGGTTGGCTCGCCAGTCGGTGTTCCTCGAAGCCTTTGGTTTCAAAGGATCGGCCGGCACCGCCCCGGTGCTGCTCTTGGCCGGATTGCTGGGCGGTGCGGTCACCTTCTGGCTCACCCCTTTAGGGACACGACGGTCACGACGGCACGAATTTGAGGCAGACGCCTATGCGCGGAACGCCATGGCTGAAAGCGCTTCGCTCATCGGAGCCTTGCGCAAGATGCACGAGAAGAACCTGTCTAACCTGACGCCCCATCCATGGTTCAGCGGGTTCTACTACTCGCACCCGACCTTGGTCGAACGGGAGGCCGCTCTGCGTCTCGACTCGGGATCCCCTCCCCTGGTCCACTGAACCGGAGAGGCTTTAGCGGTACATCCGCCCTTCGGCCAACGGGAAGGCATTGGGGATGTGCCGCACTTCGCGGACCTCGGCACCGGCAAAGAGCACCTCGACGATGTCGAAGCGGAAGGCGACTTGAGGCCGGCCGAGTTCTTTGAGGTAGGCCAGGGCCGTGTCGGAAAGCATGCGTTGCTTCGGACGCCCCACCGCCTGGGCCGGACGCACCCAGCTTTCCGACGAACGGGACTTCACCTCCACAAAGGCCAGCACTTCCCCGTCGCGAGCAATGAGGTCGATCTCCCCACGCCCGTGCCGGTAGTTGGCACACAAGATCTTCATCCCCAGCCTCTCCAATTCGACCCGAGCGGCGTCTTCGCCGCATCTTCCGAGGCGGAGGTGGGCCCCGGCTTCGACAGGCTTGACGGGTTTCCGTAGTCGGGACCAAAGACTCATGTCGGGAATAGCTCCGGTTCAGGCCGTCGCAGTGGCGCAAAACTCAGGCGATGGATGGGACAAGGTCCCAGACGAGCGACAGCCTCCAGGTGTTCGGGTGTAGGATACCCCTTGTGACTGGCAAACCCATAACCGGGCCACCTCACCTCCGCCTCCCGCATCACACGATCCCGAGTCACCTTGGCCAGCACCGAGGCGGCAGCGATGGAATAGCTCAGAGAATCTCCTTTCACCAAGGCTGTCTGGGGCCAGCGAAGGCTGCGGACTGGACGCCCGTCCACCAACGCGTGATCCACGTCGTCCCCCAAATCGGCCAATGCCTGATTCATCGCACGATGGGTGGCTTGCAAGATGTTGATTTCATCAATCACCGAAGGTCCCACCGCAGCGATGGCGAAACGAACGGCTGGATCTCCCGTCAGTCCGGCGAAGAACCGATCCCGCTGAGCTTCGGTCAATTGCTTGGAATCATTCAAATCGGCAAACGCATTCGGAATCCCTTCCAACACCCAAGAGCGCGGCAAAATGACCGCGGCCGCAACCACTGGTCCGGCCAGCGGACCCCGACCCGCCTCATCTACTCCGGCCACACGTTCGATCCCGGATGCGAATCGGGCTCGCTCATGCAGAAAACGGTCTACAGCGGGGCGTCGCGGCATGGGCTCATCACACCGTCACGGGCGTCGGACGTCAAAGCCTGCCTTGATGGATCCAGCCCAACCAGGAGTGCAGCAACCGATCGCGGCGCGACACAAACCACACGGCAAACCGGAGTGTGCCTTGCCGGGCGCATCTAATAAAAAAGCCCGCCACTTGGCGGGCTTTGAAAATATTATTCGACCCAGAGGGCTCAACGAGCGTAGGTGCTGCGCTCCTTCATCCAATTGAGGTCAATGCCACGGTCCGCCGGAGCTGCTCCAATGCTAGCACCCTTCTTAGTGACGTTACCGTCGCGCCACCGCTTGATCTCAGAGTGACCATCTGCGAAGGACAGGCCACCCGCACCGTTGTGGTAGGTCGCCGGGATGTCTACCCAAGTTCCGGAATTCGGATCGACCACGAACCAACCGTCGTTAATGGAAGCCGGGTTCTCATCAATGGTCACCCAAGTGTCGGTCGGACGCTGGATCTGAGACTGACGACGGAAGCTAGTGATACCGGCACCCTGATAACCGCCGCTGCTGCTATCGGCGGCCCAAGCATTAATTGGGTTCATCCAAGCATTCATCGACATGGAACGAACCGTCAGAACACCACCACCGCCAAGAGGACGGCGAGTGCCGCCTTGCCACGAGTGACGATCCGACGGGCACTTGTAGGGCCCCAGAGCATTCACAAAACTGTACATCGCCGAATGCATGATCAATGTACTATTGGTCGCCACATTGCCCACATCCATGGTGCCCATGCACCATTGGTTTAGTGGGTAATTGCGCGTCGCGCTCGTCGCGGAAACCAAGGAATCCAGACCCGCCGTGCGGCACACCGCATCCGAATTGTCTCCGGAGTACAAAGTCCAACCCAGCATCAATTGCTTACCGTTGTTCATGCACATGATGCCCTGAGCCTTGGACTTGGCCTTGCCGAGTGCGGGCAAGAGCATGCCGGCTAGGATCGCAATGATGGCTATGACAACCAACAGCTCAATGAGCGTAAAACCTTTGCGCTGGGTATCCACCGAAACCTTTTGAGAGATCTTCATGTATTTTCTGACTAGGGTGGGGACATCTTCGAACCGGAACTTCCGTTTTGCAAGTTTAGAGGAACATCTTTAGTCCTCGCAATGGCCCTCGCAATGGCCCTCGCAATGCTTCCACGAAGGGCTAAAAAAGGCCTAGCGGGTCAACCTGCACCACCGCCAGCCACCTGCTTGGGGTCTCCCTTAATGAGGGCCACAGCGTAGTCGCGATTCATCCGGGCGATGAAGTCGAGGGAGATTTCTTTCGGGCAAACCGCCTCGCAGCTTCCCGTCACGGTGCAGGCTCCGAAACCCTCGGTATCCATTTGTTCCACCATGGATTTGACGCGCTTGTACCGCTCTGGCTGTCCCTGCGGCATCAAACCCAAATGGGACACCTTGGCGGCCACGAAGAGCATGGCGCTGGCGTTCTTGCAGGCGGCCACGCAGGCGCCGCAGCCAATGCACTGAGCGGCATCCATC
>Ga0255137_1000610_pt1 | contig 12364 bp, 9 predicted proteins | sample Law_Atlam_RepC_8_FD_188548 | JGI IMG/M metagenome (GOLD analysis project Ga0255137, IMG submission 188548) | Freshwater microbial communities from St. Lawrence River, New York, United States - Law_Atlam_RepC_8d | ecosystem: Environmental > Aquatic > Freshwater > River | place: USA: New York... | reverse complement strand
CAAAAATATTGCAATCAACACAAACTGAAACTGCGTCCACACACGAAAACCCACAAATCTGTGGAAATCGCTTCACGCCAGATCGCTTCGGGAGCGAGCGGTTTGACCGTTGCGAAAGTCGGGGAAGCCGAATGCATGTTCGCCGCCAGCCCTGACATTTTTCTCGCTTATCCCGCCATCGGGCAAAACCGACTCGAACGCTTGGGTGATCTCGCTGCACGATGTGCAGATCGAGGGGGAAGTGTCTGTGTGGGCGTCGATTCGCAGCAAGCGGCTGAATTCTTGTCCGCTACCGCCGCTAACCGAGGACTTCAAATCGGTATCCTAGTCGATTTAGATGTCGGTTTTCATCGTACCGGCGTTGAATCATCCCAAGACGCCGTTGACTTGTGCCAATGGATCGATCAATGCTCGAACTTGAATTTCCAAGGAGTCATGTGCTTTCCCGGCCAAATACTTCCCAATGCCCCCGATGACGCTTGGGCTCACTACACCCAACGCCTCGCGGTTGTCGTCGATGAGCTTCGTCGCAGCGGAATCGAAGTCCCTCGCATTTCCGGTGGTTCAACTCCTTCGGCTTGCGAATCGCACCGCAATCCTTATCTGAACGAGATTCGCCCCGGTACGTACATCTACAATGACCTGAACGAAGTTCGACTCGGTGTGGCAACCATCGACAATTGCGCAGCCCGTATCATCGCAACGGTCGTCAGCACCCCGACAAAATCAAAATTCATTCTGGATTCCGGAAGCAAGACCCTTTCGAGCGATCGCAACTGCGTCGATCCCGAATCCGGATTCGGAATGGTCGTTGAATACCCAGCCGGCAAAATCTCGCGACTGAGCGAAGAGCACGGAGAAGTCACCTTCCCCGAAAACTACACCGGACCACGCCCCAATATTGGCGACCGGGTCTGGATTATCCCCAATCACATTTGCGTTTGCGTTAACCTTCAAAACAATTTTTATCTCGCGGAAAACAACAAACTCTCGGAGTATCGCGTCGATGCCCGAGGACTTCTGACTTAACGGGTGACTTAACGGTCTACTAACTTAACCATCGAGCCGATCCCAAACGGTGCACTTCCAATGATCCCGCAACAAAACGTCTCGATCCTTATTCCAGCTTACAACGAGCAAGCGACAATTCTCAAAGTCCTCCGAAAGCTTGTACAGCTCGAAATCGCCCTCCACGAAATCATCATCGTCGATGACGGTTCAACCGATGGCACTGCGGAGAAAGTCGAGAATTGGCTCGCAGGTAACACCGAGCTGTCGCTCGCAGGTAACACCGAGTTGTCGCTCGCAGGTAATACCGAGCTGTCGCTCGCAGGCCGCCCTAAAATACGCTTGATCCGTCAGCCGAGAAATCTAGGAAAGACCGCCGCGATCGCTAAAGCCATCGACGAGTCGACCGGCGATATTCTCATCATCCAAGACGCCGATTTGGAATACGATCCCATCGAAATCCCAGGGGTCATCGAACCGATCTTGATCGATGTGGCCGATGTGGTCTACGGAAGTCGCTTCTTGGTCAAGAAAGCTTCCCGCGTACTGTACTTCTACCACTACTTGGCCAACAAGTTCCTAACGCTCCTAAGCAATCTCCTGACCAACCGAAACATGTCGGATATCGAGACTTGCTACAAAGCGTTTCGGCGAGAAGTCATTCATCCACTGAATCTCACAAGCCGTGGATTTGGGATGGAAGTCGAAATCACCGCCATGATTTGCAAGACGAACGCAAGGACCTATGAAGTACCGATCTCCTACTACGGAAGAACGTACGAGGAAGGGAAAAAGATTGGGATCACGGACGGAATCGCGGCGATTTGGTACATACTATACTACAACCTAATCGTTCCACTTACGACGCAGGGACAAGCATACATTCGCAATGTGAATGCATCGCTGGAAGAACGACGCGCTGCGAGGATGTCCAAGGATCTACAATCTGAATGACAAACGGCACTAGAGAATCGCACTAGAAAAAAGACCGTGCGCGGTAGATTCGGCACGATGCTATTTCGCGAAGCCAAATTTCGGATTACCTTCAACTGAACCCGACGAACATGTGGCTTGCCCCAAGTTCTCGGGTAGTCAAAGTCTTCATCAACTCCCGCCCAGGATTTCCTATAGAATGCAACTTCAAATACACTCCGATGATTGGCTAAGCCGAGCATGCGACGCGATCGTCATTCCCTGTGGCGAGAACTGGAAAACCCGCCCTCAGACGCAGTCCCTTGATCAAGCGACAAGTGGATGGTTCAGCCGAGTGATGGAAAGTGGGGAAGTCTCCACCAAGCCGAACAAAGTAACCTTATTGATAGAACCTGCTGGAGTACCAGCGCGCTTACTGGTAATCGTTGGAACCGGATCGGAACCAGCAAACCCTTCCCAAGTATTCTTCCGAGCAGCCGGCTCGGCCATGCGTGCTCTCGCAACCAAACCTCGCAAGTCCGTGCGATTCGTGGGATTCGGTTCCTCTCCCTTGGAAATCCGCTCGGCAATCGCCGGAGCAATGGTCGGCTCACAAGGTCAAGACATCTATCGCACCGAGAAGAACACATTCCCTCCCGACCTGATCGAATGGTATGGTGCGAATGACTCCCAAGTCTGGGCGGGCGAAGTTATCGGCAACGCGGTCAATCTCGCTCGCGAACTTGTCAACCAACCTCCAAACATCCTTTATCCTGAGTCGTTTGCTTTTAAAGCCGAACAAGTAGCCCATGAAGCCGGCTTCTCGATCGAAGTCTGGGATAAAGCGAGGCTGGAGCAAGAGAACTGTGGTGCGTTATTGGCTGTCGCCCGAGGATCCATTCGAGAGCCGAACCTATTGATTCTTCGCTATCAAGGTTCTTCGCCGGATTCACAACCTCTCGCTCTCATCGGCAAAGGGGTAACCTTCGATAGCGGTGGATACTCCCTGAAACCAACCGATGGCATGTTGACCATGAAGTGCGACATGGCAGGTGCTGCAACCGTGCTCGGGATCTTCCAAGCCGCCTCGAAACTGCGAGTGCGAAGAAACCTCGTTGGTGTCATCGGCTTGGTCGAGAATCTTGTCTCCGGTGACGCTTTCAAACTCGGCGATGTGCTTCGTGCGAGATCAGGTAAGACGATCGAGATCCACAACACGGATGCTGAAGGTCGACTTGTACTGGCCGATTGCTTGGACGTTGCACTCCAATCAAACCCCTCGAAAATGATCGACTTCGCAACTCTCACCGGCGCTTGCGTTGTCGCTCTTGGAAATGATGTGGCCGGATTGATGAGCAACCATAACTCTCTGCAATCCGAAATCCAAACCTTCACCGAACAATGCGGAGAGTACACTTGGCCTCTCCCCATGCATTCTTTCTACAACGAACAAATTGCAGGCAAGGTAGCGGACATCAAGAACGTAGGCGAAGGGCGCTGGGGTGGGGCTATCACCGCCGCGAAGTTCCTCGAGGAATTCGTGCAGTCCAGACCTTGGGCTCACCTCGATATCGCCGGCCCAGCATTCTTGGATTCTCCGAAACCTTGGTGCGATGCAGGTGGTAGCGGCTTCTTGATTCGATCCTTTGCGGAATGGCTACTGGCATGAGTCTAGATGCTCCAAATCTTGAGCCTCACTCCGCCCCCCTCCCAGACGAGAACGCGGAATTAGGTTCCGAAGCAAACTTAGAAGATCAGTTCAGGCGGCAATACCACGAACTCGCTGAACTTGCGGGCTCGCTTGCTCACGAAATCAAAAATCCCCTTTCCGTCATCCACATGAATGCGGATCTTCTAAGCGAAGAGCTCGACGAAAGCCAATGGCCTGGCAAGCGACGGGCAATTAGCAAAGTAGAAATGATCAAACAGCAGTGCCACCGCATGGAAAACCTGCTCAGAGACTTTCTTCGATTCGCACGGATGCAGGATATGGAAATGTCCCTCGGTTCGCTAAACGATCAAATCCAATCCGTCCTGAACTTGTTTCAAGCCCAAGCCAACAAACTCGACATCAACATATCGAAATTCCTCGATGCGGATCTTCCAAACATCCGACTCAACAGCTCGGCCCTTCAAGCCGCTTTGATCAACTTGGTCAAAAACGCCATCGAAGCGATGCCCGATGGTGGAGAACTGATGATCCATACCTTCACGCTCCCCAACGGAGTCGCGATGGAAATGATCGATTCAGGTTGCGGAATGGATGAAACCACCGCCATGCGCATGTTTGAACCCTTTTACTCCACCAAAGCCGAAGGCTCCGGTTTGGGATTACCCACAACTCGAAAAATCGTCGAAGCCCACGGTGGAAGGATAAGCGTTCAAAGCGAAGTTGGACGCGGCACAAAATTCAGCCTCGAGTTCCCAACCCCAATTCGGATCTCCAAGCAAGCCTCTAACGACCCTGAGGATGGCTCAGATCAAGTTTCCTCAGGATCCAAAGAATAGGGCTCTTCGGATTCTCTTCGTCCGACCAGCGTTCAATGGTGTAACTCGTTCCAAGTTCACCAATCCAACGAGCAACCACGCTCGCTTCATTCTCACCATCGCGATGCCCAACGTAAGCCAAAATCGATACGATCCCCCCGGTTACTAAAACCCTCTCGACCGCCTTGAGTGCTTTCAATGTCGATTCAGGTTCCGTTACAACCGATTTATCCCCATGAGGTAGGTACCCCAGGTTGAACATCGCGCAATCGATGCGGGAAATCCCTCGGACGCTCAAGATGCTCTCTAAGTCCCCATGATTACCGACAAGACAATCAACTCGCCCGGATAACCCAGCTTCCACTAACCGCTTCTGCGTCCTCTCAATAGCTTGCCCTTGTCGATCGATGGCGATCACCTTGCCCGCCTGACCGACACACCCCGCAAGAAACACCGTATCAAAGCCATTGCCAGCAGTGGCATCTACGGCAACCGCACCATCGATCAAGTACGGCTTAACCTTCTCTTGTGCCTCAACTGTGAAGTGCATCTGCTAAGCCCTTCGGATACGAACCGAGCAGATCAAATCGCAAAGCGGTCTCCTTGAGCTCGTCTATGGCTTTCGCAAGCTGCTCGGTCTGCGAGTGCCCTTCTAGCTCGACGAAGAAAAAGTATTCGTTCGGTGTTCTTGGAACCGGGAACGACTCAATCCAAGTCAAGTTAATCCCTCGCTGCTTGAATAACATCATGACGTCCGCCAATGCACCCGGACGGTGGGGAACACGAAATAACAAGGAGGTCTTGTCGTTGCCAGTCGGTGCCGGTTGCTCTTTGCCGATAATCGCAAAGCGTGTCGAATTATGAGGGTTGTCCTCTATCGATTCACACAAAACGTCCAATCCGTATTCCACTCCTGCTTGAATCGATGCGACTGCTGCAGTACCTGGTTCCTCGGCAGCGATCCGGGCCGCCTCTGTTGTGCTGGAAACTTCCTTCAACGCAACTCCGGGCAGATGCTCTGCTATCCAACGACGACATTGCGATAACGCTTGCGGCTTACTGCAAACCACGCGCACTTGAGCTCGAGGACATCTGGCCAAGAGGTTGTGATGAATCGCAAGATTTACTTCGCCACAGATTTGCACCGGACGCTCGATGAACGTCGTGAAAGTATCAACGATGCGGCCATCGGTCGAATTTTCAATTGGAACCACTCCATATCGCGATTGCCCACGCTCGACTTCTTCAAAGACCGCACCGATCGATGAGACCGCCTGCAAGTGACTACTTCCCCCAAAAAACTTGCACGCCGCCAAATAACTGTAGGAATGCTCTGGGCCCAAATAAGCGACCCGCGAGGGTTTTGCCCCGTATAAATGCGTCGCCCCTACTACGAACGACAAAACTTTGCGAACTTCCGACGATACGCCCTCTTGAAAGTTCAACCTCTCCAGCCTTTGCTGCTCCTGCAATATGCTCGTGGGAGCTCCCTGGCCATCGGCAGACATCTCACCCAGAAGGGAAATTCGGGCGGCCACGAGCCGGGCAAGCTCCCGGTCGATCTCTTCGAGTCGCTGAAGTTTCATTTCCGGCACTTGGCTCATAGCAAACTCGCTGAAAAATCGGAATGATCGTACTGTCAAATTGGCTGGGATTAGTATTCCAAATCACTTCACAACCACACCACGACGAAAAAAAACCAACTGCAAATCATTGTAAGCCATGCACTTGCGCCATAAAAGCCCCACTAAAAAAGAGGTTTGGCACAAAGATTGCTATTTCTCAGAAACCAATACGCGAGCCATTTTTCGGGTCACCCGACGAATCTCTCGACCAGCTTAATGACTTTCCACCAAACCACGTTCTACGGAGAAACCCAACTATGGCGACAGGCGAAAAAATCATCGGAATCGATTTGGGTACCACCAACTCGGTGGTAGCCGTGATGGAAGGCTCCGAAGTCAAAGTAATTCCGAATGCCGAAGGCAATCGACTCACTCCAAGCGTGGTCGCATTTACCGATAAAAGCGAAACCATCGTCGGCGAACCAGCACGTCGCCAAGCGGTCACCAATCCGCGCCGCACCGTCTACTCGGTGAAACGATTTATGGGACGTCGGCACTCCGAAGTCGAGTCCGAAGAGAAGATCGTTCCTTACCAAGTCGTTGGCGGTGCTAGCGAGTACGTCAAAGTCCAAATCGGTGATCAGCAATTCACCCCACAAGAAATTTCAGCCAAGGTTCTCCGCAAGCTCAAGGAGGCAGCAGAGTCCTACTTGGGACACCGCGTCTCCAAGGCAGTTATCACTGTTCCTGCGTACTTCAACGATGCTCAGCGCCAAGCCACAAAGGATGCAGGCCAGATCGCCGGTCTGGAAGTCGCTCGGATCATCAATGAGCCTACCGCTGCGGCCCTCGCCTATGGATTGGACAAATCGAAGGATCAGAAGATCGTTGTGTTCGACCTTGGGGGTGGTACGTTTGACGTCTCGGTTTTGGAAGTAGCACTCAGCGGAGATGGCGACTCAAGCTCGAGCAAGATTTTTGAAGTTATCAGCACCAACGGGGACACTCACCTCGGTGGCGATGACTTCGACCAATCCCTCGTGAACCACGTTGCTAATCAGTTCCAAAAGGACAACGGTATCGATCTGCGTAAAGATCCAATGTCCCTTCAACGCCTGCAAGAAGCTTGCGAAAAGGCCAAGAAGGAACTTAGCTCGTTGCCGCAAACGGACATCAACCTTCCGTTCATCACGGCCGATGCGACCGGACCGAAACACCTGTTGGTTACGATTACTCGAAGCACCTTCGAAGGTTTGATCGATCCACTCATCGAACGCTGCAAACAACCTGTCTTGCAAGCATTACAAGACGCGAAACTACGTCCATCGGAAATCGATGAAGTCGTTTTGGTCGGTGGTTCTACCCGCGTACCCAAAGTACGTGAGCTTGTCAAAGGCATCTTCGGTAAAGATCCACACCAAGGGGTCAATCCCGACGAAGTCGTCGCTGTTGGAGCCGCAATTCAAGGAAGCGTTCTTTCCGGTGAACGAAAAGACGTTCTCCTGCTTGACGTCACCCCGCTGACCCTCGGCATCGAAACCGAAGGTGGAATCCTCACGGCTTTGATCGAACGCAACACCACCATTCCTGTTGAGAAGAAACAAGTCTTCTCGACCGCTGCCGATAACCAAACAGCCGTAACCGTGAGCGTCTTCCAAGGCGAACGCAAGATGGCTGCCCACAACCGTGTGCTCGGCCAATTCAATCTCGAAGGCATCGACGCTGCCCCTCGTGGTATGCCACAAATCGAAGTCAAATTCGACATCGATCAAAACGGTATCCTGAACGTCTCTGCCAAAGACTTGAAGTCTGGCAAGCAAGCCAGCGTGAAGATCGAGCAATCGAGCGGTCTGAGCAAAGACGAAATCGAACGTATGCGTCGTGACGCAGAAGTTCACGCCGACGAAGATCGCAAACAAGTCGAACTTGCCGAAGCAAAGAACCGAGCTGAAAACACGATTCACTCACTTGAGAAAGCGATTGCGGATCAAGGGGACAAGCTATCAGCTTCCGATCGTGAACCTCTTGAGACTGCGATCAAGAAAGTCAAAGACAGCCTCTCGACGAACGATACCGAAGCGATCAAGCTTGCAACATCGGAACTTGAGCAAACTGCAAATGCTTTCCGCTCCGCATTCACTTCGCAACCTCAATCCCAAGCTCCAGGGGCAGAAACGCCTAAGGGACCTAACGATGATGCGATCGATGCTGAATTCGAAGTAAAGAACTAAGCAGCGTTTACCGGATTGCGATCTTCCGATCGCGAATCTGCACCCTAGCAAACGTGCAGTGTATGCTTATAAACATTGAACAGCGGAGTCGGGCTCTATCACGCCAGACTCCGCTTTGCACGCTTTGACTCTGTGCCTCTGTGTCTCTGTGTTTCAAAACTAGCTTGCGATTCAGAATTGGTGCGAAGCAGGAGCGAGATAGGCTTATTCAAATTCCACGCCTACCTCAGCACCATTGCGCGATCCCAAGGCCCACCATATCCGAGGCTCGATCGAAAGCGAAACGAAATGTACGCTTCCATCGGCCGCGGTTAAATGCACACCGCTACCGTGCATGCTACTGGCAGTAACCATGTTGTTTCCGTTTGGCTCGCCACCATAAACGTGGCAATTGCGTTGATTCGGGGGCAACACGTGCATGTAGGTATTACCGGCAATGGTAAGTCCCGAAATCCAAGCCTTTCCATGAGGTGCTGAATACGCGGGGTCTGCAGCGGATACCCCTTTGCAATAGCTCACCCAAGCTGGCAAGGTACGAACGGCGGAAGCCCCACCGCAGTAAGACATTACGCTTTGAGGCCCTGCGGGCATGAACGAACCAAAACCGCTCTGGACAGGTACTAGACTGTTAATGACCCGTTCGGATACCAAGGCGGTATTCGATGCCCCGTCGGTGAAATCCCTAAAAGACATCGTAGGCTTATACCAGAGCTGGTTCGTGTCCGCAGGGTTCATGATAGGCATTGCCCCGTTAGTCCTCGCTAACGGCTGATCTTCACCATTGATGCCTGTCGTTTGTCGGATCCAACCCAAATTTCCAGCGTAACTGCCCGGCGCAGGTGCCGCTGTACCCGCATATTCCGTTTGCACCCAAGGATCCGACGGGCATAGATAAGTTGCAATCCGCGCGGAGGCGGCACGGGCGTTGACGTGATCAGCCCGAATGTTCAACACCAAATAATTCGGGCTGCTTGCCCCCATCACGCTGGTCATCGGTGCAGAGAAGTTGACTGTTTGAAACAAAGGCCCTTGCTCAATTTGCGGCAGGATCATCGCGAGCCAGCTGAACATCCCGCCCCCTCGCGGATTCCCCGGTACCCCACTACCTGAGATGGTCGGTGGAAAAGTTTTGAACGCGGATTCATACACTTGAATCGCGACACCGAGCTGTTTGAGATTATTGGAACACTGCATCCTGCGCGCAGCCTCGCGGGCCGCTTGAACCGCCGGCAAAAGTAGACCGACGAGAACGCCAATGATCGCGATGACCACCAACAATTCGACTAACGTGAAACCTGCACGCCGCATGCGCTTCCACCGACCCTTGAAAACTTTGGTCATGATGCAAATGGTCCTGCAGCCCGAAGGCGTGCCTTGAGTTCCCCCCAGGATTCTTAAGTCCTCCGACGGACCGAGAAATTTCCTGCTCCAGAAAACAGTATGCATGTGAATTATCCAATAAAAACGACATGTAGGCAATTGCAACTCGCGATCATTGCAACTAAATTGCATATGTTAATGAATTCCCGGCCCCAAATTATTGCTTGCAACTTAGAGACATATCATGAAAAAATGGTTTGCCATCCTGGCATTGTCCGCTTTGTTTTCTGCCCCACAGACGCTCAAAGCAGATTTGTGGGTCGGAGGCCACGGGGATATCGGGATCGGATTGGTAGGAAACAAACTCGACTTGCACCTGCATTTCGCAGATGCGGTGGATAAAGAAGGTGGAGGAAGCATTCCTGCCGGAGAATATGCCCCAGGAGATCACACCATTTTCGTCCCAGGCCCCTCGGTCGATCGACCGTCAGGCAGCCAATGGGATTTCCTCGGTGCACCCACCGACAAGATTTGGTTTCTGCCTGCAAGCAGCGATCCGAATAAACCCTACCTCGGATGGGCAACTGAAGAACTATCCCCCGCAGATTTCAATGGCAATATCACCGTTCGCCTGACCTCGCTCCTCTCCGCACCAGCCAACGCGACCTTCTCCGTCTGGTCGCTCGATCCGTTCGGCTCCCCTACGAGCTTGATGTCTACAGCCAACGGCATCAGTAACTCCGACCAATTTCTCCTCGCACCCGCAAACCACGAACACTTTTTCGTCGGCTTCACCCAAGAAGGACTCTACGACATTGAATTCACCGCTTTCGGTAATCACAAAGCCCTAGGTGACATATCCGGAACAGGGGTCTTCAAATTCGCGGTCGGTGTACCTGAACCCTCCTCCATGGCTATGCTTGCAATGGCAAGCTCCGGCGGATTCCTCGGCTGGCTGCGACGCCGAAAGAACTCCAAAGTCGTAAGCTAACGGGAAACAGCCCTAAAAACAAAAACAGGCGGTCAAGATTCATCTTCTTGACCGCCTGTTTCTTTTTAATCTCACCCCAATCGATAATGCTCCAGCCTAGCTGCGTCGTCGATAAGCGCGAACCCCAAGACCACCAACCAATAATCCAAAAACCGCCATCGATGCAGGCTCAGGCACAGGGTCGGGAATCGAACCAACGTGGAAAGTAAAGACCGCTGAACTTTCCATCGGCACAGTTCCACCACCCCCAACGTACACCCCTGACGCCTTCAACTCGATCGCATACGTTCCAGCCTGGGTAAAGCCCACGTTGAAGTGCGAATGCGTCGGGATCGACAAGCTAAAGGAAGTCGGCTGCCCAGACACCGAGGATGCTTTGACCTGCGGCGAGCCGAATCCATCGACATCCCAAACGGAAAATAATCCACCGACCGGTCCAGTGACGATCCCCACCAAGGACAAGGTCATCTCGCCATCTTGCCAGTCACTCGCGACCAACTCTTCGGTTGACCAACCCAAGAACGGACGGGTCGGGTCAAGCACCTTAGACAAGACCCAGAGCGACTCTCCTTCCGCTGCACCGGTAAAGTCCCACTGCGTCCCTGCGGGCCGACTCAGCGCTGGGCCATCGACAAAAATCGCTACATCCTCGGCTTCATATTCCCCCTCCGGAATCTCATTGCCGTTGGAATCGTAAGCTTCCTCATGGAAGTGCATTCCCATGTGCAAAGAGCCTCCCTCCAAATGCACTCCGAGGTCTCCGTGCCCACTGGCCCATACCACACCAGCCCGGCTTTCGGATGCAACTCCCAATGAACTCAGCAACGCAACTATCGAAGCGACCACAAACCTTCTCATCATCTACTCCCCGAAAAAGAGAAAAACGGCCTAAACACATTCGCTTCATCGTATTGCCCAACAATCCCATTTGCAATAGCATTGCATACACACCAGCCTCCTACATGCAATTGCTTGCATTTACACATCACTACCATTACGAGGGAATCATGCCGACGAAGAAGCTTCCAACTACCGTACTCTCCGGTTTTCTTGGCGCAGGAAAAACAACCCTACTGAACCACATTCTCGCCAACCGCGAAGGACTTCGAGTCGCGGTCATCGTCAACGATATGAGCCAAATCAATATCGATGCAGAGTTCGTCAACGGCCAAGGTCTTTTGTCACGCACCGAGGAACAACTAGTCGAACTCTCGAACGGCTGCATCTGCTGCACTCTGCGCGAAGACCTCCTAATCGAAGTCAGACGACTGGCGAACGAAAATCGATTCGACTACCTGCTAATCGAATCGACCGGGATCTCCGAACCCTTGCCAGTCGCGGAAACCTTTACCTTCACCGACGAAGCAGGAGAGTCCCTCTCCGAAATCGCAACCATCGACTCCATGGTCACCGTCGTCGATGCCCTGAACTTCTGGAAAGACTACCAATCCTACGAGGACCTTCGCGACAGAAAACTCGGTATCGACCAAACCGACCAACGCAACATCGTCGACCTGCTAATCGATCAAATCGAATTCGCAACCGTGATCTTGCTCAACAAGTGCGATCTAGCCACACCCGAAGATCTCGATGCTATAGAAACCTTCCTCCAAGAACTTAATCCCTTCGCTACCATCCACCGCTGCGAACACGGAGACGTGCCGCTCAATCAAGTCATCGGTACGAACTCCTTCAGCGAGCAATGGGCTCAAGGCCACCCGGACTGGCTCGCCACCCCACGCGGTTCAGAACATTCCGAAACCGACGAATACTCGATCCACTCCTTCACCTTCGAGGAACGACGCCCTTTGCATCCCGTGCGTCTGATGGAAAACCTGAACTTCGAAGAC
>Ga0255137_1000605_pt1 | contig 12377 bp, 10 predicted proteins | sample Law_Atlam_RepC_8_FD_188548 | JGI IMG/M metagenome (GOLD analysis project Ga0255137, IMG submission 188548) | Freshwater microbial communities from St. Lawrence River, New York, United States - Law_Atlam_RepC_8d | ecosystem: Environmental > Aquatic > Freshwater > River | place: USA: New York... | reverse complement strand
ATTCAAAACTTTAAGCCCTGGCCTAGATTGGCTCATCAAGCAAAAAGTCAGTAGCATCATAGCCTCTAGTGTCAGTTTAAAAGTTCCTAAAAGCCACAAAGGCATTCCTATTCTTAATGTATCAACGGATTTAAAGCTCAACTTCATCAATCATTATCAATCCAAAACCCTTGGAGCAGATAGATTATGTGGCATTGCAGCGGCCGTTGAAACCTATCCGAAATGCCCGATTCTAATTATTGACATCGGTACCTGTGTAACCATTGATTTAGTGAATGCCCAAGGTGAATATTTAGGCGGCAATATCAGTCCAGGCTTATTGATGCGATTAAAAGCCATGCACAGCATGACTCAAAAGTTACCTTTAGTTAAGCTTAACGAAGCTAAACTCAGCTTGGGTCAAACTACAAGGTCAGCAATTGCAAATGGCACTTTAATAGGTTTGCAAAATGAATTGTTGGGCTATATTGAACATTACAACACACAATACAAAGCGCTAAAAATCGTTGTCTGTGGTGGCGATGCGTCACATTTTGTATTCCCGGCTAAATACAAGATATTTGTGCATGAATACTTGGTGCTACAAGGATTGTACGCTTTGTTAAAAATCAATGAAAAGCTTTAAATTAATTTGTTTATGCTTGTTGTCTGCTATCCCTTTAAAGGGCCAAAACAACACCAATTCACCCTATTCCACCAGAGGTTTTGGTGAGATAGAACAATTCACATCAGCTTATTCGCGTGCCCTAGGTGGTGTTCAAAATGGCATAAGAACACAACGATCCATTGCCTTTTCAAACCCTGCATCTATCAGCGGTTTAAAATATGTAGCCTTCGATTTTGGTTTCAGAACACAGTATAGTCAACTAAGTTTAGATCAAAAAACACGCACCCAATACGCTGGCAATTTTAATTACTTTAACTTAGCCTTCCCAGTCTATAAAAAACAATTGTTAAAAGATTCAAGTACAAACAAAAGTAAAAATAAACTCTACAAAGAATATAAAACCATTTGGGCAAGTGGATTTGGCATAAGCCCATACTCTAGCATCAATTCGTCTTATTACACCATTCAAAAGTTCAATAATGACACCATCATTGATCAAGGCAATTATTACTCTAAAACAGGTGGCCTTAGCCAATTGTATTGGATGAACGGAGTTAACATTACCCCAAATATTTCCTTGGGATTAACCAGCGCTTATCTATTCGGGCAACATCGCAATACAGAAAATTACTATGTTTTCGATACCGGCAAAACCAGAAGGACATATTATGACAACAGTACTCAACTTAGTGGTTTTAAATTTGATTTAGGTATACAAATAGAGCGCAACAGAGACACAATAGTCAGACACGACTCTGTATTTGAGGGCGGTAAAATGGTTTACAAAACATTCCGTTACCCAATTAGATGGGTATTTGGTGCTAGCTATCAGCCCCAAGCATCTATACAGTTTTCAGATTTCAGACAAATCATAACCCTAAGCAACTATTACAGCAATGCGGCTAAAGATACTGTTGCAAACGAAAACAATATTAAGGGCAATACCAATATTCCAAGCGCTTTTTCAGCTGGCTTTAGTGTTACGCTCGACAATAAATGGCTAATGGCTGCAGATTACCGCAAAGAATTTTGGTCTAAAATGAATCATAATTTATTCTCAGATTCATTTCAAAATGGTTCTCAAATTTCAGTGGGATTTGCCTACAGACCAGATCCAGATGTTCAATTTGGCGACGCTCTAAAAGCCAAGGGAAAAAAGCAAGCTAAATTAGAGTATCGATTTGGCTTTAGAAGTAAAAATTGGGGATATTTATTCAAGAACAACTTAGGGCAACTAACCCCTATTCATGAATACGGATTGAGTTTTGGCTTGGGTATCCCTAAAACCAGAACTGACATTGATGGCCGAAATAAAATCTTGTTAAAATCTTTGTTCAATGTATCAGCCGAGTACATCAGAAGGGGGAACAATTCTCAAGGCCTCATAGCTGAAAATGTATTTCGATTAACCATAGGATTTACCTTTGCAGACAATTGGTTTAAACAAAGAAAGTTCTATTGATCAATACCTATGGGATTAAAATCAGTTGGCATCATTTTAACAATCTGCTTAGTAGCATGCAACAGCGACTATGCGCAAAAAAATGTAGCCAAAATGATGCAAGCAGACACTTTGATTTGTCAGCAGGAAGGTGATCAAGTGGTTATTAATTATACCGATTCAGGCAAACTCAAAGCTAAAATAAAAGTAAAGAAACTATTAGGCTACAAAAAAGAAGGCAATGAAATCCTTAAAATGCCAATGGGCGTAAAAGGCGAATTCTTTAACGATTCAGGCAAGATAGAAAGCTATTTAACCGCTGAAAAAGGGGTTTCCTACCAAGCTCAAAAAATCACTGAAGTCACTCAAAATGTTGTGGTCATGAATAACAAAGGTGAAAAATTAAATACCGAAAAACTCATTTGGGACCAACGCAAACAAATCATCTATACCGATAAATTTGTTAAGATCACCACTAAAAATGAAGTCCTCACAGGCGAAGGCATGGAAAGTAAACAAGACTTCAGCAATTGGGTCATCAAAAAACCAAGAGGCGTAATCAGCTTACAAAAAGACAGCATCAAATAATATGGAAAAGAAAACCCTCATCAACCAACAGATAGTTATTATTTTGTACTTATTAGCTGCAGCTGTTTCATGCATTGAAGCCACTGTTCAATTCCAACTTGGCGCTTGGAGCAACTGGAAATTCTATGTGTTAAGCTTTGTGTTTTTGTTCTCTGCCAGCATGTATTTCATCAAGAAAAAACAACGTCTGACGCAGCTTTCAAAAAAGCCATAAGCCTAAATGGGCCTACCTTTCCATAGAATAGTCTGAGAGCGAATATTCAAGAGTAACAAAGGTAAATACCAAAAATACAAAGACAGCAAAAACACCCCTCTGGTTTTGCAAACGAAGAAGCCATTCATGGTACTCAAACTGATCCATTCAGACAGTAAAATAGCGGTAATACCAATAAGGCTCCATACAGAGGTATAGACAATAGCTGTAAACACCAACACCCAAAACAGCAGGAATCTTAAACCTAAAATCCGAGACAACACCGCATTGTAAGGATAAAAATAAGCCTTGTGCTTAGAGGCCCACCTTAAACGTTGTTGAATGAAAGCCTTACTTGAATCACAAGTAGCTGCCACCACATAGGCTTCAGCATGGTTCATATACTTTACTTGATCAGGATAAGCTTTAAAAAAGGATTGCATCAGTAAATCGTCATCGCCAGAAGCCAATGTCTTGTGGGCATCATAGCCACCCAATTGCAAAAACACATCGCGGTTGAACATCAAACAGGCCCCATTACAGGTGCTGGGCAAACCATAATCAAGGCTCATAGCGCTGTAGGCCACCATTACAGATGATTCAATGGCTTGAAGCTGTTCAAATAAAGTTTTTGAAGGCTTGAACTTAACTAAACCACATAACATCTTCAGGGCTTCGGCATGAAACTTATCATACATCAATTGCACACATTGAGCGGATAACAAAACATCCGCATCAAGTGTTAAAATACAATTGTATTGTGCACTCAAAATACCCGAATGAAGAGCTTGCTTCTTCCCTACTCCTTGGCTGTTAACACAACGTATATTGCCCTTATGACTGTATGACTCGCAAATCGCTAAACTATTATCTATTGAATCGTCATTGACTAAAATCAATTCATACTGTTCAGGTAACTTAGAATTCAATAAATGCTCTAAAAAATGAGTTAAATTGTCTGCTTCATTTCTATAGGGCACAACAATGCTTATACCTGAATGAGCATTTTCTGATTTAAAGGTAGACATCACTAATCGGTTCCTAAAACCAAAGCCAACGAATAGGGTTAACAAAACATAGGCTAAAACAAACAAACCAATCAAAATATATAAAAGCAACATGGTTAAATTAAGCTTTTAATTTTAATGTCAACAAGACCATTGCGCCAATAAACATTGGCAAGACCACATTAAATAAATAAATGATGATCCCTGGCAAAAAATCTAAACTCTGATTGGCTACTATACCGCCAGAAAACACCAAGGCAGGCACACTGACTCTTATGGCAATATCTGTTAATATAAAACTAGGCCCAAGGGTTTGAATTAAGTAAACCGTTGAAACGCCTACCATGGCCCATAACATAGAATGGTAATGACCAACACCAAACCATTGCACTAAAAGGGCGTAGGGCACAAGAAAGGTCAAATACCTTAAAACAGACAAAGCAAACACCTTAATCAAAATTGTTTTACTTAAAGCTTGGTAGGCTTCCTTGAAGGCCTTCATAACCGGCCAATCCAATAGAGCTCGAATATTAGATGCATATTTCAAACCCAAAACAAACACTAGTAATATGGCTAAAATTGACCAAAGCAACACATGTGGAATTGGCACCGGACGCAATAACAAAAAAGAAACCGTTCCAAACATTAAAGTGCAAGCCAATTGGGTCCAACTCACCATTGCTGATACCAAAGCGGCTTGTGCTTTTAAAGGATGTTGTATATAAGCCAAACGGCCTAGAAATTCGCCTGTTCTATAGGGCAACAATTGAGACACACTCAAGCCTGCTAATACTGCTTTTAAGGCCTTCAAAAAACTCAAATTTTGAGTAGACTGAATCGCCAATTGCCATTTTTTAGCTTCAATTATCCAGTTCAACAAGGTCATTAACGATAAAAAGCTAAGTACCTTGATGGGTAAACTACGAACGGCAACCACAATAGCTTCAACAGATAAATGCTCGTGTTTGTAAAAACGATTGTAAACAATCAGCAATAACAAGCCTGGAACAGACCATTTAAGGACCTTGAATAGCAATTGCCAATTCACATTTTTTAGTATCTTTGTTTTGTTTTGCAACGCGTGAATATTGAAGATTTCGACCGAATTGTATTAGGCATAGATCCTGGTACAAATATAATGGGTTATGGCGTTGTTGGCCTCAATGGCAAAACATTTAATTTGATCAGTATTGGTATAATTAGGCTTGACAAACTCGAAGACCATGCCCTCAAATTAAAACACATTTTCGAGCGGGTGAGCGGTTTAATTGAAAGTTACAAACCAGATGAGATGGCCATTGAAGCCCCCTTTTTTGGCAAGAATGTGCAGTCTATGCTCAAATTAGGTCGCGCTCAAGGCGTTGCTATAGCGGCAGCCTTAACTAGAAACATTCCCATTTACGAATACCAACCCCGTAAAATAAAACTGAGTATTACCGGCACAGGCAATGCCAGCAAGGAAGCCGTTGCGAGCATGCTACAACAACTATTAAAGTTTGAAGACATGCCTACGCATTTAGATGCTACCGATGGTTTAGCCGCCGCCATGTGTCACATATTTCAAGCTACTCCTAGAGGATTTGGGGCCAAAACAGGATCAGGTAAATTGAAAAAGAAAGCCAGTTCTTGGGAGAAATTTGTATCAGACAATCCTGATAAAATAAAAAAATAAATTATTTGAGTTTAATTTTTTGGCCCAAGGCTAATACGCCTTCAGCCTTAATGTGATTCAATTTACACAAATTGGCCACTGTCGTTTTATTGCGACGAGCAATTGCACTTAATGTATCGCCAGATTTCACCACATGAACTTTTTTAGGGGCAGGTTTAACAACTGCCTGATGGGCTTCGTGCTCCAATGTTACCTCTTTGCGGGTTTTGTGAATCAACTTGCCATTATTAAAAGTAGAACTATCAATCAACACCTCATTATTAAGCAATGAGAACTGATCAAATGAAATGAATTTAGAAGGATCTATGGGTTGGCCCATGAATCGAATTTCAAAGTGCAAATGAGAACCAAAACTATGACCAGTGTTGCCGCCTAAACCCACAACCTCCCCTGCTTTTACAGTTTGACCTGGTTCAACTAAAACCTTAGACAAATGCCCGTATAGGGTTTCCAAACCATTGAAGTGTCTGACTACAACCATATTGCCATAACCATAATAAGTTTTTGACATCCTAACAACGCCATCAAATGCAGACACAACGGTATCGCCAGTTTCTAGGTCTAAATCTACACCTTGGTGAGGTCTGCCGTGTCTTGGACCAAAATCAGAGGTAACAATATTAGCAACCGGCATAACAAAGCCCAAAGAGTCTGGAGATAAACAAATATTAACTGGATGGTTAAAACTGTAAAAATCGTACATATAAGGGTTTAAAACCTCTGTATTCCAAGTGTTCAAATACAGATCCCATGCGGTACTAAAAGTTGAATCGAATTGGGTGTTTAATTTATCTGGATCCGACTCCGCAAAATCTAAAAACCCTTGTAAATTTAAGGCAGAAGCATGCGATGTGCCTAAGAAGAACACCAATAAAACACCTAGTATTTTATAGACTATTGATTTTTTCACGCGCATGCGTTTCATCAAGTTTCAAATTCTGTGCCAATTCATTTATGTCTTTGAATTTTTTTTCAGAACGCAACCAAGAAAGCATATCTACGCGAATTGTTTGCCCATATAAATCAGCTTTAAAATCAAAAATATTGACTTCTATACTGAAGCTTTTTTCAGCAATTGTGGGGTTGTCCCCAATATTCATCATCCCATAATGAGCTTGCCCTTGCACCCATACTTTAACCAAATAAACCCCTTTTGCAGGAATCAGTTTGTGTTTAAAAGGCAATTCTATATTGGCTGTTGGAAAACCAAGGGTGCGCCCTAATTGCTTACCCGATACAACTGTGCCTGATAACTGATACGGACGGCCCAAATAGTCATTCGCTAGCTCTATTTGACCTGCATTCAGCGCATGTCTGATTTTAGTTGAACTCACAGCAATTTGGTCAACATCTTTAGCCGATACTTCTATGACTTCATAACTATAAGTGCTGGCGTACTGTTTAAGTAAATGGATATCGCCTTCTCGGTTTTTACCAAAACGGTGATCATACCCCACAATGATGGTATGCATATTAAGGGCATTGACCAAAAAACCACTGATGTAATCTAAAGGCAACTGAGCACTAAAGGCTTGGGTAAAAGGCAAAACCAAAACATGGTCTATTCCAATGGCTTCAAAAGCCTCAAGTTTTTCCTCTAATGATTGAAGTAGTTTCAACTCGTTGTCTTCAGGGAACAACATGAATTTAGGATGAGGCCAAAAAGTTAACAAAACACTCTCGCCACCTATGCGTTTGGCCTGTTTGACCACTTCATTTAAAAGACTCACATGCCCCAAATGAACCCCATCAAAAGTGCCTTGAGTAAAGACTGTTTGATTCAATTCAGGCAAAGCTTCTATGTCATGGTAAACCCTCATATTTAGTTGCGACATAGCTCTTCAAATTTTTCCAGATGCCAAGCATCTTCAACTTTTAATTCCCCAATGGCGGTTCTTCTGAGTTCAGACAAATAAGCACCACTGTTTAGTTGTTTGGCAAAATCATCTGTTAAGGTGCGAATATAGGTACCCTTACTGCATCTGACTTCAAATTGCAAGGTTGGCAATTCCCCACTGACTTTAAAATCATAAATCGTAATAGGTCTAGATTTTATTTCAACCGTTTTGCCTTGTCTGGCCATTTTATAGGCTCTAGTCCCATTCACCTTAATAGCTGAATATACTGGGGGTGTTTGATACACTATACCAATGGTGGATTGAACCAAACTTTGAATCTGTTCATCATTGATATGATCATAGGCGTAAGTGTTGTCGAATTCAGTTTCGAGATCATGCGAAGGCGTTGAATGCCCAAAATTAAATTGTCCCGTGTAGGTTTTATCAATTCCTTGAAGCGTCTCTATCATTTTAGTGCATTTGCCAGTACAGATGATCATGAGTCCAGTAGCTAAAGGGTCAAGGGTACCAGCGTGCCCCACCCTATTGGCTTTACAAAGGTATTTCACCTTTTTAACCAATTTAAAGGAGGACCATGAAAAGGGTTTATCAAAAATCAAAACAGCGCCTAAACGCAATTGTTCTAAATTAAAATTGGCTGCCGTCATTACAAAAGAACGCCAATCAGTAGGCTGTTCATTGTTTGCTAAAGCTTCCATCTAATACTAACACTTGATTTGATTTTAAAACATAATAATACATACCTGGCGCCCAATCGTTTAAGTGCACAAAAGCCTTATGTTGACCTGCTTCCACTTGAGCGCTTGTAGTGTATACCACTTGCCCTAAAGCATTGCTGATTTGCAATTCTAAAGTAGCAGCCTCTGAGCAACGGTATGGAATGGTAATTAAATCCGCAACAGGATTAGGATAAGCTGATTGAATTGGCAATTGTTGGATTTGGGTGACTCCAACACTTGGGTCATTTATTGCCACCTCTGCCAACCAAGTACCTACAGCATTGGTAGATTTCCCATAAGAACCAGACAACCAAAAACGATTGGGTTGAATAGGAGATCTTTGAATGCTGGTGTAATCTCCCCATCTTTCAGCTGAATCTACTATAAAGCTGTTAATGTATCCTAAACCTTGCTTAACCATTAACAAATTGGAATATTGACCAGCGTTGTCATAATATACAACAGAGGTGCCAGGATTGGTAGTTGCACCAACATGTGAGAAGGTAATCATGCTTTGACGGCCAAAAACGGTGTTACCAGCACTTGCAATGGTTGGATAGGCAATATCCAAACTGTCATAGGAAATGAGTTGAGCGGTTAGGCCAGGCTGAGTTTGATCAGGGTATTGAACTGTTCCATGATAGATTGAAGAACGACCATTGTTATGGTTCATTGAGGTTTGAACATATTGAATTTTATCATTCACGTAGAAAGCCCCTAAAACACGGGCATCATTGGTTTGCAATCTAAACCCAGCTCTAGGTTGAGGCGCTGCTGGTGGTAAGCCATACGCCAAATTACTCTTTAAAATTTTATAAGAATATTGAGGATTGCCATGACTGTAATTGTGGTTGATGCTATGCAAAAAGAGCGTGTCATTAGAAGCATCACCAGGTCTTACAGATAAAAAATATAAGCCTTCTTTACCGGGTTGAAACGCATCTTGAACAGGACATATATTCCAAATCGACTTGCCCTTAAATTGAATATTGCTCCATAGGTTATAAGGTAAAGAATCAGCGTTAAAGCCGCTCTGTTTGGGGAATTGCCAAATTAAAGATTGGGTAAAGCCATCACGCCAATCGGTGCTATCTTTAAGAATATTAGCGGTTAAGAAAAGATCTTCCCCATTGATGGCAATCATAGGATAGTCGGTCCAATATTTGCCTCCGAATGGATTACCATTAATTTGATAAACATTCCAGCCATCGAGTGGATTATTGGTTTTACTGAAACTGATAATGATTCTAGTGTCAGAACTTGCACTACCTTCTAAATATACTAGAATATAGCGCTTAGCCACAGGATCAAACACAATTTTAGGGTCATAGGTTCTATCTAAAACTCCTACACCAGTTCCAGGTTTGGTGTTTTTAGGATCCTTTGGGAAAAACTCTAAACTCCAATTCTTTTTGAATGCCCCACTGGTTGTATAGACTCTTATGAAAGTATTTAAAACCGATACGACCATTGAATCATCGTTCACTGCCATGTTGTTATCGTTTGGTGTACCTTCATTAAGCGCACCCGAAAAACCTTTTAAAACTTGGGGCATATACAAGGAACGTTTAGCTGGTGTACTAGCACTTTGAGTCGGTAAATGATAGCGCTTTTGATTCGCTAAATATTGAATCAAAGGATCCACCTGACTTGGCCAAGGCTTTGCAATGGGAATACTGTAGATCCCATCCTGGATAGAAGAAAGATCTGAGGGATTGAATTCATTGTGCAAAGGCACTGCACCTTTATGCATAACCACTTGAGCTGAGGCAAAGGCGTATAAGCTAAATAAGACTCCAAAAACGAATGAGCGCTTCATGCACACAAAAATAAGACAAGAAAAGCACAAATTTTAACGTTATTAGGACATAAACACTCAAACTGCCCATTTCGTGTACACCTGTTTAAAACTCATTTTGCCACTGCTATTACGAATAACTTACTTTGCATAGATATCATGACTTTAAAGACCTTATTCACCTCGTTTTTATTAAGCCTTAGCCTATTAAGCTTAGGACAAAAAACAGCGGCCTTAAACGAACCTGAACGCAGTTACAAAAGCGCTGTAGAATTGTACAACAAACAATTATACAATCAGGCTATAAACCTATTTAATGATGTGCAAGCAGACATTAAAGAGCCCAACACTCAAGCTGAAATTGCCTACTACATAGCCAGTAGTAAATTGTATTTGAAGCATCAAAATGCATTGAATGTGATGTTGGAATTTCAAAACAAATACCCCAATCATTTTAGAATCAACCACTCTCATTTAGAATTGGGCGATTATTATTTTGAACAAAATCAAATCAAACCAGCCCTTCAATCCTATAAAAAAATAGATGCAACAGTACTGAAAACTAGTGAAAAAGACCGCATGCTTTACAGACTTGGGGTATGTTACATCAAAACCAATAAATACAAGGAGGCAAAAGAAACACTGGCCCCGCTCACCAATTCTGATAATCCATACAAAACCGAAGCTACCTACTATTATGGTTATGCTTGTTACCAAGAAAAAGACTACAGCAATGCCTTAACAGCTTTTTTGAAAGTTCAAGACAGTAAGCTTGGCGCTGTTAGACTATACATTGCTGAAATTTATTACTTGCAAAACAACTATCAACAATCCATTGACTTTGCTGCCAATGAGAATTTCGGCGCTTTAAACAAAAACAAAAACATGTTGATGGGTAAGTGTTATTACCGATTGAATAATTACTACAAAGCATTAGAATTCTTCGAAGCTGCTCAATACAATATCAATGAATTGAACCGCGCTGAAGCCTACGAAATTGGGTTTGCTTACTTTTCTACTCAAAATTGTATCAGAAGCTCTGAACTATTTGAGAAAATTGCCAATACTGGCGATGCCATGGCCCAAAGTGCTAGTTACCACTTAGGCGATTGCTTCTTAAAGAATGGCAAAAAACAAAACGCTTTCAATGCTTTTTACGAAGCACAAAGAACTGAGTTTGACAAAACCATTCAAGAAGAAGCCTTGTTTGCCTATGCTAAATTAGCCCATGAATTGGGTTTTAATAGTAAAGCGGTTGCGGCTTATCAAAAATTCAACGAACTATTTCCTAATTCAAGTCACCGCAGTGAAAGTAAACGCAACTTGGCCACCTTGTTGTATTCAAGCAATGACTTTAAAATGGCCATACAAGTACTTGATGACATGAATGGCATTGATGAAAGCAGTAAAGATTTGTTTCAAAAACTCTTGTTACTGAGAGCCAAAGAATTGTATTTACAAAAAGACTTTTTAGCGGCTGAGCCTATGTTTAAACGCAGTATGCAAGTCATCCAAAACAATGAAATTGCAGCAGAAGCTAATTTCTGGTTGGGCGAAATGTACTACAACCGCGTGCAATTCCCTTCTGCAAGATCCTATTATCAATTGTATTTGGATTATGCTGAAGGCAAAAAACTAAAGCAGTATCCAGATGCCCTATATGCAATGGCTTACACGTTTTATAAAGAACAAAAATACAACGAGGCAGCTAACTACTTTAATAAATACAAAAACAGTGTTGGATACACTTTACCTGAAAATATGTTCCATGATGCGACTTTGCGTTTAGGGGATTGTTATTTCGCTATCAACAATTACAACGGCGCCATCGATGCCTATACGTATATTATTAGCAATAAGAAACCAGGAGCTGATTATGCCATGTTTCAGCAGTCTATGATCTTCGGTTTACAAAGCAAAGCTACCTCAAAGATTGTTGGGCTCAAAAAATTAGTAGCAGACTATCCCAATTCACCGTTTGTTCCTGAAGCTATGTATCAAACCGGCGATGTGTATTTGAGTATAGACAATGACCAAGAGGCTGAACAGTTGTTCAAAGCCCTGATTCAAAAATACCCTAATAGCAAATGGGTGAAATCCAGTTGGGTGAAATTAGCCGCCATACAATACTCTCGCAACAATTATTCAGAAGCTATGGAGTTATATCATTTTATTGCTCAAACCTATTCTGGTACTCCTGAAGCTCAAAAAGCCATTAAGAATGCTGAAATTGTGGCTAAAAAACAAGGCAATATCAAATCCTACTTGGATTGGGTTAAAACTTTGCCTAACGTCAATATTTCTACCAGTAAAGAAGATTCTTTGTATTACGATGCGGCTTTGCGCCAATACCGCAATGAAAAATACGCTGCAGCTCAACAGGAGTTCAAACAATATTTAAATCAATTCAGCAATGGTTTCTTTACTGTTCAGGCCAATTATTACTTAGCTTATAGCTGTTTGTTTTTAAAAGATACCCAACAAGCCTTGCCA
>Ga0255137_1000600_pt1 | contig 12407 bp, 17 predicted proteins | sample Law_Atlam_RepC_8_FD_188548 | JGI IMG/M metagenome (GOLD analysis project Ga0255137, IMG submission 188548) | Freshwater microbial communities from St. Lawrence River, New York, United States - Law_Atlam_RepC_8d | ecosystem: Environmental > Aquatic > Freshwater > River | place: USA: New York... | reverse complement strand
CGTACGGATGGCAGAGGGGTCATGGTGAAATCGTTATTCCAGATTTCTCTAGCACGACGGAAAGCATCATGCTCGCCGATCGAAGCCACGACTTCCCCTGCGTGATCTCGTTCCTGCAAGGTCATCAGGGCAATCGTACGAAAGACATCTTGAGCGTGTTTGGCTGCCTGGAAACGACTGTAATCCCTCCCTTGTTCGTCTAAATCGAGCGACTGTGATAAGCTCCAACGATCGCGCGTTGCCGTTAACTTCATAACGCTCCACGTAACCTCCTGCTATGAGAATACTACCGGCTGAACTTGTACCGAAGTCTCTCCAAACTGGTAGGAAGTGTTCCCACAAAAAGTCGTCCATGTTGGCTATGACACCTTGAAACCCTGGATGATCGCTTTGTACAAATCTTTTGCAGTCTCTCGCTGGCGTGCATCGCCATCTGCAAGGTCGAGCCATGTTTGTACTCGACTGGCGTAGCGGATACCAGCATCATCGTGCTCATTGGCAAAAAAGACCGAGTCGTCAGTTGTTTCCTGCAACAGAATATCTGCGAAACTTGGAACGCTCTCAGGAATCAATGAAAGCAAGGATTCCGCCATCTTCATATCGCTTACAGCTACCTTTAATGCTCCACCTTGAGCAATGCTGCAGTAATGCGGTGCAGACGACTCCCCCGTAAGCGACCAAGCAAGACTGGGTGATTTCGAGAATTCGTTCAGGTTCGTTTTACCCCCTGCGCTGCGGTACGCTCGCTGACGTCGCGGAGGGGTTCGACTCCAACTCTTGCGCAAATGATCGAGCAAGCCGACCGGATCGACAAGTTTGATCGCATTTCCTTCTTTGGTGGCAATTGCCTCCTCGACGAATGCAGAGATCGCCTTGGATACCTGGGATAATGAAGGTCCTTTTGTTTGAGATTGCCTTGAAATGCCGTCCGTCAACTCGCTTAACGTGTTCCAATGAGGTTTCTGAACAAGCATTTGAGCCACGATTCCTGCTTGCCCTCGAAAGGGGTTTGCTACGGGTCGCGAATCTGGATAGAGATTCGGCTGTCCAGTTCGAGCTACATAGATACGACTGCGATGGCCCAGGACTTGCGGACACTGCGGTAACGCCTTTGCGCAACTGAAAGCATCTGTTGTTTCCGTGCAAATTTGTATGACAACAGAAAACAAAGCGTGATCAAACGCCTATTCCCTCGCGCCTTGATCGCGCCGGCCATAACTCCCGGGTCAGTTGTCTTTGATGCGTTTCTCCATTTGACGGGATGCCATCTGCAATCGTTCGTCTCACTTCTTTGCCGGGTGTTCTTTGCCGAGTTCCTTCATCGCTGTCTCGATCCGCTTCGGCCTCCAGTACCCGCTTGGGTCAAAGATCTGCGTCTTCGGATACATTTCCATCATTTCATCCAGTTGCGTCGCCGTCATCGCCCCCTTGCCCACCCGCATCATCGACTTTCGGTCCTTTTAGGGAACTAAGGCCAATCCCTGGGCGGTCACGTCGGTAATACCAACGAAAAGGTTGTTCAGCACGGTCATTTCCTTAACCGCCGCCATCCCTATATCGCTAATTCTGGTCTTGTTCAGGATTAAGGTCTTCAAGTCGGTCATTTGATTTAAGACTCGCATGTTCTCGTCGTCGAACGTCGTCTCGGAGAGGTTCAAGTCCTGCATCTGGTGTAACTGCCCACGAACAGTGTTAAACACACTGCCAGGAAACTAAAGCTCATCGATGACCGCATGATTGACCCTTTGAATTGCAGGCGGTGTCTAACCACTAAAATTCTATCCTTCTATCACGATGGTCGGCCATGCCATCTGCTTAGAAGCAACGGCGAGGGAATCAAGCGAACTAATTGCGACAAGCTCTCCAACGCTTTTCGCCCAATTGTCCTAAGAATTGATTAAGATCGCAAGAGAAATCAGCACAACCCATCTGGTTCAAGGATTGACCGGTTGCTATCGCAGAAATAGTTCGTTCAGATAGGTGGCAAAGATCTTTTCGAACTTTGGCGATCTGGGTGAGTTGATCATGAGTTTGCGAATTCAGTTGATGGCGTTGTATGCTGGTTTTGTGTTGGCATCGTTCTCTGTAGCTCAGGATGAATGGTTGTTTTCCTCGCCCGCCGGAGATCGCTTCGCCAAGATCGTCCCCGATGGCGAAACAGTGCTTCCTAATGGACGCTTGTTGACCCCCAAGGGGCCGCGCCTATACTCGGGAGAAAACCTATGGAATTCCATCCCTAGCCCCGACGGCAAGTATCTTATAGGGATGTGCAACACGGGGATCGTTGTCTGCGACTCATCGGACATGGATCCTCGGGCACCGTCGCATCTGCTGCCTTGGAAATCGCCCGCATTTTGTGGCGTATTCACGAAAGATAGCAGTAAGCTTGTGATATCGAGCGGTGATTCAGGGCATGGAATCCAAGTTCTCTCCACCTCGTCCTGGTCGCAGAAACCGACCGGCCGTTTAGCAAAGCTCGAACCGGAAGTTGTTTTATCGATTTCCGCAGACCCCGAATGCTACATCAACGATCTGGCATTGTCTTTGGATGAACGATACGTTTTTGGGGCGGATGTCGCTCGACAACGAATGGTCGTTTTTGATCTCGTCGAGCAGAGAGTGATCAGCGACCTGCCCGCAGGGCGCGAACCGTTCAGCGTCGCTCTTTCGGCGGACGGGAAACGTTTGTTTGTCGCAAACATCGGCATGCTCGACTACTCATTGATCATCAATGAAGAGGGGGATCCTCGCGGATTGAAGACCCCCGCCTTCGGATTCCCGTCGGTCGAAGCAGAAGAAGGGGTTCGCAAAGAGGGAAAGATTGTACCAGGCCTCGGAAACCCTCATGTTGCAGACGCCCATTCGGTTTGGATGTTTGATGTTTCCCAGCCTGACCATCCGACACTACAGGCCAAGGTCAAAACGGGATTGTTGCTTCAGTCGCCAGCCGATCGCGGGCATACCGTAGGAGGCAGTTCACCCAACGGTCTCCTTGTCCACAGCAACCGTTTATTCGTTAGCAATGCGAACAACGATACCGTGCAAATCTTCGATACAAGCTCGATGGAGCTGCAGGAGACGATCAAGCTAACGCCGGAGCCAAAACTCGCCACATTGCGGGGGGTGATCCCATCGGGTATGACAATCGATCGGGCCGGCAAGCGATTGTTCGTCTGCGCCTCTGGATTGAACGCAATTGCTTCAATCGATTTGGAGAATGGCAATTCAACAAGCTGGATAGCAACGGGTTGGTTTCCCACCGCATGTCGGCTGACTCCTGACGAGAGACGACTTGTGGTCGCGACTCAAAAAGGATTGGGTCGAGGGCCCCGAGGGCCAAAACACCGGCGGGACATGGAAGACGAACGATTTGGGTTGCCCGACATGCCCGGCATGTTACATATCGTCGACCTTGACCCAAGCGTTGACGAAACGCAACAGGTACTTAAGAACAACGGCATGGCTCTTGCCTCTCGATCTCCCGCTTGGCTACCTTCAGCGATCCAATACGTTGTTTTCATCACCAAAGAAAATCATACCTTCGACGGCATCTTCGGGGGGCTACCCGGATCGACCAGTGAGCCCGAGTATGCGGAATTTGGTGTCAACGGTTGGATCAAGGAGCATGGGAAAGAAGAGCGAGTCCCGATTATGCCTAACCATGTGCGGTTGGCCGAGCAGTTTTCGATATCGGACAATTTTTATATGGAGCCACAAGCCTCGGGAGATGGACATCGATGGCTAATCGGCGTCTATCCAAGTTTTTGGACGACTCGAGTCTTTTATTCGGGATGGGGATTTCGAAAGAGCGAAACGGCGCGTGGGCGGATGGTTGTGATGGGATCTAATGGCTCCCAGATCCCGGAGGACTATCTCGAAAACGGCTCGATGTTCGAGCACTTGCACCGTGGTGGGATCCCTTTTCGAAACTATGGGGAAGGATTTGAGTTCCCCGACAACGATGAGGGACCGATGGCCAATCGTACCGGTGCTTATACAAACGTCAATTATCCGATGCCCAAGGTCCTGTTTGAGAACACCGACTTTGATTACCCGGCTTACAACAACAATATTCCCGATATTGCCCGTGCGGATTGGTTCGTAGAGGATATTGAGCAGTATCGGCAGGAACACCAAGGATCGCTTCCTCGTTTCATTAACTTGGCTATCTGCAACGATCACGGCGCGGGAGCGAATCCGCAACGCGGCTATCCCTACGTTGCCAGTTACATGGCAGACAACGACTTAGCGTTGGGCCGGATCGTAGCATACCTTTCACGCCAACCTGAGTGGAAACAGATGGCGATTTTTGTCACACAGGACGATTCCGGTGGCGACAACGATTCGATCGATCGGCATCGTTCCTTCGTGCTATGCATCAGCCCATGGGCCAAACGCGGTTATGTCTCGCACCAACACACTTCGATCATGAGCATCATTCGGACGATCTACAGGTTGCATGGCTTGCCCCCCAACAACCTCTACGATGCAACGGCGAACGACCTCAATGACATGTTTACCGAGCGACCCGACTTCAGTCCTTACTTTGCTGTCCCCTCGGATCCTCGCGTTTTTAAACCAGAGGACACCTTTGATCCGACCGATCCGAAATTCGAGCGTCGCCGAAGCGAAGGTCCTCAGGCTAAACTCGACGACCCCGAGTTCGTAGAGTCCCTGCGCGACGATGATGACAAGAAATAATGATAGAACTGAAACCTGTTGTGCTAGGTCGGGCTCCAACCAAGGAGGATTCGCGCGTGGGTTGGTAGAGACATCACGCAAGGGAGAGTTTGAGACTGGGTTAGGTCGTGCAAGCCCATGAAGATACAGTGTGGAAACGCAAACGGGCCGACGTTTTGAGGCGTCGTCCTGCTGGTATAACTGGAGGGTCAAACGGAGTTTGATTTCCCTTATTCAGTTGAGTGGAACACACTCTGGTCGAAAACCATCCGAGAACTCTCCCCTGAAACCATCATCGATACCCAAGGTTGTACTTGGTCACGCGAAGCCAATCCTGAACGTTGATTGCTTGATACGTGGGGAGCGGTGCAAGCTACTTAGTGTTGTTCGGGATCATAGATTCCCGATTGGCTATGTTGGCCTCTAATTCCGCTGTCGCTTCTTCTGGCGACAGTTCTACGATTTGCCCGTCACGCCAGATGACGATTTCGGTCCCCGATTGGCGAGCTCGTTGGATGACTATTCGACAAGCTGCCTCGAATGCTAGATTCGCCTCAGCGATTAATGAGTCTGGAGCATTGCTTCTAATCATTGAATTCGTCCTTACGATGCAGCTGGATACGTTCCCACCTATTGTAGTCTAAGACCCATTCCTTTTCACCGTCAATCTCAGCTATGGGAATTGGCGGGAAGGAAGCGCCGTCAAAAACGCAGGTTTTGTCGACAATCGGAATGTACAGATCTAAGAGATTGGCCAATCCGCGAGCATAGCGTCGACGCACAACAGTTTCGGGAATATTGTGACCACCTTCCCGGACGCGTTTGGCGACTCTCTGGATCGCCAACTCCGGAGTGGGAAGCCAGATAAAGTAGAGTATCACTCGATATCCTAGGCGACGCCACTGGATGATTGAACCGTAGTAGCTCCTGGCTGCCAACGTGGTTTCAAAAGAAAAGGTCGATTGAGTGGCGACCAATTCGTCGATTCGCTTCAGCAGAAGTTCTGACGCACGAACGGCTTGCGATTCTGGATCGAATGGAGACAAACCAGCAGCAATCAAATCGGCGTTTAGAAACTCTCGGCACTTGGCGAACGATTGCAAGAACGAATTTGCAAAGGTTGTTTTGCCAGCGCCGTTGGGCCCCGCAAGGATATAGATCGTACGTTGCTGAGGTTCATCCATGAGTTAGTTTGACGCGATGTTGTGAAAAGAGGTTTTCTCAGGCCAAGTCTGAATTATAGCAACGCCAGTAATTTTTATGACTTACATGGATCATTCCGACCAACAGACCTTATGATCGTATCGCCTCCGGCCCTCCTCAGACACAGGGAGCCTCAACCCTCCACGAAACGGAATAGAGAACTCTCGCCTGACACCTTGATCGATGCTCACGGTTGTTGCCGCGTTTTGTAGGCCGGCGTTCCGGTTCAGGGGCGTCCCAGACCGCATCAACGACTACCCCGGCTTCCGCGTTGCCCCGCGTTCCCCAGAGGATCCCCCCAAGTCGCCGGAGGCGAACAGCAAGTAAAGCGAGCCCGTGGTCGTTGGCACGGAGGGCCCCAGGGCGGTTGCCCGCGAGTATTTTTTATGCCGGAGACGGCAAGCGTAGCGACTTTGCTCTCGAAAACAGAGCTGCAGCGCGAATTCCCATTGCATGTGGTTTGCACTTGGCTTGGCAATTCACCTCGTATCGCACAGCAAAGCTACCTGCTGGTTACCGAGGATAGTTTTGCGAGAGCGACCGGTGTGCGGAAGGTGATGGTGGAGGGGTAATCTTCAAGGAAAGAGCGCCTCGGTTTTTGAACAATCTGGCCTGGAACACTATCGTTTCGCACTGTCCAGAGCAATTCTCGATCGATCCATCGAACAAGGGGCTAAACAACGATGTCACGTCAGCTATCCGTGTTTTTATCATCGTTATTGATTACTGGGATGATTCAATTGGGGTGTCAGGAGCGCGCACAGTCGCCGAAAACGATCACGAACAGCATTGGGATGGAGATGGTATTGATCAAGCACGGCAATTTCATAATAGGATCTCCAAAAACCGAGTTAGGAGATGGTGGAAAACATATTGAAGACGAATCACCGCAACATGCAGTAAGGATAAGCCGGGACTTCTACATGGGACAAACAGAAGTAACACAGGGGCAGTGGAAGGCGATCATGGGAACAGAGCCGTGGAAGGGAGAGAAATTTGTAATCGAAGGGGAGAATTATCCAGCGACGTTTGTAAGTTGGACGAAAGCAGTCGAGTTTTGCCAAAGACTCAGTAAGCAGGAGGAGAAGCAAAGCAGGAAGTACCGATTACCCACAGAAGCGGAGTGGGAGTATGCTTGTCGAGCAGGGACGAGAACGAAGTATAGTTTTGGAGAAGACGAGGGTAAATTGAGCGAGTACGCATGGTGCAATACGAATGCGAAAAACGCAGGTGAGTCCTACGCGCACGAGGTTGGGCAGAAGAAAGCCAATGGGAATGGATTGTACGATATGCACGGAAATGTGTCGGAGTGGTGTAGTGACGTTTATGACCCTAAGTACTACGCAAACTCAGAGAAAGTAGATCCAATTTTGGTTACATCATCCAAGAAGGCGCGGGTGACTCGTGGCGGCAATTGGTTCGGCACGCAAGCCTTTTGTCGATCCGCGGCCCGCGACGGTGAGGGTCTGCCACAATTCGTTAGTTCCGCACTTGGGTTCCGGTTGGTCCTTGTGGAATAGAGATTATCTTAAGCTTTGACAATCAACAGTTGATGGAGGTCTGAACTCACCTGGACAGATCCATTGCCCCAACGGGGCTAGATGAGATAGCCCAGGGCAGAGCGCAGCGCCGCCCTGGGACCATCGGGCCACCACCCGCACCACGTGTGCAAACCCCATGAAACTAACGCCTAGAAATGCAAACAGGCGGACGTTATGAGGCGTCGGCCTGTTGGTGTAACCGGAGAGTCAAACTGAGTTTGATTTCCCTAATTCAGTTGAGTGGAACCGACACCTCACGAAACTCCCCGGTTTTCTCTGGGCTGGGTTATGGCTCTTGGGCGGTTTCGGCGAATAACCTGGAAAGCCGGCGTCAGAGAACATCGGGGTTATTCGAAGCGTTGCCCGGCCCATGAATACCTGTTGTCCCTAGCTCCTCGATTAACTCCATCGCTTTTAAAAGCAATTGAGGCTTAACGATCATAAACTGAGCGTCCTTCATGAACTCGCCAAAAGTTCATTGCTCGCCGGAGATTCCCTTTAGGTGCGCGAACACTCCGCCTACTGGATCGTCATCAGTCTTTGGCTTGCGCATCAACTCAAGCAAGGCCTTGGACTTCATCGATCGCAATCGATGCCAGCGCAGATGCTGTTCGCTGCGGCCCTTTTGTTTTATCGGCCTCGGGGTTGGAAAAGACTCGCTTGAACGGCTTGTTGGCCCGTGCGGCCTTCTTCTCGTTACGCATCTCGGCGATGTCCAGCAAACGCAGGAACATCTGGTACGTGAAAGATCCGAGAAAGATCGATTCGACATGGCATACTCCACCGGATTTCGGAAGCTTGAGCTGAGACTGTCTCAGCTCACCCAGGTTATGTATGCCGTTGGGGAGAACTAATTTCGGAAAATTGGGTTCGGCTATCGCTAGCGTTGCGTCTCGTTTCCGGTGTCCGCCAGTCCTGTGCTATCGCACTTCATTCCCAGCCAACAGAAAAGCCAACTAGATAAACTTTCGAGTGTGCCATCGTCACTGAAACATTACAATAGCAACACCCGATAGCGAATCTGAAGCATGAGCTTTCTATGCTGTGGAGGCAGTTTGCTAAGAAAAAGTCATTTTGTTTTTGACATCAATGCTGAAAGAAATGGAAGTTGCTAATGGCTCTTTTCAAACTTAAGGGGATCAATTCCAATCCGCACGTCGCAGAACTGGAACTGGCGAAGCCTGCAAAAATAGCGCTCGAAAAGCATCTTGAGAATTGGCTCGAAAGGAATCCATGGGCACTTGCGGAAGAACCCCTACTCATCATCGGCCGCCAGACCTCTGCAAGCGTGGATGCAGGAACTATCTTTCCCGACTTGCTTGCGCTGGACAGCGAAGGCAATTTAGTGATCATCGAGCTCAAGAAGGCACAAGCACCTCGCGAGGTGGTGGCCCAGATCCTCGAGTACGCAGCTTGGGCTAACGAGCTGTCTGAAGATGATATCGTTGCAATCGCGGCCAACTACATGGGGTTTGCCTCAGACCAGGCTGAGCTTTCGCTTAATAGTAGATTCCAAGAGACTTTCGAAGTTGAAGCACGACCCAAGCTAAAGTCACGAATGCGTCTGTTCATTGCAGCGGAAGTCATCCCACCGAGCGTATCGAGAGTCAGTAGATTTCTAAGAATTCAACACAGCATAGACATCAGCTGTATTGCGTTTTCTGTTTTCGAGACCGGTAGTAATGAGATACTGGTCACAACCGACACATTAGTTGGCTACGAGGAGACCAACAGCCTGAAAACTACTTCGTCAAAATGGTCTTGTGACAAACCCGTCAGGCAAGTCGTATGGGAGGCAGTGCAAGAGTTTGTCGCCAAGGACCATTGTCGGACGTTCGCACCAAAGGACATCGCTGAGGTCATTCTGAAACGATATCCTAATTTCAACCGTTCAACTATTAACTGCCAAATAACTTCGGACTGCGTTAACCATCCATCAAGAGGCCATTACCCAGGTGGTGAGAATCGTTACTGGAGGATCGCAAAAGGGTCCTTTCGACTTGTTCAGCCAACAGATATTTTCGATTTAAGTTCCGAGTCATCACCATCATAAACGAACTGAGGGAGGAACACATCATGCTCGTTAACAAACCATATCAATCCCCTAGGATCGATGTCCCCTCGAGCGATGCTACTGGGGTGTTGAACGTCTTTTACTTGCCGTCGCTTACCCACTTACGATTATCGGCGATCAGACAGAAGTTCATTTCACGCTGAACCAAAACATGTCTCCGCTCTCCTTGGTTATGTATGCCGTTGGGGAGAAAATAGGCGGGATGTTTGATTGGAAATACCAGGGAGATAAGTACGGACCTGCATACTCGTTATTTTGAGGATTGGGCTATTCGAAGCGAGCCTTGTCAAACGGATTACCAACGCGAGTTCCAACTGCACGTGGTCTGCTCTTGGCTTGTCCTACTTTTCGGAGCAGAAGTCCCTAAGACGATGGAACAATGTAGCGATTGCTTGCTGTTCGGATTCGGGATTCCCTAGGTTTTGCCATGGCGTTTTCGACTCAGGAAATGCGACATACAAAACCAGGACCGACCAACTCATGTTGTGTCCATGCGTTGCACGCAAGCGAAGCCAGTCTTTAAAGCCTTTTAGAAACTCGAATCCTGTTCCCATATCGAATCCTTGGATACAGGAAGCAACGGAATCATACGTGACTTTTCGTAGAAACATGGCAGGTCGAGATTGAAGATCCGAAAGCACCTCTGGAAACGACATCACTTCCATCCTAACTGCTCATTCGAGCGGACTTGTAGACCGTCAGTAACGACAGGATCCCCGAAGTGGGGTTGAGACACAGAGAGCCTCAATCCGGAGAGAAGCTCAAGGCTTGGGTGACGAGAGTTTGCCAAGATTCTGGACCTTTGGTCCAGAACTCTAGCTAGGCCCAGGGCAAGCACGGCCGCGATCCGTTCGCGCCGCTGTTGGCTTGGAAGATCCGAGAAAGATTGATTCGACATGTCATACTCCACCGGGTTTCGGAAGCTTGAGCGGAGACTGTCTCAGCTCACCCGGGTTATGTATGCCGTTTGGGAGAAAATGGGCGCGGAAGACCCAATGGGACAAGGTACAAGATGAGTGCGGACCCGCATGCTAGGTGGTGTGGGGAGGGTGCCGGGCAACGGGCAGACTTACCCGATTTCGCCGCTATCGCGCTGCTGTTCATTCGCATGTGATACGGCAGTACCAAAGACCTTCATCGGTTTCGTAATTCATCACTAACATTTCGTCATCGCGTCGGTAGACAAGTGCCTGCCATACTTGCTTTCCCCCGTTTTCTCCATCATCCAAGTGGTCTCCCTCAAAAACTATTTCCGCAGTGAGGTCGCTTCGGATGCTGATGATCACTGAAGTCCAAGGTGACTTGACCATACCCTGTTTCCCATCGCCACGGTCGTCGCGGAAGTAATCAGGGGCCTGACATTCGAATACTATCGTCGTCTCGGTCAAAGTAGTGATTGCCCCCACCGCCCAATGGTGTCGTCCGTCACCACAACATATTTTTTGCATAAGCTACGCTTTGACTTCTCGGTGAGTGATTGCCGTACTTCATCGGCGAACGGCAACCATCACCGAGTGGCCGCCAAAAAAGTATCTAAAGCAGATCGCCGCCGACCGGCCACTTCGGTGCATGGTTTTGTTATCAGGCATTCTACTGAACGGCTACGGATCTTGAATGACGTCAGGCAATCCGAGCGTCACCGCCAGATCATCGTAGTCACAAAATGCAACGCATTGGTTCTTCTCTGCTCGTTCGTTAAGCTCTTCTTTACTATAGCAATAGTAGACATCATGGTTGCAGGTGTCGCAATGGCGAATCAGTTTGTCGGCGGTGGGTTGTAGGTCGGCCCATTGTTTCGGGCACTTGAAACGAAAGCGAACATCACAATTTTGGATCTCAGAATACGATGCTAGGTAGAGGAGGTCGACAATTTTGCAAAGCTGATCGCGTGGGGCAGTCTCATAATCGAAGTCTCGACCTAAGACAAAACGAAGAACCTCTATCGTTTTGTCAGATAAGTCGTCCGCGGTTGTGGGGAGGACGAGCTTTAACTTTCCATCCGCAAGTGCAACAGGCAAGACACAATGCTCGCGTGCAACTGATTCAGGAACCAGTTGAATCGCGGCGGCATCGACGTTCAGCATGTCTAGCTCGTGTTGATGCATTTCTTGGCCCGATAACGGCAGCGATCACCCAGCCCGAGCAGTTGACTCAACGCAAGTCAAAATGGCCGATCGAGGGCTTGGCGTGCATCGCTTGGTTATCGGACCTTCAGCGTGTATGAGCAAAGTAGTATGCTCGTCCCAGCTTCCGATCAAACAACGTGTATTGACCACGATCCTCTTCCGACCAACTAGATGCGATCCCGTCAGGAGATTCAATCATCGTCGTAGTGCCGGATAGAACATCGATTCCCTGAATTGAAACGTGACCTTCGCGAGAATCTTCAAGTCCAAGATACCTTTCTGACCAGTCAACAAAGCTTGTTTCATCCGTATTGAAACTATATGCGCTGACGGGGGCAGCTGGCCGTAGCACGAAGTCAATGTTGGCGGCATTAGCAGGCAGCCCCAAGATAGGTGCTTTGGAACGTTCGAATCCAGTGCCGGTCGTCGGTGTAATCGCGATGTAAACAACAGCTGCAGTTGCAGCAAGCAGTACGGTGGCAACGAGAAGCTTTGAGCGTAGATTCATGGGTGCAACAGCGAGCGTGCCTCTCTGTCCGATAACGCCCGCATTGACCGAGTGCGAGCAGAAAATGCTTCCATGTCAGGGCGCGTCGATCGAGCACTTCGGTCCAATGCTTTGGTACGCCCGTCATGGGCATTGGTTTGTGGGGTTTAAGTCCCCTGTGCGAGATAGGAATCTCAAGGAGATCAGTATACCAAATGACCACTTCAAGAGAACAAGCACTAGGTGAAGGCAACTGCGCGAGGGCGACCGAGCGTGGGAAGGAAGCCTGCGAATGC
>Ga0255137_1000596_pt1 | contig 12481 bp, 10 predicted proteins | sample Law_Atlam_RepC_8_FD_188548 | JGI IMG/M metagenome (GOLD analysis project Ga0255137, IMG submission 188548) | Freshwater microbial communities from St. Lawrence River, New York, United States - Law_Atlam_RepC_8d | ecosystem: Environmental > Aquatic > Freshwater > River | place: USA: New York... | reverse complement strand
AGTTGTCTGATGCGCTCAAGGTTATGACTTAAGGCATCAGTGTGAATATGGGCATATATCGGTCTTGACAGAAAAAACTCACTTTCGTGTTTTAATGGCATTTCATAACTGAATTGTACGAATGAAACCAGGTTTTTACACAATTATGGCGGCGCAATTTTTTTCGTCGCTCGCCGACAATGCGCTCTTAATTGCTGCCATTGCGCTGTTATACCAACTCCAGGCCCCAGCCTGGATGACTCCGCTCCTAAAACTTTTCTTCGTTTTATCCTACGTTTTACTTGCTGCCTTTGTTGGCGCCTTTGCTGACTCACGCCCCAAGGGGAATGTGATGTTTTGGACCAACAGCATCAAAATTGTTGGCTGCATTGCCATGCTCTTCACTCTACACCCTTTGGCAGCTTATGCGATTGTGGGTTTTGGTGCGGCAGCTTACTCACCTGCTAAATACGGTATTTTGACTGAATTACTTCCGCCTGAAAAACTGGTCGTGGCCAATGGCTGGATTGAAGGTTTGACCGTGGGCTCAATCATTTTAGGCACGGTCTTGGGTGGTGCATTGATTTCTAATAAGCTCTCATTGGCTTTATTAGGACTTGATCTGCCATTTTTTGAAACTGGTATTGATACTGCTCCAGAAGCCGCTATTTGTGTGATTGCCTTCATTTATTTAATTGCAGCCGGGTTTAATTTAAGAATCCCGGATACGGGCGCAAGATACCCTCAGCAAGGAAAAAATCCACTCCGTTTGATCAAAGACTTCCAGCATTGCTTCAATACGCTGTGGAAAGATCGTTTGGGTCAAATCTCTTTATCTGTCACAACACTCTTCTGGGGTGCTGGCGCAACATTACAGTTCATCGTTCTCAAATGGGCTGAATCTGCTTTAGGCATGAGCTTGTCACAGGGCGCAATCTTGCAAGCAGTCGTGGCATTTGGCGTTGCGGGCGGCTCTATTTGGGCAGCTTCACGCATTCCTTTGAAAAAATCTCTGAGCGTTTTGATTTACGGTGTGATGATGGGTGCTTTGGTGATGGTCATGGCGATTTACAACCGTGACTTGTTACCAGACGTGGCGATTGATTTGGGCTTGTTCCAAATTCCACTGTATCTATTGATTGCTTATGTTTTCTTGGCGACGATTGGTTGGTTGGCTGGTTACTTCGTGGTGCCAATGAACGCCCTGTTACAGCACCGTGGTCACGTTTTATTATCTGCCGGACACTCGATTGCCGTTCAGAACTTCAATGAAAATCTCTCCGTCTTGGGCATGCTTTGTTTGTATGCCCTACTGATTTGGTTAGATGTGCCTATTTCAATCGTGATTGTGATGTTTGGAAGCTTTGTTTGCTTGGTGATGATCCAGATCATTCGTTGGCACAAACGCAATCAAGCTGAATACGATTCACTTCATTTGATTGGTGAGCACAAGCATCCTAAGACTGCAGCAAGACCGCATTAATGCTGGATAAGGCTGTAGCCTTTAATTCTTTAAATCAAAGAGCGCGCCAAGAGTAAGTCTTGCCAAGTCTTTGCTTTGTCACTTGGCTTCTTTAATAAGTGCTCTGGGTGATAGGTTAAAACCACTGGCAACTCATCTTCTGCCTGCTCTAAAGAATGCACAGCACCTCTTAACTCCTCAAAGCTATCGTCCATTTGCAATAACTGTCGGCCCATTTGAGAACCCATGGCCATCACCACTTGACCGGTCACTTTGCCAGCTAAAGCTTCTGCACTACTGAGTAATTGAATGGTGTTCCTGCTCAACATCAATGAGGCCAAGATTTTGTCAAACAACAAAGCGGCATCACCAGATAACTGATCCACCACAAAGGTCCAAACAATCTCTTGATTACTCAGTTGAGGCTCTTGATAGCTATCGGCTCGAGTAGCTTGCTGATCCACTTGCTTCATTTCTTGCTGGCCATCTTGGTTGGCTTCCACAGAATTTGATTCACCACCATCCTCGGACTTATTCTTTAGAACCCAGGTACTGATGCCCATCTCATTTAAATAATCAGCTTGACTCATTGGCTTGAATGTTCTTTCTATAATCGATCAGTTAGATGGTGCGTTCAATACTTTTTTCATGACTTTGGCATTTTCACGACCACCATCTTTTAAAGAATAGTAATCCTTTCTGATGCCAATTTCTTGATATGCAAAACTTTCATACAAGGCAATTGCTGGGGTATTGCTGACTCTCACTTCCAAGAAAATATCTTGGAATGACTTTGATTGTGCAGCGTCTTCGATGACCTTCATGATTTTTTTGGCCAGACCTTGTCTTTTATAAGATGGATGAACTGTGATATTCAAGAGTTGTAACTCATCTAAAGCAGGTAATAAGACGCAATAACCCAATAATGGATCCGTCTTTTCATCGTCTACCGACAGTTGACGCAAACAATAAGCCCAATAGCCTGCCTCAAGAGAGTCTGTGAAGTTACCCAAGGTCCAAGGTGACACATGACTTTGTTGCTCGATCTCCATGACTTCACTCAAGTCACGCAAGGCCATCGGTAAAAGACGCAGATCCATGACTAGATTCGATGCCCTTAAGATTTCTCTTGATTGGATTTTTCGAGCTCGCGCTCAGCTATCGTTTGAGCCACCTTGTCACGCACATAGATCGGTTGCAATTCAGCAGCGCTGACTTGCAGACCTTTTTCTAAAGCATCCAAGCCTAATTGAGCAATCGATCTTGCATGAGGCACAGCTGTTTCATCGATGGCCATGGCTTTTTGACTGATCACCAACATGTCCTCTGGATAGGCAGTGACAGCATTACCCACCAAAGCAAATGGTGTGGTTGGAATATCAATGTCTTTGGGTGCAGATAGATACACATCATCCTGGCGCTCTGGCAAACCATTTGCTTGCACCACATAACGAGCCCAATAGACTTCACTCATGCGTGCATCAGTGGCTACGATCAGGTGATCATTTTCTTTGAGTTTGAGTTGATGAATGCCTTCTAGTGCAACCGCATCCAAACAAACGATCGGCAAGCAAGGTAGATCAGCAGCAAAGGCCATCCCCTGCCCAATGCCCACACCAATCCTGATACCCGTGAATGCTCCAGGACCAATACCAACTGCAATACCAGTTAGATCCCTGAAATTAAGTTGCGCTTCTTCTAAAAGAGCCTCCACCCAATCCAAAGCATGTTGACTTGATTCAGGGCCGAGATTTTCATGGCGCACAAGGTCCCCAGATGACAAAGGGGACTGCGGTTGACCCGAGCCCCCTTGTGGGTTGACCAAGGCCACTGAACACCACTGTGTCGAGGTGTCGATGGCCAGAATCGTCAATTAGATTTCCTCGTACAAAGGCAATGTCAAGAATTCTTCGAACTTCTCGCCAGTGCTCATCACGTCAAAAATCTCAGCAGCGCGATCCCAGTGACCTGTTGCACCGCTTGCTTTAACTTTTGGCAATTCTTCAGCGATCAATTGACGAACTAATTCAACTGTGACTTTTTTGCCGTCATCCAAAACACCTTTTGGTGAACGGATCCACTGCCATACTTGTGAACGGCTGATCTCTGCAGTAGCAGCATCTTCCATCAAGTTGTGAATCGGTACGCAACCGTTACCAGCCAACCAAGCACCTAGGTAATGAATACCCACATTGATGTTCATGCGCAAACCAGCTTCAGTGATCGGGGTTTCTGGTTGGAAGTCCAACAAGTCAGCAGCTGTTACATTCACCTCAGGTTTTTGCTTGTCAAATTGGTTAGGACGATCGCCCAATACTGCTTTGAACTCAGCCATAGAAGCTTCAACAAGACCTGGGTGAGCAACCCAGCCACCGTCGTAACCATCAGTTGCGTCACGCTTTTTGTCATTGATGATGCCTTGCATAGCAATGGCGTTTTTCTCTGGATCGTTCTTGATTGGAATCAACGCGCTCATACCGCCCATCGCTGGTGCGCCGCGCTTGTGACATGTCTTCAATAGCAATAGAGCATAAGCGCGCATGAATGGAGCAGTCATGGTCACTTTTGCGCGATCAGCCAAGCAGAAGTTTTTGTCTACTTTGAATTTCTTGATGCATGAGAAGATGTAATCCCAACGACCAGCATTCAAACCGGCGCTGTGTTCACGCAACTCATAAAGAATTTCATCCATTTCGAATGCGGCCAAAATGGTTTCAATCAACACAGTGGCTTTGATCGTGCCACGTGGGAAACCTAATTCGTCTTGAGTCATGCAGAAAATGTCATTCCACAAACGTGCTTCTAAATGGCTTTCCATTTTTGGCAAGTAGAAATACGGGCCTGCGCCACGTGCCAACTGTTCTTTAGCGTTGTGGAAGAAGAACAAAGCGAAGTCAAAGATACCGCCAGATACGCGTTGACCATCGACAGTCACATGCTTCTCATCCAAGTGCCAACCACGTGGGCGAACTTGCAATGTGGCAATCTTGTCATTTAACTTGTAGCTTTTGCCGTTTTGCTCAAGGCTTAGTTCGCGACGAATCGCCTTTTTCATGTTGATTTGACCCTGAATTTGATTCGTCCAGCTTGGGCTGTTTGAATCTTCAAAGTCAGTCATATAAGAGTCTGCGCCTGAGTTAAAGGCATTGATCACCATTTTGGCTTCAACTGGGCCAGTGATCTCAACGCGACGGCACTGTAATGCTGCTGGAATTGCAGCTACTTTCCAATCACCTTCACGGATGTGTTTTGTTTCAGGCAAAAAATCAGGTTTTTCACCAGCGTCCAAACGCTTGGTGCGCTCAACACGTGCCTTGAGGAGTTCTTTACGACGTGGCTCAAAAGTACGGTGAAGTTTGGCCACCAAAGCCAAAGCCTCTGGGGTCAAAATAGTTGCAAATTCTGGGGAAACATCGGCGCTGATCGCCATGCCTTGAGGCAAGTTAGACATGAAAAACTCCTGAAAAACAAATAGTTATGGTTATAAGTACGTGTTGCTTTTTCTTGCAAAAACAACATTATGCCTTTTGCGATGAAAATTGTCCCAAAACGCCTTTTGACTATTTCATGAATTTATTCATTCAAGGTCAACCAAACTTAAAACTCACGCGTTAATGGCGTAAGGACACTTTTATAGGAGCCTTCTGTGAGATACGGTTTTAACCATTTATCTGATGATGAATTTCTAGTTTTGTGCAAAGAATTGAATAAAAACAAGGGCTTACTCTTGATTGGTAAGATCAAAGAGCTACCGCCCAAGCTGGCCGCTTTTGCAGAATGGCGCAAGGGTTTGAGCTATATGCAAGCGTACGCATGATCAAATTTATAAAAATAACTAAATAAATAGACAAAAAATTAGAAGCATTCAATAAAAAACCGCCTGATTGGGCGGTTTTTTATTAGCGGTACTTTCTCGATGGTAGTTTGGACTCGTTTAGCTCAGCGCTTGAATCACTTCAGGTGGCGCTTGAACCAATTCAATCAAAACACCCTCGCCCCCAATTGGGAACTCTTCATTCCCTTTAGGGTGTAAAAAAGTGATGTCATACCCTGCAGCCCCTTTTCGAATCCCACCAGGTGCAAATCTCACACCATTGGTTGTCAACCATTCAACCGCGACCGGCAAGTTATCAACCCATAAACCAATGTGATTGAGTGGGGTTGTGTGCACAGCGGGTTTCTTTTCTGGATCGATCGGTTGCATCAAATCCACTTCCACCTTATGAACACCCTTACCCATGGCACAAATGTCTTCATCAACGTTTTCGCGTTCTGATTTAAATGTACCAGTCACTTCTAGACCAAACATGTCAACCCAAAGCTTTTGAAGTTTGGTTTTGTCTGGTCCACCAATGGCCACTTGTTGAATGCCCAAAATTTTGAATGGTTTAGTCATCTGCTGGCTCACTCGAATCTCAGAATTTCTTGATCAACGGCAAGACTCTCACCTTTGGCAGCCATCACAGCAGCAACCACGCCATCCTGCGTTGCGACCAAGACGTTTTCCATCTTCATCGCTTCAATCGCAGCTAAGCGCTGACCCGCTTCTACTTTTTGACCGACAGTAACAGCGACATCAACCAATAAGCCAGGCATCGGAGACAACAAGAACTTCGACATATCGGGCGGTTCTTTGAAAGGCATCAGCTTTTGCATTTCAGCAGCCTGTGGTGTTAACACCATGCTGTCGACTCTCACGCCATCGAATTGCAAGCGATAGAAGGTGCCCATGCGCTCAACCTGAAGCGCGATCTCACGTCCATTCACAGATGCTTTGTAAATGATCTGACCAGGATTCCAGTCTGAATCAATTTTATAAACTGAACCATCGACTGTGACTTCATAACCACGAGCTGTTTCATCAATCGATGTTGGCACGTAATTCATCTTGCCAGCTTCACCAGCTGCCACCACGAATTCTGTTGGGATTTTGACCTCGTGACCTTCAAGCTGACCATAAATACCAGCCGCACGATCCAAGTAACGGCGATGAACAGCTGTTGCCAATGCATCCATTAATTTTGGATCTTCCGCCTTGACATCGGACGCTCTAAATCCATGAGGGAATTGTTCGGCAATGAAACCAGTGTTGAAGTCCCCAGAGATGAAACGTGGGTGCTGCATCAAAGCAGCTTGGAATGGAATATTAGAATGAATGCCACGAATCACGAACTCATTCAAAGCAGCACGCATCTTAGTGATTGCATCCAAACGATCTTTACCGTGCACGATCAATTTAGCAATCATTGAATCGTAGTACATCGGAATCTCACCGCCTTCATAGACACCAGTGTCCACACGCACACCATTCACCTCTTCAGGCGGCTGGTATCTAACCAAACGACCAGTTGATGGCAAGAAGTTGCGGTATGGGTCGTCCGCATTGATGCGGCACTCCATTGACCAACCATTGCGCTGAATATCTTTTTGACCAAATGATAATTTTTCTCCAGCGGCTACTCGGATCATCTGCTCAACAAGGTCTAGTCCTGTGATCGATTCAGTCACAGGATGCTCTACTTGTAAACGAGTATTCATTTCCAAGAAGTAGAAAGACTGGTCCTTGCCAACCACAAACTCAACCGTGCCAGCAGATTGATATTTCACAGCTTTGGCCAAAGCCACCGCTTGGTCACCCATCGCTTTGCGAGTTTCATCACTGATGAATGGTGATGGCGCTTCTTCGATCACTTTTTGGTGACGACGCTGAATCGAGCACTCACGCTCCCACAAGTAAACAGCATTGCCATGACCATCACCCAACACCTGAATTTCAATGTGGCGCGGCTCTTCAACAAATTTCTCGATGAACACACGATCATCACCAAAGCTGTTACGAGCTTCGTTCTTACAGGCTGAGAAACCTTCAAAAGCTTCTTTATCGTTAAATGCAACGCGCAAACCTTTACCGCCGCCACCTGCTGATGCTTTGATCATCACTGGGTAACCAATGCCCTTGGCAATTTCTACCGCAGATTCAGGTGTATCAATCGCATCGTTGTAACCAGGAATCGTATTGACCTTGGCTTCGTTGGCTAATTTTTTAGAAGCGATCTTGTCACCCATCGCAGCAATCGAATAATGCTTAGGCCCGATGAAAGTGATGCCCTCTTCTTCCAAGCGCTTAGCAAATGCCTCGTTCTCAGATAAGAAACCATAACCAGGGTGAACCGCTTCAGCACCCCTGTCTTTACACGCCTTGATGATGTTATCCATCACCAAATAGGATTCACGTGAAGGAGCTGGACCAATACACACTGCTTCATCAGCAAGCTCTACGTGACGCGCATCACGGTCGGCTTCAGAATAAACAGCCACAGTTTTAATGCCCATCTTGCGAGCAGTTTTAATCACGCGGCAAGCAATTTCACCACGGTTAGCAATCAGAATCTTCTTAAACATGTTCTTGTCCTAATCGATTAAAGAGGGATGTTGCCGTGTTTACGCCAAGGATTTTCAATATCCTTGTCTTTGAGCATGGCCAAAGATCTAGCAACACGTTTACGAGTTTCATGAGGCATGATCACATCGTCAATGTAACCACGACGACCAGCCACAAATGGATTGGCAAACTTGGCTTTGTACTCTGCCTCGCGCTCGGCTAACTTGGTAGGATCACCTTTTTCTTCACGGAAAATAATTTCCACAGCGCCCTTAGGGCCCATCACCGCAATTTCAGCTGAAGGCCAAGCAAAGTTCACATCACCTCTGAGGTGTTTTGAAGCCATCACGTCATACGCACCACCGTAGGCTTTGCGTGTGATCACTGTGATCTTTGGTACTGTGCATTCTGCATATGCGTACAACAACTTGGCGCCGTGCTTGATGATGCCGCCGTATTCTTGTGAAGTGCCTGGCATAAATCCTGGCACATCTACAAAAGTAACCACTGGGATATTAAAAGCATCACAGAAACGCACGAAACGTGCCGCCTTGATCGATGATTTGATGTCCAAGCAACCAGCCAAGACCAATGGCTGGTTGGCAACGATACCGACTGTTTGACCTTCGATGCGTGCAAAACCAATAATGATGTTTTTCGCATAGTCAGGTTGAATTTCAAAGAAATCACCATCATCAACAGTTTTTGTGATCAACTCATGCATGTCGTAAGGCTTATTGGCGTTATCAGGCACCAAAGTATCTAGCGAATAATCCAAGCGCTCTGCTGTATCAGCCCCCTTGCGCACAGGTGGCTTCTCTTTATTTGATAAAGGCAGATAGTTAAAGAAGCGACGCAACATCAAAATCGCTTCAACATCGTTTTCAAAGGCGCGATCGCACACACCTGATTTGGTAGAGTGAGTCATGGCACCACCCAACTCTTCTGCTGTCACTTCCTCATGAGTCACGGTCTTCACAACTTCTGGACCCGTCACAAACATGTATGAACTATCTTTGACCATGAAAATGAAGTCGGTCAATGCTGGTGAATACACGGCACCACCAGCGCTAGGACCCATGATCAAAGAAATTTGTGGAATCACACCTGAAGCAGACACGTTGCGCTGAAAAATCTCAGCATAACCACCCAAAGATGCCACACCCTCCTGAATACGTGCACCGCCCGAGTCATTCAAACCAATCACTGGAGCGCCGACCTTCATGGCTTGATCCATGACCTTACAAATCTTCTCAGCATGAGCTTCAGACAATGAACCACCGAACACGGTGAAGTCCTGTGAGTACACAAAGGTCAGACGACCATTGATCATGCCGTAGCCAGTCACCACACCATCACCAGGCACAGATTCATTGGCCATGCCAAAGTCCGTGCAACGGTGCTCAACGAACATGTCCCATTCTTCAAATGAGCCATCGTCTAATAACAACTCAATGCGCTCACGAGCTGTTAATTTGCCTTTGCCATGTTGGGCATTGATGCGCTTTTGACCGCCGCCCAGGCGAGCCTGTTCACGCTTGGCTTCTAGTTGTTTGATGATGTCATGCATAAAATGCTCTCCCTTGTTTCTCAATCTTTAAATTAACTTTTACTCATTACTTCTTAACTTTTACTTCTTGATCTTTACTTCATTAAATCCAATAATCGTCTGGCGGCCACTGAGGCTGCCATGGTTCCCTGGTTCACCGCTTCACTTAATTCAGGCAATAGCTTTTGTACTTGTACATTGGCTTTGAAGTTTTGTCTTAAGCCTGCTTCGATGCGTTCCCACATCCATGCTTGGGCCTGTTGCTTTCTTCTCAATGCCAAGTGACCATGCTTTGTCTGAATGTCTTTGAATATGTTGACCGTGTCCCAAAACTCAGTGATACCTTCAGACTTCAAAGCGCTCATGCGAATCACTTTTGGATGCCAAAGTGTTTCATCATGGTGAGCGTGCTCAGGGTTGCCGTGCATGCTGAATAAGCGCAATGAACCCATGATTTGCACTTGCGCCCTGGTGGCAGCATCTGGGTCTAAATCAACTTTATTGATGACCACCAAATCAGCTAACTCCATCACACCTTTTTTGATGGCTTGAAGATCATCGCCCGCATTAGGCAGTTGCAACAAAACAAACATATCTGTCATATTGGCAACAGCTGTTTCACTTTGACCAACACCGACCGTTTCAACAATCACTACGTCATGACCGGCCGCTTCAGCGACCAACATGGCTTCACGTGTTTTTTCCGCGACTCCACCAAGATTGCCTGATGAAGGTGTGGGTCTGATGAATGCTTTCTCATTGACCGATAAAAACTCCATGCGGGTTTTGTCACCCAGAATCGAACCACCAGAAACTGTGGACGATGGGTCAATTGCTAAAACAGCCACACGATGACCTTTACTGATCAGATACAAGCCCAAGGCTTCAATGAAAGTAGATTTACCAACACCCGGAACACCAGAAATACCTAATCTGAAAGATTGTCCACTCTTAGGCAGAATCGCATTGAGCACTTCATCTGCTCTTAAACGATGATCAGGCCTGGTTGACTCCAACAAGGTGATGGCTTTCGCCATGGCTCGGCGCTGGGCCGATCCAGGTTTGGCATCAGCACCACAGATGGCATCAACGAGTATTTGATCTTCTGTTTGCACGCGGGTCTTTATTAGCTATTTATTCGCTGATCAATGATTGGCTTATTTTTGAGCCAAACGAATTTGCTCTAGAACATCCTTGGCCGATGCTGGAATTGGTGTACCAGGACCATAGATGCCTTTCACGCCAGCTTCGTATAAGAACTCATAATCTTGACGTGGAATCACGCCACCCACAAAAACGATGATGTCATCAGCGCCCTGCTTTTTCAGTTCCTGAATGATGGCCGGTACCAAGGTTTTATGACCTGCAGCCAAAGTAGAAATACCCACCGCATGCACATCGTTCTCGATGGCTTGGCGCGCACACTCTTCTGGCGTTTGGAACAAAGGCCCCATATCAACGTCAAAGCCTAAATCTGCAAAAGCTGTGGCCACCACTTTCGCACCGCGGTCGTGACCGTCTTGACCTAATTTGGCAATCATCACACGTGGGTGACGGCCTTGATCTTTAGCAAATTCAGCGATTTCTGTTTTTAATTTTTCCCAGCCTTCTGCTGAGTCATAAGCAGCTGCATACACACCAGTCACCTTTTGAGTATCGGCGCGATGGCGCCCGTAAACTTTTTCCAATGCATCAGAAACTTCACCCACTGTTGCGCGCAAACGAATGGCATCGATTGCAAGAGCCAATAAGTTACCAGTGTTATTTTCTGCTGCGGCTGTCAGCGCATCCAAGGCTGCCTGAACTTTTTGACTGTCACGCTTTGCTCTGACATCTTTTAAACGAGCAATTTGTGAATCACGAACCTTGTTGTTATCAATATCCAAGATATCAATTGGATCTTCTTTGCCGAGCTTGTATTTGTTAACGCCAACAATCACATCTTTGCCAGAATCGATACAAGCTTGCTTTTCAGCAGCGGCGGCTTCAATTTTGAGTTTGGCCCAACCACTTTCAACCGCTTTGGTCATGCCACCCATGCCTTCAACTTCTTGAATGATGTCCCATGCTTTATCAGCCATGTCTTGCGTGAGCTTTTCCATCATGTAAGAACCAGCCCAAGGATCGATCACATTGGTGATGTGAGTTTCTTCTTGAATGATCAACTGGGTATTACGCGCAATGCGTGATGAGAACTCCGTTGGCAAAGCAATCGCTTCATCAAATGAATTGGTGTGCAATGACTGTGTGCCACCGAATACAGCTGCCATCGCTTCAATCGTGGTTCTAACAACGTTGTTGTAGGGATCTTGCTCTGTGAGTGACCAGCCTGAAGTTTGGCAATGCGTTCTCAACATCAATGACTTAGGATTCTTTGGATTGAATTCCTTCATCACACGCCACCACAACAAACGAGCAGCTCTTAATTTAGCGACTTCTAGATAGAAGTTCATACCAATGGCAAAGAAGAAAGATAAACGACCAGCAAAACCATCCACATCCAAACCTTTGCTCAAGGCAGTTTTTACGTACTCTTTACCATCAGCGATGGTGAAAGCCAATTCCAAGGCTTGGTTCGCACCCGCTTCTTGAATGTGATAACCAGAGATAGAAATCGAATTGAACTTGGGCATCTTTTGAGAGGTGTACTCAATGATGTCGCCAATGATGCGCATCGAAGGCTCTGGTGGGTAGATGTAAGTGTTACGCACCATGAACTCTTTCAAAATATCATTTTGAATAGTTCCTGATAACTGATCCTGACTAACGCCTTGCTCTTCAGCTGCAACCACATAGCCAGCCAAAATTGGTAATACGGCACCGTTCATGGTCATCGATACAGATACTTTGTCCAATGGGATTTGATTGAACAAAATCTTCATGTCTTCTACTGAATCAATCGCCACACCCGCTTTACCTACATCGCCGGTCACACGAGGATGGTCAGAGTCGTAGCCACGATGAGTGGCCAAGTCAAAAGCAACTGAAACACCTTGACCACCTGCAGCCAAAGCTTTGCGATAAAACGCATTGGATTCTTCTGCGGTTGAGAAACCAGCATATTGGCGAATCGTCCAAGGACGAACGGAATACATCGTTGCCTGAGGAC
>Ga0255137_1000583_pt1 | contig 12575 bp, 6 predicted proteins | sample Law_Atlam_RepC_8_FD_188548 | JGI IMG/M metagenome (GOLD analysis project Ga0255137, IMG submission 188548) | Freshwater microbial communities from St. Lawrence River, New York, United States - Law_Atlam_RepC_8d | ecosystem: Environmental > Aquatic > Freshwater > River | place: USA: New York... | reverse complement strand
ATCGGCAGCGGCGGTTTCTTCAAACGCGGCATAAGCATCGGCGCTGAGCACCTCGGCCCATTTGTAGCTGTAATAGCCCGCAGCGTAGCCACCTGCAAAGATATGGCTGAAGGTGTGGGCCATGCGGTTGAAAGCGGGTGGGTGCAGCACGGCCACTTCGTCGCGTACTTGTTGCAAGAGCGGCATGAAGTCTTGCGCCGGGTCGTGCTCGGCGTGCACCAGCATGTCGAACAATGCAAACTCGATCTGGCGCAGCGTCTGCAAGCCGCTTTGGAAGTTTTTCGCGGCCAGCATCTTGTCGAACAACGTGCGCGGCAGCGGCTCGCCCGTTTCCACATGGGCGGTCATGTGACGCAGCACCGACCATTCCCAGCAGAAGTTTTCCATGAATTGGCTGGGCAACTCCACCGCGTCCCACTCGACGCCGCTGATGCCCGAGACATCGCGTTCGTTCACTTGGGTGAGCATGTGGTGCAAGCCGTGGCCAAATTCATGGAAGAGGGTAATCACGTCGTCATGGGTGAGCAAGGCGGGTTGACCATTCACGCCTTCGGCGAAGTTGCACACCAGGTGCGCCACGGGCGTTTGCAACACGCCCGTGTCGGGGCGCTGCCAGCGGCCGCGCACATCGTCCATCCAGGCGCCGCCACGCTTGCCAGCGCGTGCGGGTGGGTCCAGATAGAACTGGCCGACCAATTGGCCGTCGCGCTCGATCCGGTAAAAAGCCACGGCCGGGTGCCAGACGGGGGCCTGGTCGGGGCGGATAGACACCTCAAACAGGGTTTCGATGATCTTGAACAAGCCGGCCAGCACTTTGGGGGCCGTGAAGTACTGCTTGACCTCTTGCTCGCTGAAGCTGTAGCGGGCTTCCTTGAGCTTTTCGCTCAAGTAGGGCACGTCCCAGGCATTCAGCGGGCCGGTGATGCCGAGTGCGTTGGTCGCGAATTCGCGCAAGTCGGCCAGGTCTTTTTCGGCAAATGGGCGGGCTTTTGCCGCCAAGTCGCGCAAGAAGGCGGTGACTTTTTCGGGGGATTCCGCCATCTTGGGCACCACCGACACTTGGGCGTAGTTGTCAAAGCCCAGCAAGCGGGCTTCTTCCTGGCGCAACGCCAGGATTTCCTGCATCAAGGGCGTGTTGTCGAAGTGCTTAAAGTCTTCGGGGGCCTGGTCCGACGCGCGGGTCACATAGGCTTTGTAGAGCTGCTCGCGCAGTGCGCCGCTGTCTGCAAACTGCATCACGGGCAGGTACACCGGCATTTTCAGGCTCAGGCGGTGGCCCTCTTTGCCTTCTTTTTGCGCGGCCTCGCGGGTGGCCTGCACCACATCGGCGGGCACGCCTTTCAATTGGTCTTCGCTCACGTACAGCGCAAATTTGTCGGTCGCGTCGAGTGTGTTTTCGCTGAACTTTTGCGTGATTTCGGCCAGCCGTTCCTGGATGGCCGCGTAGCGCTCTTTGGCCGCACCTTTCAGCTCGGCACCGCCCAGTACAAAGGCGCGCAAGGCATTTTTGTGGGCTTGTTTTTGCTCATGGTTCAGGCGGCTCGCGTCAATCGCCTTGTATTTGGCGTACAGGCGCTCGTCGCTGCCCAGGCGGGTCCAGAACTCGGTCACGCGGGGCAGGGCGGCGTTGTAGGCGGCGCGCAGCTCGGGCGTGTCGGCCACGCTGTTGAGGTGTGAGACCGCGCCCCAGGCCAGTCCCAAGCGTTCGGTGGCCACGTCGAGGGTCTGGGCGATAGCTTTCCAGTCGGCTGGAAAGTCTGCCGCGGTGACTTTCTCCAGAGCTTGTTCGGCCGCAGCCAGCAGTTCGTCCATGGCCGGGGCCACATGCTCGGGGGCAATGCGGTCAAACAAGGGCAGGCCAGAGGTGTCGAGCAAGGGGTTGGTCATGGGTTTCCAAATAGGGGTTCAGTCGGTACTTTGTATCACTTGGAGGCGCGTTCAGCCGCTTCAAGGGTATTGACCAGCAGCATGGTGATCGTCATGGGGCCCACGCCACCGGGCACCGGGGTGATGTAGCCTGCCACTTCCTTGACGCCCACAAAGTCCACGTCGCCGCAGAGCTTGCCTTCGTCGTTGCGGTTCATGCCCACGTCCAGCACCACCGCGCCGGGTTTGACCATGTCAGCGGTCAGCACGTTGCGCTTGCCCACCGCCGCGACGATCACGTCGGCTTGCAATGTCAGCGCTTTGAGGTTTTGGGTGCGCGAGTGCGCCACCGTCACGGTGGCGTCTTTTTGCAGCAGCATCAGCGCCATGGGCTTGCCCACAATGTTGCTGCGGCCAATGACCACGGCGTGCTTGCCGCGCAGGTCGTAGCCGATGCTCTCGAGCATCTTCATGCAGCCATAAGGCGTGCAAGGCCAGAAACCCGGCATGCCGGTCATCAAGGCCCCGGCACTGGCGATGTGAAAGCCGTCCACGTCTTTGGCCGGGCTGATGGCCTCGATCACTTTTTGGGCGTCGATGTGGGCGGGCAAGGGCAGCTGCACCAGGATGCCGTGGATGCTGGGGTCTTGGTTGAGCGCTTCCACGCGGGCCAGCAAGGCGGCTTCGGTCATGTCGGCCGCGTATTTTTCGAGCACCGAATGCAGGCCGCTGTCTTCGCAGGCCTTGACCTTGTTGCGCACATAGACCTGGCTGGCCGGGTTGTCACCCACCAGCACCACGGCCAGACCCGGGGTGATGCCTTTGGCCTTGAGGGCCTGGGCACGGCTGGCGACTTGGGTGCGCAGTTGTTTGGACAAGGCGTTGCCATCGATGAGTTGGGCGGTCATGTTTGAAACTCGAAAAGGTCAGAGAAAAATGCAAAACGCCCGACAGGTGCGGGCGTTTGGGGCTTGTGGATGCGGATCAGGCTTTGGGTGCGTTTTGCCCCAGCGCGATCTTGAGCAGATCGGCCACCGTGTTGGCGTTGAGCTTTTCCATGATGTTGGCGCGGTGCGCTTCCACCGTCTTGATGCTTATGCCCAGATCGTCGGCGATCTGTTTGTTGAGGCGTCCGGCCACAATGCGCTCGAGCACCTGGGCTTCGCGACCCGTGAGTTTGGACAGCAGGGCGTCGCGGCTGGCGGCTTGCTGGTAACCGGCAAAAGCGTCACGGGCTTCGTCGAGCATGCGCTCGACCAGACCCAACAATTCTTCTTCTTTGAACGGTTTTTGGATGAAATCCATCGCGCCTTTTTTCATGGTGTTCACGGCCATGGGCACGTCGCCGTGACCGGTGATGAACACGATGGGCAGGGGAGACTTGCGCTCGATGAGGCGGTCTTGCAACTCCAGACCGGTCATGCCGCCCATGCGGATGTCGGCGATCAGGCAGGCGACTTCGCGGGGGTCGTAGCGGCTGATGAAAGACTCGGCACTGTCAAAACAACGCACCCGGTAATCCTTGCCTTCGAGCAACCACTGCAAGGAATCGCGCACTGCTTCGTCGTCGTCCACAACGTACACAGTGCCTTTTTTGGGAATCAAGCTCATTCATTTACCCCGTGGGTTGTTATGTGGTCAAAGCGGCTTCGACCGGAATCCAGAAGGAGAACCTGCAACCGGTCACCTCGCCGGCATTGTAGAGGTTCTCCGAAACGATCCGGCCCTGGTGAGATTCGATGATGCTGCGGCACAAATTCAGGCCAATCCCCATGCCTTCCACCTTGGTCGAGAAAAAGGCCTCGTAGACCCGCTCGGTGTCTTCCGGTGGCAAACCTTGGCCTGTGTCCGTGACTGAAAACTCCACCACCGACTGGTTGTCGATTTGCCTGGGCACGATGCGCAACTCGACATGCCGTTGCCCGGCGGGGCGGTTGGCGTTGTCGATCGATTCGGCCGCGTTTTTCATCAGGTTGATCAGCACCTGTTCGATCAGGATCGGGTCCACCATCAGCTGTGGCAGTCGGGCCGCCACATGGTGGGTCAGGCGCACGTTGCGACGGCGCATCTCGATTTCGGCCAGCTCCAGTGCTTCGCTGACCATGGCCGACACATCCGACAAAGTGCGGTTGGGCTCGCTACGTTTGACGAAGCTGCGGATGCGCAAAATGATCTGACCGGCGCGCTGAGCCTGGCGGGCGGTTTTGTCCAGCGCAGACAGCAGGTCTTCTTCCTTGACCTGCTGTGACTTGATGCGCGAAATCATGCCGCTGCAGTAATTGCTGATGGCTGTGAGCGGCTGGTTCAGCTCATGCGCCACGCTGGAGGCCATTTCGCCCATGGTGATCAAGCGGCTGGCGTTTTGGGCGCGTTCGGCTTGCTGGGCCGCCAGCTCTTCGGCCTGTCGGCGCGGCGTGATGTCGCTGGCAATCACCATTTGCGCCAGACGCCCGTCGGCCCAGTTGATGTAGCGCGAGCGCACTTCCAGCCATTTGCCCAACTCCGACACGAAGATTTCGGAGTTTTCGGATTTGGCGACGGTCAGGCTTTCCGTGGGCAGACCCGCCATCTCGTCCACATCGTCGTTCTCTTCAGCCCGGTCATTGCTGTCGGTCGCGCCCGCTTGCTGCACCAGTCTCAGGTGCCCCACGGTGTTCTGACCAAACCAGAGCCGGTACAACTTGTTGGCAAACAGCAGCTCTTCGCTGCCCAAAGGGGCCACCGAAACCGAGGCGTCCAGCGCCTCCAGCACGATGGTGAAGCGTTCATGCGAACTGGCCAGCTGCTCCCGAATCCGGTTGGGTTCGGTGATGTCGGTCATCGAGGTCATCCAGCCGGTCTGCTTGCCGGTCGCATCGATCAGCGGTGACACGTACATGCGGGCATCAAACAGTTGACCGTTTTTGCGTTTGACCCGCACCTGAAAACCACCTGCGGAGTGTTGCCCACTGATCTCTTCTTCCAGCCGTTTCATCAGCAACTCGCGGTCCTGATCTGGCCAGTAGGGGAAAGGGGCCACCGCACCGACCAGATCGGACTCGCTCCAACCCGTCATCTGGCAAAAAGCGGGGTTGACGTAAGTGATGCGCCCGCGCAGGTCAAGGGCCCGCATGCCCGTCAGCATGGAGTTTTCCATGGCGCGTCGGAAGTTGGTTTCGGCCACCAGGGCTTTTTGGGCCTGTATGCGCCTGCGGGTATGCCGCCAGTTGCCGATGAGCATCCAGGCCGTCATGACACTCAACACACTCACCAACCAAAACAAGCCGCCACCCACCAGGCCCTGAGAAGTGCGCCAGGCTTGGGCCCGCAAAATCAGGTCGTTGCCGACGGGCGAGACGGGTACTTCGTAATCGTTGTTGGGTTTGTCACTGCCGGGCAGCAAGCGCCACAGGGCAATGCGGCCCGGAATGGTTTGTCCGGCCAGCAATTGGCCTTTGCCGTCTTGCAGTGCCACGGCATATTTGGCCAGCACCTCGGTCGGGATGCCGTAGCGCAGCAGCCCTTCCATGGTGTATTCCGCCAGAATCACCCCGCTGAAGCGGCCTTGGTCGTTGCTCAGGGGGGTGTGCAACTGCAACACCGCGAGTTGGGCGTCCTTGTCCACATCGGTGTTGATCTGGCCATAGATGGGCTGCATCAAGTCGCGTGCCAGGCTGAAGTGGCTTTCGGTTTCGCCCACTTTGAGCACCGTGCCTGCACGCATGTGCTGGCTGGGCGAAATGCTGGAGACGCTCTGGTTGGCGATGATGCGCCGACGATCGTCGATCCAGGTCAAGGACAGAAACTCAGGGTATTGCTGCACCAGGGCTTCAGCTCGGGACAAAAACTGATCGGTGCGGATCTCCTTGTTGGAGACATCGCGTGCAAGGCGCATGACCTGCTCTTGCCGCTCCAGCAAACGCAGACGCAGGCGTTGTTGAGCGTATTCCACATCCCGTTTGATGGCTTCCTGTTCCCGCTCGATCTCTTCGACCCGCAAGTACCAGAATGCGCTGGCAATGGCGGCCAAAAAAAGCACCACAGCCACCACGGGGGCCAGGTTGGCATAACGATCCTGTCTGTTGGGAGATTGGCGGTGCCACCACGAGCGCCACCAAGCCCACGGTCCGACCTGAGTCACGACCGATGCTGCTTTGTTCAATTCCATCCCCGGAGTTTAGGGGACAAGCCCTCTGTCATGCCCTTGTGATCCGCTTGGCAGTCCATGAAAACAGGTATTAAATTTCACTATACAAAACGCCAAAGCACAATTTGAAATAACGAAAAAAATATGTGAGAATTCGGGCATCATTTGTTCACAACAGCAACAGGAGACACGCATGACAGCGGCTACACCACAACAACCGGGCCGTGACCTGGACGCACAGGAGACCCGTGAATGGATGGACGCACTGTCCGCCGTGATTGAAAAAGCAGGCCCAGAGCGTGCCCACTTTTTGCTTGAAGAGCTGCTGGAAGAAGCCCGCCAGCACAGCATCGATCTGCCGTTTTCGGCCACCACCGGTTATGTGAACAGCATCGAGCCCAATGAAGAGGCCCGCTGCCCCGGCAACATCGAAATCGAAGAACGCCTGCGGGCTTACATGCGCTGGAATGCCATGGCCATGGTCGTCAAGGCCAACCGCCACAACCCCGAAGACGGTGGTGACCTGGGTGGTCACATCGGCTCGTTCGCCTCGCTGGCCCACATGTTCGGTGCCGGCTTTAACCATTTCTGGCACGCCGAGAGCGAAAACCACGGCGGTGATTGCCTCTACATCCAGGGCCACGTCTCCCCCGGCGTCTATGCCCGCGCTTACCTCGAAGGCCGCCTGACCGAAGAGCAATTGCTCAACTTCCGCCAGGAAGTGGACGGCAAAGGTTTGTCGAGCTACCCACACCCCAAACTCATGCCCGAGTTCTGGCAGTTCCCCACGGTGTCCATGGGTTTGGGCCCCTTGATGGCGATCTACCAAGCCCGCTTTTTGAAATACCTGCACGCCCGTGGCATCGCCAACACCGAAAACCGCAAAGTTTGGGTGTTCTGCGGCGACGGCGAGATGGACGAAGTCGAATCACTGGGCGCGATCGGCTTGGCCGCACGCGAGAACCTGGACAACCTGATCTTTGTCGTCAACTGCAACCTGCAGCGCCTGGACGGCCCGGTGCGCGGCAATGGCAAGATCATCCAAGAACTCGAAGGTGAATTCCGCGGCTCGGGCTGGAACGTCATCAAGCTCTTGTGGGGCAGCGAGTGGGACAGCCTGCTGGCCCGCGACAAGGATGGCGCGCTGCGCAAGCTGATGATGGACACCCTGGACGGCGACTACCAGGCCTTCAAAGCCAACGATGGCGCGTATGTGCGCAAGCATTTCTTTGGCCGCGACCCGCGCACACTCGAGATGGTGGCGCACCTGTCAGACAACGACATCTGGAACCTCAAGCGCGGTGGTCACGACCCTCAGAAGGTCTACGCCGCTTACCACAAGGCCGTCAACACCAAGGGCCAGCCTACGGTGCTGCTGATCAAGACCGTCAAGGGCTTCGGCATGGGCAAGGCGGGCGAGGGCAAGAACACCGTCCACCAGACCAAGAAGTTGACGGACGATGACATCAAGTACATGCGCGACCGCTTCAACATCCCGATCCCGGACAGCGAGTTGCCCAAGATCCCGTTCTACAAGCCTGCAGACGACACGCCCGAGATGCGTTACCTGCACGAGCGCCGCCAAGCCCTGGGCGGCTACCTGCCCAAGCGCCGTGCCAAGGCCGACGAGAGCTTCACCGTGCCTTCGCTCGAGACCTTCAAGGCCGTGACGGAGCCCACCGCCGAAGGCCGTGAAATCTCCACCACCCAAGCCTATGTGCGCTTTTTGACCCAGCTGCTGCGCGACCAAGCCCTGGGCCCCCGCGTGGTGCCCATCTTGGTGGACGAAGCCCGTACCTTCGGTATGGAAGGCCTGTTCCGCCAGATCGGTATTTACAACCCGGCGGGTCAGCAGTACACCCCGGTCGACAAAGACCAGGTCATGTACTACAAGGAAGACAAAGCCGGTCAGATCCTGCAAGAAGGCATCAACGAAGCCGGTGGCATGTCCAGCTGGATCGCTGCGGCCACCAGCTACAGCACGTCCAACCGGATCATGATCCCGTTCTATGTGTACTACTCGATGTTCGGCTTCCAGCGTATTGGCGATCTGGCTTGGGCTGCGGGCGACATGCAAGCGCGCGGCTTCTTGCTGGGCGGCACATCGGGTCGCACCACGCTCAACGGCGAAGGCTTGCAGCACGAAGACGGTCACAGCCACATCATGGCCAACACCATCCCGAATTGCGTGTCGTATGACCCCACCTTCGCCCACGAAGTCGGCGTCATCCTGCACCACGGTTTGAAGCGCATGGTCGAGAAGCAAGACAACGTCTTCTACTACCTGACGCTGCTGAACGAAAACTACGCCATGCCAGGTCTGACGCCCGGCACCGAAGAGCAGATCATCAAGGGCATGTATTTGTGCAAGCCCGGTGCTGCTGGCGAGAAGCGCGTGCAATTGCTGGGCTCGGGCACCATCCTGCGCGAATCCATTGCCGCGCAAACCCTGCTGGCCACCGACTGGGGCATTCAGGCCGATGTGTGGAGCTGCCCCAGCTTCAACGAACTGACCCGCGACGGTCAGGACGCCGAACGCTACAACTTGCTGCACCCGCTGGAAACACCCCGCGTACCGTTTGTCAGTCAGCAACTGGCCAAGCACAGCGGTCCTGTGGTGGCATCGACCGACTACATGAAGGCCTATGCCGAGCAGATCCGCCCGTTCGTTCCGAAAGACCGCACCTACAAAGTGCTGGGCACCGACGGTTTTGGTCGCTCGGACTTCCGCAGCAAGCTGCGCGAGCACTTCGAGGTCAACCGCCACTACATCGTGATCGCGGCCCTCAAAGCGCTGAGCGAAGACGGCGCAGTGCCCGCAACGCAAGTGGCTGAAGCGATCAAAAAGTACGGCATCAAAACCGACAAGATCAACCCGCTGTACGCATAAATCCGGGAGACACACATGGCATTGGTAGAAGTACAAGTCCCGGACATCGGGGATTTTGATGAAGTGACCGTCATTGAATTGATGGTCAAAGTGGGCGACACGGTAAAAGCCGAGCAATCGCTGATCACGGTCGAATCCGACAAAGCCTCTATGGAGATCCCGTCGAGCACTGCGGGCGTCGTCAAGGAAATGCGCGTGGCGCTGGGTGACAAGGTCAAACAAGGCTCGGTCGTGCTGGTGATGGAAGCCGCTGGCGCGGCAGCTGCCCCGGCTGCTGCATCCGCTGCCGCAGTGGCTGCACCCGCACCCGCCGCAACGCCCGTGGTTGTTGCACCTGCTGCCGCGCCTGCTGCATCCGGTCCCGTTGAAGTGCGTGTGCCTGACATCGGTGACTTCAAGGACGTGGCCGTCATCGAAGTCATGGTCAAGCCTGGCGACACCATCAAAGTCGAGCAATCGCTGATCACCGTCGAGTCTGACAAAGCCTCGATGGAAATCCCTTCCTCGGCCGCGGGCGTGCTCAAAGAGCTCAAAGTCAAAGTGGGCGACACGGTCAACATTGGTGACTTGCTGGCTGTTTTGGAAGGCACTGCCTCTGTGGCCCCCGTGGCAGCTGCTGCTGCGGCTCCTGTGGCCGTGGCTTCGGCCCCGGCTGCTGCGCAAACTCCCGTCGCGGCCGCTGCCGCTGCGGTGGCCGCACCCGCTCATGCCCCGGGCGGCACCACGCTGGGCTTGCCTCACGCCTCGCCATCGGTGCGCAAGTTCGCCCGTGAGCTGGGCGTGCCGCTGGAAGAAGTCAAAGGCTCGGGCCTCAAGGGCCGAATCACCCAGGACGACGTGCAAGCCTTCACCAAGGCGGTCATGTCGGGTGCTGCACAAACCAAGGCCCAAGCGGCTAAGGCACCTGCAGGTGGCGGCGGCTCCGAGCTGGGCCTGATCCCCTGGCCCAAGGTGGACTTTGCCAAGTTCGGCCCGATCGAGCGCAAGGAAATGTCGCGCATCAAGAAGATCAGCGGCGCCAACCTCTTGCGCAACGCCGTGATGATCCCGGCCGTCACCAACCACGACGACGCCGACATCACCGACCTCGAAGCCTTCCGCGTCTCGACCAACAAAGAGAATGAAAAGAGTGGCGTCAAGGTCACCATGCTGGCCTTCCTGATCAAGGCCTGCGTGGCCGCGCTCAAGAAGTTCCCCGAGTTCAACAGCTCGCTCGATGGCGACGCGCTGATCTACAAGCAGTACTACCACATCGGTTTTGCGGCCGACACGCCCAACGGCCTGGTGGTGCCCGTTATCAAGGACGCTGACAAAAAAGGTGTCCTGCAGATCAGCCAGGAAATGGGTGAGCTGGCCAAGAAAGCCCGCGACGGCAAGCTCGGCCCCGCCGACATGTCGGGTGCGACCTTCACCATCTCCAGCTTGGGTGGCATCGGTGGCAAGTACTTCACGCCCATCATCAATGCGCCCGAAGTGGCCATCCTCGGTGTGTGCAAGAGCACCATGGAACCTGTCTGGGACGGCAAGCAGTTTGTGCCCCGCCTGATGTTGCCCCTGTCCTTGACATGGGACCACCGCGTCATCGACGGCGCCGCAGCGGCACGCTTCAACGCGTTCCTGGGTCAAATCCTCAGCGACTTCCGTCGCGTGTTGCTCTAAGGATTTGATATGGCACTGATTGATATTCAAGTTCCCGACATTGGCGACTTCGACGAAGTGGCCGTGATCGAGTTGCTGGTCAAACCCGGCGACACCGTCAAGGCCGAGCAATCGCTCATCACCGTCGAGTCCGACAAGGCCTCGATGGAAATCCCGTCCTCCCACGCTGGCGTTGTGAAGGAACTCAAGGTTCAGCTGGGCGACAAGGTCAAGCAAGGCTCTGTGGTGCTGGTGCTGGACGGCGAGGGCGCTTCGGCAGCCCCAGCTGCCGTTTCTGCTCCAGCGGCCTCGGCTGCTGCACCTGCGCCCGCAGCTGTGGCTTCGGCTCCGACAGCGGCGCCTGCTGCACCAGCCCCCGTGGCTTCCAGCTTCGGCGGCTCTGCCGACCTCGAGTGCGATGTGCTCGTGCTCGGCGGTGGCCCTGGCGGCTACTCGGCTGCCTTCCGCGCTGCCGATCTGGGCCTCAAGGTCGTCATCGTCGAACGCTACGCCACCTTGGGCGGCGTGTGTCTCAACGTTGGGTGCATCCCCTCCAAAGCGCTGCTGCACGTGGCCGCCGTGATGGACGAAGTGGCCCACATGGCCGACCTGGGTGTGGACTTTGGCAAGCCTGCGGTCAACATCGACAAACTGCGCGGCCACAAGGAAAAAGTCATCGGCAAACTCACGGGTGGCTTGGCCGCCATGGCCAAGATGCGCAAGGTCACCACCGTGCGCGGCTTGGGTCAGTTTGTGGGTGCACATCACCTCGAAGTGGAGGAAACGACTGGGACGGGTCAAGAAAAAACCGGCAGCAAAAAAGTGATCGCGTTCAAACGCGCCATCATCGCGGCGGGTTCACAAGCCGTGCACTTGCCTTTCATGCCCAACGACCCACGCGTGGTCGACAGCACGGGCGCTTTGGAACTCAAAGAAGTGCCCAAGCGCATGTTGATTTTGGGCGGCGGCATCATCGGCCTAGAGATGGGCACGGTTTACAGCACGCTGGGCGCACGCCTGGACGTGGTGGAAATGATGGACGGCCTCATGCAAGGCGCTGACCGCGACTTGGTGAAGATCTGGCAAAAGATGAACGCCAAACGCTTTGACAACATCATGCTCAAGACCAAGACCGTGTCCGCACGCGCCTTGCCCGAAGGCATTGAAGTCACGTTTGCACCAGCAGAAGAGGGCGGCACAGCCCCCGCGCCGCAGGTGTACGACCTCGTGTTGCAAGCCGTGGGCCGCACGCCCAACGGCAAAAAACTCGCCGCTGAAAAAGCAGGCGTGTCTGTGACCGATCGCGGCTTCATCAACGTCGACATTCAAATGCGTACCAACGTGCCGCACATCTTTGCTATTGGTGACATCGTGGGCCAGCCCATGTTGGCGCACAAGGCGGTGCACGAAGCCCACGTGGCGGCCGAAGTGATTGCGGGCGAACTGCAAGGCAACAAAGAGCTGGCAGCCGCAGCGTTCAACGCACGCGTCATCCCAAGCGTGGCCTACACCGACCCCGAAGTGGCATGGGTCGGCTTGACCGAAGATCAAGCCAAGGCGCAAGGCATCAAGGTGAAAAAGGGCTTGTTCCCTTGGACGGCTTCAGGCCGCGCCATTGCCAACGGCCGCGACGAAGGCGTGACCAAACTGCTGTTTGACGATTCACCCGAGGCCCACGGCCACGGCAAAATCTTGGGCGGCGGCATGGTCGGCACACACGCGGGCGACATGATTGGCGAGATCGCGCTGGCCATCGAGATGGGCGCAGACGCTGTGGACATCGGCAAGACCATCCACCCCCACCCCACGCTGGGCGAAAGCATCGGCATGGCGGCGGAGGTGGCGCACGGCAGCTGCACAGACGTGCCGCCCAGCAAGAAGTAAACGCTTCAAGCCTTAACAAAGAAAGCCGCCAACCTGAATGAGTTGGCGGCTTTTTTTTTGATGAACTGGTGTCGTTGACTCAGGCCGTAATAGCCTCCTCAACCGATGGCATCCATCCAATTTTGGATTTGGAGCTGACTTGCATGTAAAAAGGCGGCATCGCTACTGACC
>Ga0255137_1000579_pt1 | contig 12618 bp, 13 predicted proteins | sample Law_Atlam_RepC_8_FD_188548 | JGI IMG/M metagenome (GOLD analysis project Ga0255137, IMG submission 188548) | Freshwater microbial communities from St. Lawrence River, New York, United States - Law_Atlam_RepC_8d | ecosystem: Environmental > Aquatic > Freshwater > River | place: USA: New York... | reverse complement strand
ATGCACTTCTTCGAGGCTGGCCTCGGGCCGCCCGTAGCGAATGTTGTCGATCACGCTGCCAGAAAAGATCACCGGCTCTTGCGGCACGATCGCCATGCGCTCACGCAGGTCATGCAAGTCCATTTGGTCAATCGGCACGCCATCCAGCACGATACGACCCAACTGCGGATCGTGAAATCGCATCAGCAAGTCAAACAAAGTGGTTTTGCCCGCCCCACTGGGGCCCACCACCGCCACCGTTTGGCCCGGGTGAATTTGCCCGCTCAACTGGTCCAGCGCCCAGGTCTCAGGGCGCGAGGGGTAGTGAAACTGCACTGATTCAAGCTGCAAAGATGAGCCACCTTGAGGCCAGGTGGGCAATTGCGGCTGAGCGGCTGTCTTGAGATTGGACTCGGTGTGCAACAACTCCATCAGGCGCTCGGTGGCCCCTGCAGCCCGCAGCATGTCTCCATAAACTTCGCCCAAAACGGCAAAGGCGCTGGCCAGCAAAATCACATAAAAAACGGTCTCGCCCAATTGGCCCGCTGTGCTGGTGCCCGCCCGCACCGCCAGGGTGCCCATGTACAAGCCCCAAAGCAACACCGCACTGGAGGCCATGATGATGAAGCCCACCAACACAGCCCGTGCACGGATACGGCCCAATGCCGTGCCCAGCGCCCGCGCCGTGGAGTCAATGAAGCGGCGCGTCTCGCGGCCTTCTGCGGTGTAGCTTTGCACCACCGTAATGGCGTTCAAAACCTCGGAGGCAATGGCGCTGGAATCGGCCACGCGGTCTTGGCTGGCACGCGACAAGCGCCGCACACGCCGCCCCAGGTACACGCTGGGGAAAATCACCGCCACCAGCACCGCCACCACTTGCAGCATCAGGACTGGGTTGGTCCAAACCAGCATCAACAATGCGCCTGCGCCCATGACCAAATTGCGCAAACCCATGGAAAAAGAAGATCCCACCACGGTTTGTACCAAGGTGGTGTCGTTGGTCAAGCGCGACAGCACTTCACCCGACTGCGTGGTTTCAAAAAATGCTGGGCTTTGCTTGAGCACATGGCCGTATACCGCATTGCGCAAGTCGCCTGTGATGCGCTCCCCCAGCCAACTGACGGTGTAGTAACGGCCCGACGAAAAAACCGCCAACGCCACAGCCACCCCAAACAATTGCAAAAAATTGCCCGACAACTGCTCGGCAGAAGCCCCCGGGGACAGGCCTTGGTCAATCAGCTGACGTAAAACCCAGGGAAAAGCCAAAGTGGTGCCCGCCGCCAACAACAAGAACAAGGCGGCAAATACGAGCGCCACGCGGTAAGGTTTTAAAAAAGGGACAAGGCCCGTGAGCGATTTGGGAGAGGCAGCCATCGACAGTCAAAGTTTTGAAATAGTCTATGCAAGCATAACGGCAAATTCAGGCCAAGGATTTCATGGCATTTGCCGACGACAATTGAGCTTTACGTTTAATGTCACCGTGTGCATTGCACCCTGCCTAAGCCTAGGGGTGTGCCCCACAGATGTGGGGCGAGTCAATGCTAAGGAAACTCTGCAAAAGTCCCGCCCCTGTGTGCTTGGCGTAAGCCCCGCCGTGCATCATTGACCCATGAAACAAGCCAACCTTGATTTGAGCCTGGGCGTGAAGAAAACTCGCAAGCGCGAGTTCCTTGATCAGATGGACAAAGTCGTTCCATGGCAGGCTTTAATCGAATTGATCGCGCCTTGCTACCCTGAAGGCAAAAAAGGGCGCCCCTCTTTTTCATTGGCAACCATGCTGCGCACGCACTTTTTGCAACAGTGGTTCACCTTGTCGGACCCGGGCACGGAGGATGCGTTATTTGATGTGCCTTTGTATCGGTAATTTGCCCAGCTCCAAGAGTTCTCGCGCATACCCGACGAGAGCACTATCTTGCGGTTTCGTCATCGGCTGGAAAAGCACAAGCTGGCCGAACAAATCCTAGCCACCGTCAACGACTTGCTGATCGAGCGCGGTTTGTTGCTCAAGACGGGCACCGTCGTGGACGCCACACTCATTGCGGCCCCCAGCTCCACCAAGAACAGCGACAAAGCCCGCGACCCTGAGATGCACTCCAACCAAAAAGGCAACCAGTAGCACTTTGGCATGAAGGCCCACATTGGCGCGGATGCTGACTCTGGTCTTGTGCACACCGTGCGGGGCACGTCGGGCAATGTTCACGACGTACTCGAGGGCAACAGCTTGCTGCATGGTCAAGAAGTGGATGCGTATGGCGATGCCGGTTATCAGGGCATCCACAAACGTCCCGATGCCAAATCCGGCGTGATATGGCACGTTGCCATGCGCCCAGGCAAACGCAGGGCCTTGGACAAGAGCGATCCGCTTGACCAGCTGACAGACAAGATTGAAAAAGCCAAGGCCAGTGTTCGGGCCAAGGTGGAGCATCCGTTTCGGGTGATCAAGCGCCAGTTTGGTTATGTCAAAACGCGCTATCGTGGTTTGAAGAAGAACACGGCGCAGTTGATTACCTTGTTTGCTCTGTCCAATTTGTGGATGGTGCGGACCAAGTTGCAAGGGGCGCGGGGATGAGTGCGTCTGCTGCAGGGGTAAATGGTGCCGCCCAAGGCCCAAAGAGGGTTAAACGACTCGAAAAGCGTTGCCAAACTCGGCAGATTGAGCCGAAAACGCGGGAAGTTGAAATCGACGGCCATTTGCCATGACCTGTGGCGAATTATTCAGACCATCCCTAATTCATTTGAAAAAACCATTTAAACAGTGAACCGTTCAATGGAAATTGAAATTTGTCAAAAATTAAAATACCGTCTATAGTTATCTAATTGTTTTTATTTTAATAGAGTCATAAAAATCGATCAATTTTTTAAAATTGATCTATTTTGTCATTTTCAATATTTTTTGTGTGACCACCTGAAGACAATCTGATGAACATTGCACACCACTCCCCTGTTACGCTTTTAAGGTCTTGTTTGGTGGCCTTATTACTTGTCAACACGCCCTCATGGGTGTTAGCCGCGACCGAAGTGCCTAGCGCGCCGACGATGAGTGCGGTGACAAGCAGCAATGGGCAAGTTTCAGTGGCTTTCACCGCGCCAACATCTGTCAGCGGAATGACCATCACGGGCTACACAGCAAGTTGTTCGTCAACAACATCTTCGGTGCCTATCACTGCAACCGGCACGACCTCTCCGATTGTCGTGACCGGACTTTCTAATTTCACAAGCTATACCTGTTCGGTCAAGGGCACTTACAGTGGCACCGCATCCTCCTCGCCTGCCCTAGTCGCTGTAGGTTCTACTCCTGGGGCGCCTACGGATGTAACGGTTTTGCTTGGCAATAAAAGCGCCCGGGTTTCATTTACTGCGCCCACTTCCACAGGCGGATCCAGCATCACGCGCTACACGGCCGCTTGTAAGACGGGCACCTCCGACCCTGTGGTCAGCTACGGAACTACCAGCCCTATCACAGTCTCTGGCTTAACCAACAGTTCAAGCTATGTGTGCACAGTGACCGCCACTAACGCCAGTGGCATGGGAACCGTTTCCTCAAACTCATCAAATTTCACACCTTCTGCCACTGTGCTAAGTTCACCGACACAAGTGACGTTGACACCGTCCTCAAGTCAAATCAGCATAGCTTTCACGAAAGGTGAAAAGGGCACCCCATCCTCCTACTCCGCCACTTGTACGCCAAGATCAACAGGTACAACGAGCGCCACCGCGTTCACGCAGGCTGGAAAAGTCAGCCCTATTGTTGTCACAGGCTTGAGCTCTTCAACTGCCTACGCTTGCTCAGTCACCGCTTTTTCAGCCAAGGCCTACGCGGTTTCGAGTTCTACTTCGGCAACAACCTCATCGCAAGGCGTTACTTATTCAACACCCACCACGTTTGAAACTTTAATAAGTGCCGCGCCCTCTACAGCATTGAGTATGCCCAGTGCCACTACTACGTTGACGAACCGTTCCCGTTACATGATTTCAGATTCCGCAAAAGCATCAGATAGTGCTAAATATTTGTCGATCGGATCAACTTACTATACGTCGGGCTATGAAGTAATTCCTGGAGCCCTAACTTCGGGTTCAACTTATAACGACTATTTGAATAAGACCATTCAATTTACACAAGATTCGAGCGATACATCAGGCACTTATTACCGATTTGACTCGCATTTACATCCCAATAACTCATTGGATGTAGCTTCATCTTCAAATTATTCGAGTTTGAAATTCAGAAATAATTTTGGTAAATCAGACGTCACTACAAACCCTGCACCTGGTTATGTCACTTTTTCTTATGACAGCACCACTGGCAAGTTCAAAGCCAAAAGACGTTATATATACAGCTATGCCTGTACTACTGTCAGTGGCAAAACATCTTGCCCGAGCACGTACTCTACTACAGAAATCTCAGGGAGCTTTTATTTGACGTATGTAAATGGGGGCTATTCGTTAACCGCAGCAGGTACCCAATTTTATTTATACGCAACGCCCCTGAATCTCGGTATACCGACCTTCATGAACCCGAAAAGCACTCCCTTTGTGACCAATAGCGCTTACAACTTCCTCACGGGTAAGGCGACGGTGCTTTTAACAGAAGGTACTTATACGACCTCAGGCAATGGAATCACCAGTTCTTGCTCAACCGGCTCAATTTATGCCGCCTTAATCGAAAAATACAAACGCCAAGTCTGTTATCCAGGGACTAACTCGAAGACACGTGAGGCTGCTGTGGAGCAAATCGCAGCTATTAACACAGCAGTTAAATCAAATAGCGAGTCATTGCGCTATTCCACAGAAGCCTATCTCGCCTTCAGAGATGGCTTATTGGCCAACAAATTAGTTAGTGACTCTATTGCCGATGGCACTCCGGGTCAAAACATGGTGCCCTTTGTGTATTTCACCAACGAATCTGAAACAAGCGCGACCGGAGTCACGACATACCATCCCATGATGGTCATTGTTTCTTATGGCAATCAATCTTCACCCAATGGTTTGAAAGATGTTCCAAGACCACCCGGTGCGTCCTCAACGACTTGCTCTAATTACGATTGTTCGCCTGTTACGAGATATTCCAATTTGGAAAACTACGTGCTAGCCATTCCAATGAAAGACTACGGAAGATTGACAACCACTGCTGAATTACAGGCAGATACCTCGTTGAGCAAAAGCCTATGCTCTGACGATGCAACTTGCAAATTAAGTACCCTTAACAAGACAGTTTATAACTATGCCGATGCTGCGGACAATGGCATTCTTGTCAACGGCGCTGTGATGTTCCCTCTTTATAACAATGCCCTTTACCCATCGCCTATTGCGGGTGAATTGTCAGCCAGTGGTTGTCACGTTGGGCAGGGTGGAGGCGGGCCTCACTGTCATTCGGATGGGTATCAATCGGGTCAAGGTTTGGGACTGTACAACGACGCTGACTACGCCAGCAAAACCCATCCTCCCTTGATCGGGTTTGGCTATGACGGCATTGCTCTTTTTGGACAGTACCGCGGCACAACCGATGCCAGCCTGTTGGGCTATTCGACCTCTCTGGATGACTTTGGTGGACACAACCATGATTCGATTGGTTACCATTACCACGCTCATACAACTTCGTGGACGGGAACTATTGCTGGATCTAGCACTCCAACCACAGTTTCCAACCTTGCTGTTCTCATGAAGGGTGCCTACATAGGAAAAGTCTCTAAGGTTCCTTATTTCAGATCTACTTGCAGCAAGTTCAATACAAACAAGTATCTGGGTGGAACAACGACATCTACGACTTGTAATTGATAAAAAAAATGACATTTTTAAGCAGGCGGTCTCTGAACCGCCTTCTTAAGTGCATGGTGGTTCTTGCAACAAGTTTTTCTTGTTGCTTACCCCTAGCGACGTTTGCACAAACTATCGGCCACTACAACAAACTTGATATCAGTCTGGTTGACAGTAAGAGTATCGAATGCGAGTTTTCACTCAATTTGTTGCCCTTGCTTCAGAGCTATTTGGCCCCTAAGTCAGACTATGGTGATTTTCTACAAAGTTTCTCCAAGCTGTCCGATTCATCCATGCAAAAGGAATTGGACAAGTTGACCAAAGAGTTGGCCGTCAAATCTTTTTTTAACCTACCCTCTGGTGCCAAGCTCAGTGTGACGCATTGGCAATTACCCAGTAAGCAGCTTATTCGCGAAGCCATTAAGGTCAACTTGATGATGTTGCAAATGCCACCTAATGCAGCTTCACACATTGATCCCATGCTGATTCAAGCTAAGGCGTCCAGCAAGATGCCTGTTACCCGCGTGAAATTGCAATTGCACCCTGCACTCTTTCCCATTTTTGTTTCTTATAAAGAGGACAAATTTTGGTTGACCCAGGAAATTCCAGTGGCAATCTTGGACATTTATTAAAGAAAATAAGCACTTAATGGTCGGGATACTGAAGTCATTTCGTTTATCACTTTTGGGTCTTGATAGCCGATGGTTCTTGTTATTTTGGCTGTTCATTGGGTCTGGTGTTCATGCACATTTGGTCGATGCACAAAAGGGCGTCCTGAGCCTCAAAGCTGATCAAGCCTACTTGATCATGTCGATCCCCGTTTCTGGCTTAAAGGGGATCGATGACGATGCTGATGGTCTGTTATCCAATGCAGAATTCAATGCGCATTCAGCAACGATAGAAACCCAAATCAAGAATGGCATCGAACTTAGCAGTTCAAAAGGGAATCTACCGATCAAAGACTTGGTAATCAATTTGTCTTTAAGCAGCGGCAAGCCTGTCCCAGAACGGCAGTTGTTAGTCATGGGTCATTTCTCTTTGGCCGGTATGGGGCCGAATTTACGATTCAATCTCCAAATTTTTGGAACTCAAGCAGACGAGTTGCGGCAATACATCACCGTGACGCGTGGGGAAGAATCACAACTTTTAACACTAACACCGGAGTTTCCACAAAGAGATGTTTTTCCATCCTATATCAAGGTGTTGCAAGATCAAATTCGGCTGGGTATTCAACACATCCTAGAGGGCACTGACCATTTACTATTTCTGTTGGTGGTGTTGGCTGCCGAGTCAAGCTTGTGGGCTATTTTTTCTGTCTTAACTGCCTTCACAGTCGGTCATGCGGTGACCTTGGTCATCTGTAATGAGTTGGCTTGGACCGCTCCGCCAACCTTGGTAGAGCCAACCATTGCGGCCACCATTGTCCTCATTGCACTTTGGGATTTGTTACGGTTAGGTGCCAAGCAGAAACATTATCCCTTGATGCAGCGCGTGCTTCTGGTGTTTGCTTGTTCCATCGTTCACGGTTTGGGCTTGGCAGACGCGTTCAATGATCTTGGTTTGTCAGGCACTGGCAAATTGATCAGTCTTGCTGGCTTCAATGCAGGCATTGAGTTAGGTCAATTGGCAGTGACATTTTTCGGCGTGTTATTGATCCAACTTCTTTTAAGGTGGCTAGGCAAAGAATCCGTCGACCGCATGAAAAATTACTTTTTAGTCTTTGCCGTGATCTTAGGGTTTTGGTGGTTTTTAGAAAGAATCGACGTCTTGTCATTGCTTGGAAATTTCATTGGCCAAACAGTGAAACTGCTGAGTTGAATGGCTCTTCGTGAAATGACCCAGTTGATTCATGGCGTTTCTGATGATCTGTATTCCGTAACCTGCTTGTTCATCGGCAGTTTTATCGGGTAATAACCAATTTAGTTGTAATACAACGCAAGGGGAAACTTTGCCGGATAAAGGCTCAAACACTAAACGACTCCACCATTCAATTTGGGGGGTGCTTTGCTTGTTGTCAACATGCATAGAGACCAGAAGGTATTCTTCACTGACTTTAGCTTGAATGCCATCTATTTTTAAAATAAAACCGCTTCTTATCTGTTGAAGTATGTCGTCATGGTGTCTCTTAATTTCATCGGGTTGCAACAGGCCGTCATGGTTGTCGTCAACCCCTCTAAGAGATCTTGCCGAGACCCCTATCAATACAACGGCATCATCCTCCCGTATGTTCACCGTCCCGAATCCTGCAGACATCAGGTGGGTATATGCGCTAGGGCTCACAATGCATCCGACAAGGGTACCAAGCACCCAAGTCAATACCGAAGTCTTGTTCAATTTTGGGCGTTATCGTTGGCCCAAGTGTTCGCAAGCAAATTACCAAAGACGCAGCGTTGAACAAATGGGTAACTGTCCGTCATAAAGTAATGGTAGACCGGAGTGGTCGAAGACTCTGGTGTCACGCCCCATCGCCCATTACAAGCATCTAGATCTCCTCCAGAATTGGCATCGAAAACCCAGTCTTGCTCAAACGTGCCATACGGTGCCAAAGCAGTTGATGGGCGGTCCTTGTAGCCAGCCTTAGTCAACTCTTGAGCAGTGCGTAGGCGATAGTTTGATTTCATGATTTTCACACCGCCAGTGGCTGAGGTGCGATTAGTGTAGCCATAGCGCGCATAAATCGGGTAACCATCAACTGCGAAACCCACCAAAGTCATGGTTGAGTTCCCCTTGCCTAGCCGGGTCACATAACCTTCGGGAATACCGTGGTAGTGGTAGTAGCCCCACATCAAGATTGACCCACTGTTCATTGTGGGCTGGTTATGCGCATTGCTGGGATCAAGTCCCACGTCTTGATAAAGGTTCTTGCCCACAACTTTATAGCTTGTTTTTACGCCAGTCTGACTGGCATAGGTTTCCGCAGTGCCAGGCTCAACTTTGACGCTGTTGTTCAAATAGGCGGGATAAGAAACATAGGTGCAGTTAGAAGCCGCCTTTGGTGTGGAGCCAACAGTTTGAGTGTAATCGTAGCAAGCAGTGGTGCTATAGCCATTGGCACCCTGTGTATACGTCCCCTTTTGACTCCCACTATAGGGAACGGTCTTGCTGACAGCCTTGGCACCAATTGAGTTGGGGTTACCTGAAAAGTTTGGGGAAGAAGTGTAGCCAGAAAGGCCATTGGTAAAAAACTCTGAGGACCGGTGGTCTGGAAGAGCATTGCCTGCGATGGTCCGAGTTGTTGTTCCAGAACAAGTGACACTAGAGTCACTGGTCATTGTTGGTATGGTAGCGGAAGATGTGGTCGCGTTTGTGGGGTAGGCTTGTATGGAATGCACGGCACCTGCACCCGCTGTGGTGGATTTTGCAGTAGTGTAGTTGCAATAACTTGAGTAGTCTTTGAAAGTGGTGTTGAAAGTGCTGTTAGCTTTTACGGCAAGACTGCCTTTTGCATTTGGAGGACCTGCATTGGGTATCACGTCATCAGAGACACCGGAGGTGGCTGTCTGGGCTCCACGGGTGGCTGTCACAGTGCAGGTGTATTTTTTCCCGTTTGTCAAACCACTGACCACCAATGGGTTGGTGTAATTGGCTTTGGGAAGAATGCCAATTCCTGAAGAATATTCAGCACTGGTGGAACTTTTACCAGTAACTCCACCGTCAGTGGAGGTGCAGGTTGCGGTATAGACGTCAGAACCGTTACCGACACCCTGAATTTTTCCGCCAATGTAGTTGAACATCACACTGATGCGTGAATCTCCAGGGAGTACACCCTTGATACTGGGTTTCACCACTGTACTAACGGTTGATGCAACTGGAATGACTGTCCCAACAGAAGTCGTCGCACTGACCCTAGCATCAGTACTGGCAATGAGTGAGCAGGTATAGGTCACCCCATTTTTCAATGTAAGCTGGGCTGGTGAAGTTGTGACCGCCGTACCCGTCAAAGTTTTACCTGTCGTTGGCACACAACTGGCGGTGTACTTGCTTGCACCAGCAAAAGTAGCGAACTCTATGCTCACGGATTCACTGCCTGTTGAAGCGGTCAACACCGTCGGCACCGTATTAAACGCCGCACTGTTGCCTGAGGATGAAGTGCTGCCAGAAAAGTTGGTGACCACAACGCAACTGTAATTTCCCGAACTCAATCCGGTAACGGTGATGGGTGATTGGGTGGCCGTGACTGACACAGTGGCCGAAACCGAACCCGACACAGCCGAACCTGAAGGCGTGCAACTGGCGGTGTACCCAGAAATGGAGAAGCCCGCTGGTGCAGAAGGCGCAGTAAAGGAGATGCTGACTTGTCCGCTGCCTGTGGTGACAGAAAGATTGCTTGGTGCTCCGGGAACCGTCGCCGTATCTGCTGATACCAGTGAGAACGCGTTCACAAGCAAAAAGGCCACTAAAAATGACCTTAAATATATAACTTTGGAGTGGCGTGCAATTTTCATCGGCTTGTCTTTTTGGTTGTCACACAAAAAATACGAATAATATTAATAAATAATAACTTTTGAAGTTTCAATCATTTTTTTCAAAAAATTATATTTATAGTCAATGTAAACTAAATTTGTGAATTTGACAAATCACACGCATAAACCAAGAAAGAACTTTTCAGAGCGCAGTTTGACTCAGGCGTCCAGTGTTTTGTAGGAAAGGTTCTTCCATCGGTCCATAAGGAACTCCCCCTTTGAGAGCTTTTTTGGTTGAGGTTTAAACCAAAGCAAACTGCCCGTTTGTACGGGCAGTTTGTGATCAATCGACGGCCTCAAACTTACTTCTTCGGAAACAAATCCGGATAAAGGTCTTTCAGCAAACAACCTGCCTCGCCCGGTGCAGGCATATTGCCCGTACGTTTAGCCTCTTCCAGTTCGGCTCTCACCGCCGCCCGAGTTTTAGGGCCCGTGTTTTGGGCCATCACCTGTCCAACGCACAGCGCGAGCAAAGACAGGGAGGAAAATGTGTGTAGTGTTTGCACATCAAATTCCTTTCAAAGTGAATAACACCGCTTGCTCCGCCTCTGCCCTCATTTGGATCAGCCCCCAATGCGCAGCGTTGAACTCAATTTATAAAAAGACCGACAGCGGGTCTGTGCGTTAATTCACTCCTGATTTCCCAGACCAACATGACCGACGAATTCCAGATCCACATCCCCCCCAGCTTCATGGCCTTGTATGTGCCACCCGGCAAAACCAAGCCCACCTTGGGCCAGCGCGACATGGCCGAACGCTATGAGTTGTGCGAAGACCTGGCCAATCTGCTCACAGAAAAAGCCGCCAACATGCAATTCACCCTGGGCATTACCGAAGACTTGGTGCTCAAGCAGTGCGAATTGGGCCTGCTGACCGAACCCTCGGTTGTCTTGCCCACAGAAGCCCGCTGGGTGGTTTGCCGACTGGCGGAGTTACTTCAGTGGCCCCTGCCCGAGGTCGGCAAAGCAGACGAAGCATGACCTCATTGATGCAAAGAACAAAATTCGGGCATCCGTCAGAGAAAGACACCAGTTAGTTCTTTCGTTTAAGAAACTCTTCATTCAAGGGGGTCAACATTCAAGGCCCGAGGGAGGCAGACTGTATTTTTTTAAGCAGATCGGCCCCCGCTAACCTTCAAATGGAAACCCGTTCATGCTGCCTTCCACTCCGCCCTTCAACACCGTTAAACCCAGGCTCGCCGAGGAGCCTGATTCAACATTTACCGGTTATGGCAAATCCCTTATCGCGCTTCATTGGTTGATGGTGATCTTGTTCATTGCGGTATACGCCAGCATTGAGCTGCGGGTCCTGTTCGCCAAAGGGACTGAAATGCGGGACTTCATGAAGTCGCTGCATTTCATGATGGGGCTCTACGTCTTGCTGATGGTCATCCTGCGAATCGTGTCGCGCAAAATCAGTGACCACCCCTCCAAACAAACTCAACAAGGAATGCAGGCCGCGGCCAGCATTTTGGCCACGATGGGCCAATGGCACTTTATGCGCTCATGCTGGGCATGCCCCTGCTCGGTTGGTTGACCCTGAGCGCGGCGGGTAAGCCTGTGCCGTTTTTCGGCTTCGAATTGCCCGGCTTGATTGCCCCCAACAAGGATTGGGCCCATGACCTCAAAGAACTTCATGAGACCCTGGGCGTTGCGGGTTATTGGCTGATTGGCCTTCATGCCACTACAGCCCTTGGACACCACTACTTGCTGAAAGACAAACTGCTAGATCGCATGTCTTTACGCCATCTCATTTCGGCTTGAACCTTGCCGCGACCACGAAATGCCCCCTCTTTTCGGGGGTGAAGAGCGGATCATCGCGGTCACAAGGCTTAATGTAGCGACAACCAAATAAGGGTAAACACTAGGCATAAAAGTGCATGCAGCCAAGCACAATTGGTTATTAATAATAACCTTCTTGGCCATTTGGCCGAGGCTTTTGAGGCCCCCTGCATGACCCCCATCAACCAGCCCATACTTGACCGCGCAGCAGCCCATGGCGTTGCATTGGAGATGCACGGTGCCGTCGCCGTGGTGCGTTTATGCCGCCCTGCAAAGCGCAACGCCCTCAACGATGGCTTGATTGAGGCACTGCGCGATGTGTTCCAAAACCTGCCCCCCGAAGCCGGTGCGGCCGTGATCCACGGTGAGGGTGACCATTTTTGTGCCGGACTGGATTTATCCGAGCTGAAAGAGCGCGATGCCGGGGAAGGCATTCACCACTCTCGCAGCTGGCACGTCGCCCTCAACGCAGTCGAGCAAGGCCGTGTGCCCGTGGTGGCCGCATTGCACGGCGCGGTGGTCGGTGGCGGCCTGGAGCTGGCCAGCGCCAGCCACATTCGGGTGGCCGATGAGAGCACTTTTTTTGCCTTGCCCGAAGGCACGCGAGGCATTTTTGTCGGCGGCGGGGGCTCGGTGCGCAT
>Ga0255137_1000570_pt1 | contig 12699 bp, 3 predicted proteins | sample Law_Atlam_RepC_8_FD_188548 | JGI IMG/M metagenome (GOLD analysis project Ga0255137, IMG submission 188548) | Freshwater microbial communities from St. Lawrence River, New York, United States - Law_Atlam_RepC_8d | ecosystem: Environmental > Aquatic > Freshwater > River | place: USA: New York... | reverse complement strand
ACGTAACGCCGTTGTCTTTAACGTTTACTGGACTGGATTCCGACGGGAATGACGAAACGGTTTTCCTCGACGGAATCTCTCTTTCCTCGAATCCTGATGGCTTCACACCGGGCTTGAATTGGTACTCACCCTACATAACCTCTCCGGCTGGTGCTTATTCCGCAAATGTCGCTGCTAGCAGCGCGGCCAATGCGATCTATGGGATTCAGTCCGGGGCCTCCAACTCGGCTGCTTTCTCGAATTACCTTTACAACACGTCTGGAATATCGATATCTAACTTCACGAATGTCAACCTTTCCGAGAACAGTATTGGATCGTATCCAGGCAAAGCAAACGACAACTGGAACAGCACCGAGAACGGCACTGGGGTCATCTTCTTCGGAAGCCAAATCCCGTATTTATGGAGCTCTGCGACCACCATCAGTGGAGGTTCGAATTTCCTTACCGATTACAACGGTATCAACGATCTCGGATACTTGGATACCTTATCTCATTCGCAAATATATAGTGTGTTGGCTAGTGGTAATTCTGACTCAGCACGTTTCAATGTATCCCAAGGAACGGGACCAGAAAACGGTTACAATTCTAAGAGTAGTTCCGGTGGCCTGCAGCGGGGTATTTTCCCTATGGTTCCGCACAATCTCATCGGAACCATTTCGATCCCCGTGACGGTAAGCAATCCGCAAAGCAGGGAATTAGGAGGAAGCATTACCGCTGGGAACATTTCGGTCACTGCACAATACATTGACATCAACGGTCCAATCCAAGTTGGCGTTGTTAATCCTGAGATAACGTTAGTTCTCGGAGCGGCGTTGCAGTCCATGGTTGACCAGTACCAAGTGGCGTTCGATGCTGGCAGCCAGGCTGATTCGAAAGTTTCGATCGATGACTATCTCGGTGATTCGGGGGTGACTGGATACTACGACGCTGTCGCTAAACAACTCGTCCTTGATCCCGTTGCTGTAAATGCTGGTAACGTAGCTGCCGTGTTCGATGGTGGTATCATCTCGACGACCTCATCTGGAAAGATCAGTGTGCTGAGCAATCCGAATTCGATCAGCATTGTCAACCAGACGAACATACCCCTTGAGTTGCAAGGTATCGCGGCAACGGGTGTCGTTCCGGCAGCAATTGTTGAATTTCAGGATACGATAACGAGTATCGCGAGTGCTTATGTTTACAAGGCAAGTAATGAAGCGGTACAGTTTTATCAAGGTAGCTACGGCGATCAGTTGTCGGACATGGAGTTGGTGAGCACGACAGACGGATCCCAGGCGACTCATCAACTCGCGTCTGACTTGACGTATCAATGGACGCAAGAGGCATTTATTTCCCGCGACGTAGCATTTTCTAATGCGAACGGGAGCTACACACTTCTCGGATCCATCAATGACAACCAAAGTGGCGCAACCGTCAATGACAGTTGGTCTTGGGGACCGCTCGATAAAGATAGTTCAGCTCCAACTGACTACGCGCAGGAGGCTTTCCCCAGCCTCAGCTCACAGTTGTTTTTGACTACTGGTCAAACCGGCGAAGCGAACGCATTTTGGTTTGAGCAAGCTTTATCTCTTACGAGCAACCCTCAATTCAAAGTTGATTTCACCTATCAAGCTGCCGGTCAGAAAGCAGCCGATGGAATCACTTTCGCTTTCCAAACGCAAGGTATTACTGCGGTTGGCGGTCCGGGAGGGGCTCTTGGATACGGAGGAATCGCAGGCCCAACGGCGGCTTATCAAATCAACCTTTACGGTCCTAACACCGTCGGCTCGACTTTTGTTACCTCGAACAGTACGGGGTCATATTCCCCGACGGGCAACGTTCAATTCAACAGTGGCAATCCCATTCGTGTTGTGCTGGACTTCGATACAGTCGCTCAAACCGTGACGGAAACTTTGACCGATACGATTACGGCTAATACGTATACCAGTACAAGAACGGGGATCAATCTTACCTCTATTCTTGGATCGAAAGCATATGTTGGATTTACCGGCGGATCAGGTGGTTTGAGTTCGGTGCAAAGCATTACCGATTTTACCTTAAGCACTTCATCCAATCCTTCTTTGATTTCTGGATTTACAAGCGAGTCTACTCCGTCTGGTCGTGTCGTACGCCAGTCGACTGCAAATTACACGCAAGTACTTTCGGCAGCGATTACTCAATCCCAGAGTGCAAAAACAACTTTTGCAGATAACAACGACGATGCTTGGAATTACGGACCAAACTCCACCTGGACCTGGACCTACCCAACAGAGATCTTCATGCAGGTCAAGAATCAATTGCCTGCTAGCAATCCGATTGCGATCGATTTTTCTGGAGTCCAATATGGATCGTTAAGCGTTCAGTCTCAAGCTTCGAGTTTGAATTTAAGTGGCAACATTCAATTCCCAGGTTCGGTGCAGTTGGTAGGTAATCTTGGAATCGCCCAATCCGTAGGTACGTTGATTCAAGCCCAGTCACTTTCCTTAACATCGGCAGCCGGAACGATCGGTGAATCATCCGCTCCGATTGTTTATAATATTCCTGGTTCCGTGCCGATTAACGCAAGTGGTGATACCGGAGTATTTCTAAGTGGTAATTCCGACGTGACGGTTGGAGTGGTGAGTTCCCAAGCGGGACCTGTTGTGCTGCGTTCCGGAGGGGATATTTACGGTGCGGGTACACTGGGATCCCCGGCTGTGATTGGTACAAATATTACCCTCGTGGCCTCACAGGGAGATATTGGCTCACAAGCAATTCCGCTGGTTATCCAGTCGGAAACGACTCAACTCGAAACCGGAACGGTTACGAATGGATTGCTCAACGCTTCGGCGCTGAATGCCATCTATCTTATGCAGCCCACCGGCGAATTGCGACTCGCCAACGTTTCAACCACCAGCCCACTTGGGGTCGTTTCGATCGTCAATGCACAAGGGGCCATTACAGACGGTCAGATTCAAGACGCTTACAATCTTAGTGGACAAGATTTAAAGCTTTCTACGATTGAGAAACTGGTTGACACCGTGAAGGCGAAGGCTGGCGATAGTATCCAACGAACGGTGGATGCTTTCGAAGGCATGGTGGATGCAAGCTATTTCAATTATTGGAGTGTGCTGAATAACTCAACGTATCAGGATGGTAGTTATACGCTTACCGATAGTGGCATAGGTTATTTTCAAACCCAAGCGAATATGTCTTACGGGCTACCTAACCTAGATGGCTTTGCTCAATGGGTTGCGGTTGGTTCTGAGCCGCAGTCATCGCAATCGGCGAGTACATTGAATCTTTCAAGTGCAGCGAACGACAGCGCGACGGCCATTTGGAATCCGACAGCAATTGGGATCCCGTCCGCCGGTAATTTCCAAATTGACTTTACATATCAAGTATCCAATAGCGAGTCGACGACATTAAGCGATTTTGATGGTTGGGTCACGGCTGGGACAGGGGCAGCGGTCCAGGGAGGATCGCTTATGCTGACCGATGGCAACAATAACGAAGCGAACGCGTTTTGGTACCCAGAGGAACTTACCATCCCATCGAGTGGTAGAGTGGAAGTGAATTTCACGTACACTGCCAGTGGCAACAGATTGGCGGATGGGGTTACATTCGCATTTCAGACCAGTGGAACCAATGCTATTGGAGTAGCTGGTAGCTCATTGGGCTACACAGGCATTTCCGGTCCGACGGCTGCTTATCAGATCAATATCTATGGTGGTCATGTGATAGGCTCGAATTTTGTAACCGATAACAGCAGCACGAACTACCTAACTACGGCACCGGTGAACCTCAATAGTGGTAACCCTATCGACGTCGTGTTGATATTCGACACCGCGAGCAATACGGTTACCGAAATTCTCACGGAAACAGTCAATTCGACGACCGTAAACACGTTTACTCGCACCTATAGCGATGTGAATCTACGAAGTGTACTTGGCGCGAAAGCTTATGTGGGTTTCACCGGTGCAGATGGAGGTGCTAATTCGATTCAAACGATAACCAATTTCTCACTCGCAACCAGTCCGATCTACGGCGCAACCCTTGCATTTCAATCGCAAGGTAAGGGGGCAGTTGGAAGTGCAGCGGAAGGTTTGGGGTACGTCGGTATTACCGGTCCAACTGCGGCTTATCAGATAAGTGTAAATTCCGCTTCATCGAATACTCCTGGTTCGAACTTTGTGACTACCAATAGCGCAGGATCGTACCTTTCGACTGGGAATGTGGATTTTGCAAGCGGAAATCCAATCAATGTCACCTTGTACTACGATGCAGACGCCGAAACTTTGACGGAAACACTCATCGATTCGGTTACGAACGAGACGTTTACCAGAACTTATGAACAAATTGATTTAGACGCTTTATTTGGGGCAACCGCGTTTCTTGGTTTTACAGGTAGTGATGGTGGATTAAACGACGCATCGCAGAGGATTTCGGGTTTCTCCATGATTGCGAATTCGAGCCCATCGCAGGTTCAGTCGTATGTCGATGGAGTATACGAAAAAGCCGTAAGCGTCTTCGAGGGGGATTTGGTATTCGGCCCGAATTGGGCTTCGTTGCCCCAGTTTGTGACGTTTGATAATTCCTATCAATTCGTCGCGTCGCCACAGACGGCTGACGAGCTTACCTATGGTGCAGTGACAGTCACGAATGCGGCTGCTCTGTTGTCCCTCGAGGCCCTAACCCCTAAGGGGCAACAGGCATTAGGTAGGAATGTCGCACCTGTAATCAGTACATCGATTCTTTACTTAAGTGCAGGCGGGTCGTTAGGGCAATTTTCCGCACCGCTGGAGATTTCCTACAGCGATGTCCAGGCAGGAACACTTACTGATTACGAAAAGACTCTGCTGAGTCAAGCTAGCAGCGCGGGTGAGTTGCAGTTTGTAGGGCTCGACGCCAATGGCAATAAAGTTACGTATTCCTTCGGTGAGGAACCGATCGGCGTAACTCCTACGGCTGTGATCGTAAAGGTTTTCAGGCCGCTCTATATCGATGTTTCCGATGTAAATTTGAGCATGCTGGAAGCCAATGGAGCGATCAATGTCACGCAAACCAATGGCGGCTTGAATTTGCTTTATGCCACGGGTGGTACCCGAACGGTTTATGGTGTTACAGGCAATCCCGCCCCAGTTGCACTTGAGGCAGAAGGTGCAATGACCCAGGCAGCCGTCCCAAGTTTTGGTAGCCCAACTGGGAACTTGGTTCCGACCGGAGATTTTGAAGCTCCCACTTGGGCAGCCGTTCCGAATAGTTTCCTGTATGGTCCAACACAGCCCGGCTGGACATTCGCCAATGGGGCCGGAATCAGCGGCAACAATAGCGGATTCACTGCTGGCAATCCAGTTGCACCGAGTGGAAGCCAGGTTGCGTTCATTCAGTCAATTGGCACGATGAGTACCCTGTTATCAGATTTGGTTCCTGGCAGTTCGTATGTTCTTGAGTTTTGGGCAGCACAACGTGCGAATTATGGACTGCAGACTCAGCAAGTAGCCATTTCGCTTGGCACATTGAATCTTGGTACTGTCATCCCGACAGGGACGAGTTATCAGAAGTTCTCGATACGGTTCAACGTACCTTCTACGTTCACAGGTCCAGCGACTTTAACTTTCCAGGGGCTCGATCCGGGTGGATTTGATGAAACAGCATTTATCGATGGCATGGAAATATTCCTGACGCCAAACGGATGGTCGACCAATACCGATGGGATTCTTGGGTATACAGCATCAGGGGGCATCTGGACTCCTACGGCTTATACATTGAACAGTGATTCACCAACGGGGATCTCGTCTAGCGTCCTATCGATGATCTCAGGAGGAGATATTGGCAGTAGTGATCAGCCCATGGATTTCACTGCAACGGATGGAGTCGATGTTTTTGCTCTTGGCGATGCTTGGTTGACAACCGACGAAGAACTGAGAATTCGCGAATGGACGATTGCGGGTGCCTTGGATTTACAAGTTGTTGGCGATAATTCAACGGTTGATCAATTTGCTGGAAAGAGAAATTCGTTTTCCGGATTCAATTCCGACGGAACGGGATGGACTGCGACCGCAGTGAATTCCAGTTTCACGCTTAACCAGTCGTCGACGGGCACCGATGTTTTGACTTTGACGAACAACGAAACACCTGACGGTATTCCCGCCAGTTATGAATATGCGACCATCGCGTATGTAAAAGACGAGCTTGTTGATCTCAGTGACAAATTCATTTTTGGATTCCTGTATCAAGCAACGGGTTCGAAATCACGAGTTGCGTTGAATTTGGGGAATGCTCAGCAACCTGGTTTAGCCTTGGTTTTCAATCTTGGGAATTCCGGTGGGACTGGGCAATGGGCTGATTTCATGATTACTTCAGAAATTGAAAACGCCACTTCGGGGCAATCGCTTGGTAATGTGGATTTAGCTTCCAATAATCCAATTCAGGTAGTATGGACCTACGACTACTTTACACAATCGGTAACCGCGGAACTCACTGATACGGTGACCTTTGCGACCGCTACGATCAAGAAGAAAAACATTGCCTTGACCAAGCTTTTGGGAAGCGATTCCGCTGAGATTTCTTGGCAAGCCATTGGTAATGGAAGTTCTACCGCGATTCATTCGATCAGCAATTTTCACTTGATCGATGGACCAGTGAATTTGGAGTCTGGATCCCTAAACCTAAGGACAAGTGGTACAGTCGGTGCACCTGCGCCTGCTAACTTGACCGGCTTTGAATCTTGGGTGAAGGTTCAACCGAACATCGGATCCTCGACAGCCAACTCGCTAGTGCTAACCGATGGTAGTACGAATGAGGCCCAAGCCGTTTGGTATCCTGAGAAGATAGCGATCCCATCACAGGGCGGGTTCGTGGTCAACTTTAATTACACGGCATCTGGCGCTAAGAGTTCGGACGGGATTACTCTAGCTTTTCAAAAGCAGGGAATAAACGCTATCGGAGCGATGGGTGGTGCTCTCGGGTATTCGGGTATTTCTGCACCTACGGCTGCGTATCAAATCAACATCTACAGCGGTCACACTCGGGGGTCTAATTTTGTTACCACCAATTCGACGGGATCCTATTTGACCACTGGAAATGTGTATTTTTACAACGGCAACACGATCAATGTGGAATTGATCTACGATGCCCAGGGGAAAACGATCACCGAGAATTTAAGGGACACGATTACCAATCAGACATTCACTCGCACCTACACGAATATCGACCTTGATACTGTGCTTGGGGATTCGGCCTTTATCGGTTTCACCGGTGGGGCGGGAGGACTATCCTCCATTCAGACGGTATCGAATTTCTCCGTGAATTACCAGCAAGGAGCCGTAGTAGCCAAGCCTGTTTTGATGCTGATTAACGGAGAAACTCAGATCTCAGCTAGCGGGGATGTTATCGTTGAACAAGTGTTGGGAGATCTTCAGGTTGGATCCATTGTCGCTGGAGGGACTGCTGAAGTGACCGCTCCTTTTGGTGCGGTGGTCAGCTATGTGCCCCCCACCGCGAGTGGATCGGGGCCTAGTGGCGAAGCACCGCTGCGGGGGATTTGGGCGCACGACGTTTCAGTGAAAGCACAGTCAGGAATCGGATCTTCATCGCAACGCCTGGACATCATCTCCGATCGCATCGTGGGCCAGACTATCTTGAATGATATTCTCCTATATACGGAACCTACTGCCGGCAAGAAATTGACATCGTTTGCGAGTCTGCTCGGGCCGGGCGTAATCGATATACAAAGCCTCGGTAGTGCGGCCGTCGTTGGGCCTGTAGTAGCTAATGAATCACGATTTACTTCGGTGATGCCTGGCGAGTTGCTCGAGTTGTCTGCGACTGGACTTCGTCATCGAAACGGCGGTCCTTTGAGCGTTTCACTACAAGGCTTTGAGATATTGCAGATAGATGATTCGAACGCGACCGGGGCACGCGTTTGGAACGTGGTCTCCGACGGTATTTACACCGACAACGCAACAATCCATCTTGGTGATGTGAACTATCTGACGATGGATCTTGGGCAAGGTGATGATACGGTTTCCTTGTCGCACCACACGGGCCTTTTGTCTCTCGGTCTAGATGGGGGGCTGGGGGATGATCAGTTGCTCATTAGTCAAGAAGCATTGGGTATCAAGGAGATAGCTTTTAATGGATTTGATGGGAAAGATACAGCCAAGCTAGAATTGCGAGACGTCCCTGTTTGGATAACGGATGGAAAACTGGAAAGTACCATCGGTCGGTTTGAACATTTGAACGTTGAGCAACTAATTCTCAATAATCTTGAAGCAACGAACGGCCTTGGAGCGATCCCGACGCTTGCCATTGAAACATCTGAGTTTCCAGAGGACCGCCTTGTGGTCATTGGCACGACAGGACCGGATGCCGTGTCCTGGAAGGCCCAAGCTAACAGTCTTAAGTTTCAAGCCTTGTGGAATGGAAAGACCAGTCAGCAACGCACCTATTCGACCGCAGACATCGGCGAAGTCCAATTATTTTTGCTCGGCGGAGACGATATTGTTTCTGTCTTAGGGGCTTTTCCAATCAAGCTTACGATCGACTCGGGGCTAGATAATGATTGGGTATTTGTTCAGGACCTTCCGGTCGTCATTACTGACCTGCATGGGAATAACTCGATCACGACTGGCGCCGGAAACGACATCATTCGAACCGGTACCGGTAACGACGAGATCGATGCAGGTGATGGCGAAAACCACATCGAAGATCGAGGTGGGGTAAACGTCTTGATCACTGGCAATGAAGATGACAAGATTCATCATTCCAACGCGCTGGATAAAATTTATGCGGGGAATGGAGTCAATGAGATTTGGCTCAATGGGGTGCTTCAAGGTTGGCACAATTCCAGGATTCCTGTCGATGTGGATAACGATGATATCGTTTCCCCCATTGATGTGCTGAAAACGATTGATCGAATCAATGAGGTAGGTTCCCAAAGGCTTCTTGGTTCAGCCGACAGTGCTTCGATGTACTTCGATACCGATAACGACGGATTCTTGACACCGCTCGACGTCTTGAGAATCATCACTTGGATCAACAATGGCAATTCGAATGGACAATCCGAAGGAATGTCCGAGGGGCAATTCGTTAGTCAACTCGAGGGACCAACGTTCGCAAACTCGGTGGACTCGGAAAAGCCATCCGTTGAGATCAATCGCCACCAAGACTTGGATCGCTATTTTGCATCACTGGTTGATCAAGACCATATCGACGAGATAGCACTGCGACGGGATGTATCAGCGAAGCGACGAAGGAGCGGTCGATAGTTAAGAGATGAGTCATCAATCGCTTAAGTTCAGCGTGCGAGGAGTCGTTACACGCGGACCGGTGGGTTTCGCGGTCGGTGGTTGGCCGTTCGGATGCAATGGTTGGTGTTTGGGATGTCGCAGCGGTTGATAAAATCATTGGCCGACCGCTTCACCACACCCTACTGATCGCTGCATCGCAACATGCAACGTCAATCGTTGTCCAGTGCTCATCCCTCCCTCACCCCGACCCGGGGCGAGGGGAGCAAAACAGTTAAACCTCGCTGCGTGCGCGAGCGCGCTTCTCTCCCTCGCCCGCTGGCGGGAGAGGGGAGCAAAACAGTTAAACCACGCTGCGTGCGCGAGCGCGCTTCTCCCCCTCGCCCGCTGGCGGGAGAGCGACCGTCTGAGGGAAAGGCAAGGTAGCCGATTCGAAAATCTGAAAGTTTTCGAATTCGTTACTGGGCTCCTTGGGGGCTCTGCCCCCAAACCCCCGGGATTTTTTTAGGCATGGCGCCGAAAATCAACTTGTTGTTTCCCCACAAGCGCAGCACTACAATGAACACCGCTGGATGAAACAAAACGGAGCTCTGTGGGGACACAACTCTTCCAGGGATAATTCAGTCGCCGATAAGTCAACTCTTATCGAGCACGTGAGCGGGTGCAGGCCGGTTGGAAACAACCGAGCCTGCAACGCTCTTTTTCTTTTCTCCCCATTTCGTCTCGTGTCTTACCATATCGTTGAGGATCGTTAGCAGCGTCCGCATGCAGGCGACAAGCGCCAGCTTCTTCGGCTTACCTGATGCCAATAACTTGATGTAACGCTTCTTGATCACATCGTTCTTTTGGGTCGCTGCAAGCGTCGCCATATACAGAACTCTGCGAACACCGCCGCGACCACCGCGTGCCCTTCGCCTCTCTTCCGATTTACCTGATTGCTTGATCATTGGGGCGACCCCAACGAGCTTCGCGATCTTCGTACGTGAGATGGTTCCAAGCTCCGGAAGCTCGGCCACAAGCGTTGCGGTCATGACCACTCCAACGCCAGGAACGCTACGCATCACATCGATACTCGGATTCGTTTTGGATTGCTCGTCGAGCGCTTTGGAAATCCAAGAATCCAACGTTTTCATTTGGTTTTCAAGCGATTTGAGCATCTCTTCGATAAACGATTTAACCTGAGTATCATTGCTTTGACGAAGCCGGTTGCTCTCCTGGCTGATCAACTGCAACAGTTGCGTACGACGTCGCGTCAGCGCGATGAAGTTACGCTCTTGAAGCGTTCGTGGTATGGCAAGAGTGGCATCCACTTGCTGCCCGTAGAGTTGCAGCACCTTGGCATCAATCTTATCGGACTTCTCGAGAAAGCCGTGACCTTTTGCGAAATCTCTGATGCGCGCCGGATTAGCAACAACTACATCAATCTTCGCATCGTGAAGCATATCAACCAAAGAGTACTCCAAGCCTCCAGTAGCTTCACAGACAACGAGTGTCTCGGAAGGTTTCTTGATGAGTCTGAGGATCTTTGATTTGATCGCTTCAATCGTGTAATCAACCTCATGGACGATCTTGGCATTCGAGTCTGCGACATCCAATCTTTCGGTGGAGATGTCGATCCCAATCACTCGTTTGTAACTTTTCATCTTTTGTCCCATCCTAGTGAAATACGATCTGGCCTAAGGCCGATCTGGCGACCGTTCGGGTAAAAAGACAGCCACACGATTCAAGCTCTCCCACAAACGCTCCAGAGAGGTTTAAGGGGGCAATACGATCTGCGTGGCTGCGTCACAAAATCGCTGCAGGCGACTCGGCAACTTCGACTTCCTAAGCCTCTCACAGAGGCTTAGGAAGGTCAATCTCCAGATACTAGGGGGCCGGGGGGTGAGGGTGGCGACCGCGCAAACCCAAGCGCACAAACAACTTACGCACCCCAATGCCGCATTTCTTTGCATAAGCAGCCGCTGCGCGGTCGTGCCCCTTGTCGGACAGGTCAGACAGGTCAGACAGGTCAGACAGGTCAGACAGGTCGGACAGGTCATTAGCTAGGACAGCGACAAACCCCATCCTGTAGCCTGGGACTGTGTCCCGGGCGAGCAGTGAGTGCTGCCATTGCGCGGTCACCACCCTCATCCCCCGGCCCCTTCTCCCGCCAGCGGGAGAAGGGGAGGAGGTGCTTGTTGGGATGTCAGACAAGTCGGACGATTTCCGCTTACTCGCTATCTCTCAAGTCACCTTCGTGTAACAAGCGAAAGCCTTTGCGGGCGAGGGTCTCTAATGCGACTTCTGAATTATCGACCATGATGGCGATCGCCGGTCCTTCCATGCTTCTGGCAAGTAGCGGATAAGCTTGGACGATATTCAACTCCGACTGTAGCAGCGCTAAGCAGACTTGCTCGATCGGTTCGCCGGACTGTGGGAGTTCCACTCCGATGCAGTCGCTTTCGATGAATGCCAATCCTGCGAGTTCGAGCGTTTCGCGGCCTCGTTCGGGGTAGGCGAACAAGAAGCGGACAAAAGCGCATTCCGCCGAATCACTGATTGAGAAGGCCAAGATGCGATTTCCTGATGTCTCGATCCTGCGAACCACATCTCGCAGTTGCCCGACTCGGTTTTCAAGAAACACCGTGAATTGTCGAAGCGTCGGATAATCCCGTCCCCGCATTGTGTCGAGCGAATTACCCGCTCCTTCGCTTGTACTCATCGACTAACCTCTTTTTTGACTTCTGTCCCGTGGCTCTCGGAAACCTCGTCCCGCAGATCCTTCAGGATACCGAATCTGCGGCGAACCGTTGACCAGAATGCAATTATTCCATCGTGATTTTATTCGACCGTGAATTCCAATCGAGCAGATTGAAAAATTACTTCTGCCAAATCCTCAATCGCAGTCCACTTCTGAAGTGACCGCTCGGTCTCTCTCTGTTTGGCGGCCATCAAGCGAGCCCGAGCGACGGCTTCTCTGCCATCTCGCCAATCGCGGCTTGCACCGACCGCTTTCCATTCCTCAGCTGAACTTCGAAGCCATCGTTCATATTGGCGTAGCCTCTTGAGGATCTTCGACACCGATTCGGGTGTGATGGCGACCAATCCTTTCCCGTCTTCCGATGGGATCGCAACTTCGATTTGAATCACCATTGTCGTGATTTGACCTTCGACATGCGGCTGGCTTGCGATTCGAATTTGCAGTGGAATTGGGTTCCCTTCGACGCGTACGAGCCAGTGCAAGGTTTGCTCACCTTGCAACACAAGTGGTTCCCAAGCTTGATTCAAGAGACTCTCCAAAGCCTGGCTCGGCAGAGAGCGTTTGCTACCCACTGGCGTCTCAAAAGACAACTTTGCAGTTGTTACTAGCTCATGGGACTCGGACTCTGCAAGCTGGCTGTTGGGTAGTTGCGGATCCGGTGTATCTAACGCGAGCGGAGTGGTTTGGCCATCGATCGATTTTTGCGAGAGGGCTTCGACTGGAACCTCGACATTGAAAACGTTGCTTTGC
>Ga0255137_1000567_pt1 | contig 12719 bp, 9 predicted proteins | sample Law_Atlam_RepC_8_FD_188548 | JGI IMG/M metagenome (GOLD analysis project Ga0255137, IMG submission 188548) | Freshwater microbial communities from St. Lawrence River, New York, United States - Law_Atlam_RepC_8d | ecosystem: Environmental > Aquatic > Freshwater > River | place: USA: New York... | reverse complement strand
CCATTATGCAACTTTAGCGGAGCTGCGCGAGCAGCCCGGTGATACCGTAACTAAATCGATATGGCCTGAATGCCAATCAAACACCACAACGTCGTAAAGGCTATACGGTTCGCCGTTCGGTTGGACTTCAAGATGTTAGCCGCGTCCCAATTAGCCGCAAAGGCGCTAGCCAGCGGTTTTTGGCCGTGTACTCCAAACACCGGGCGGCTTGCGCCGCTCCGCTTCCATTATGCAACTTTAGCGGAGCTGCGCGAGCAGCCGGGTGATACCGTAACTAAATCGATATGGCCTGAATGCCAATCAAACACCACAACATCTTAAAGGCTATACGGTTCGCCGTTCGGTTGGACTTCAAGATGTTACCCGCGTCCCAATTAGCCGCAAAGGCGCTAGCCAGCGGTTTTGGCCCTGTACTCCAAACACCGGGCGGCTTGCGCCACACCGCTTCCATTGTGCAACTTTAGCGGAGCCGCGATCGCGGCCCGGTGATACCGTAACTAAATCGATATGGCCTGAATGCCAATCAAACACCACAACATCTTAAAGGCTATACGGTTCGACGTTCGGTTGGACTTCAAGATGTTAGCCGCGTCCCAATTAGCCGCAAAGGCGCTAGCCAGCGGTTTTTGGCCGTGTACTCCAAACACCGGGCGGCTTGCGCCGCTCCGCTTGAATTGGACTGGCCTCGCGCCGCTCCGCTTCCATTGTGAGTATCCGATGCGGGAACCAAGCGGAATGATTAGAATTGCGTTTAGAATAAGTTGGCCGCCCACCTCCTTATTCCATATCCAACATCCGACAGTGGGCATCCCACAGTGGACATCTCAAATCCGACTCACCAGAGCTCGACAAACAAATGATCCAACGATCCTATTTGCAAGTTACCAAGCGTTGGGCCATGGCACTCGGGTGCATGATGTTTGCGACTCAAGCTTCCGTCTCTCTTTGTGCCGATGATTCGACGGAAGACTTTGTGGAAAGTGAAGCCCATCAGATTCCTCCTGCTTCATCTGCCGAATCGACCCGCGAGTGGATTGATTTCCAAACTCCATCCGACGCTCAACAACTAATCGGACCGGACGGATCGTTACTCATCCCAGAGAACCCCAAAATCGCGTCGCAATGGACGTTTGCCGACGGAGTCCTTACCGCTTCACCAAAATGGGATAGCGTCCTGACCCCTGAGAGCTATGAAGACTTTGTGATGCACATCGAATTCAACGTCAATGAAGCTGGTGATGTCGAACACGAACGCAACGGTAATTCCGGTCTGTACCTACAACTTCGCTATGAATTACAGATTCTCAACTCCTTCAAAGTCCCCTTCGAGAAGTACTCAAGAACCGATTGTGGCTGTATCTACGGCATGAAGAAACCAGATCAGATGGCTTGCTTTCCAGCTGGTCAATGGCAATCTTTTGATGTCGCTTTTCGTGCGGCGCGGTTCAAGGATGGACGCAAGTCGGAGAATGCACGGATCACTGTCTATCAAAACCAATCCTTGATCCATGATGATTTCTCATTACCCCGCCACACAGGAGCAGGAAAAAAGGAAGGCCCTGAATCGATGCCGATCAAACTTCAAGGCCATCACAATCAAGTTCAGTTTCGCAACTTTTGGATCAAAGCCATCCACAAGACTAGCACCCCGTAAGGTTTATCTTCATCAAGCCAATATTCCACGCACGACTTTGCCGGATACATCCGTAAGCCGATAATCGCGACCGCTGTGTCGATAAGTCAACCGTTCGTGATCGATACCCATCAAATGCAATATGGTCGCATGCAAGTCATGGACATGAACCCGGTTCTCGATGGCGGATAATCCGAACTCATCGGTTGCTCCGAAGCTCATGCCACCTCGCACGCCACCACCGGCCATCCATACCGTAAACCCATAATGGTCATGGTCTCTGCCTTTCTGCCCTTCAGACGTGGGAGCTCGGCCGAATTCACCACCCCATATAACGAGGGTCTCGTCGAGCAATCCACGTTGCTTGAGATCCATCAGGAGCGCCGCAATCCCTTGATCGCAAGCTTCCGCGAGTCGTTTGTGCCCACCTGCGATGTCGTCATGCCCGGTATCCCATGCGATATCGAAGCCATCGATCGAATGCGATAATTGGACGCAACGCACGCCCCTCTCGATCAATCGACGAGCTAGTAAACAACCTTTGGCGTACTCGCTCGGACCATACATTTCCAGAGTCGCGGCGGTCTCCTGCTGAGTATCAAACGCTTCCGGTACCGCCATCTGCATTCGAAAAGCCATCTCCATCGTCTTCAGGCTCGTCTCAAGTTGTGGATCGGGCTGTTGCTCGATATGCAGTCGATTGAGACGTTCAAGCAACTCGACTTGTTGCCGCTGCTGATCCGGGTTCCACTTCGAGTTCTTGAGATTCTTCAGCACGCTCTCGACGCGCATCTGATGAATGTTGATATAAGTACCAGCATAAGCACCCGGCAAAAAGGAATTACCCCAATTAGCTAATGTCCCACGGGGCTGTGCATGCGGACTCATCGCGATGAAACCCGGGAGATCCTCATTCTCAGAACCAAGCCCATAGACGAGCCAAGAACCGAGACTAGGTCGATTGGGTTGCAAGCTACCAAGATTCATCATGAGGATTGCCCCGGCATGCTCAGGGATGTCGGTATGCATCGAGTGGATAAAGCAAATGTCATCGACGCACTCGGCGACCTTGGGGAAGATATCGCTGACCCACTTTCCACACTGACCGTATTGCTTGAATCCAAAGGGACTCGGCATCAATCCATTCTTAGTGTTTCGCAGAGACTTGCGATCGACCGATTCCGGACGCTTACCCGCATGCTCGGTAATCGCCGGCTTGTAGTCGAACGTATCGACCTGCGAAGGCCCTCCAGGCATAAAAAGCTGTATCACACGTTTTGCCTTGGGCGCAAAATGGGGCACAGCACGCACTGGATCAGCCAGGAGATTTTGATCGGCAAGAACACTCGCCAGACCCAAAGTCCCAAAGCCCGCTCCTATACGGCTGAGCATCTCTCGCCTACTTGTAGGATACCTTGGAAACATCTGGCTGCCCTCTAATGAAGTGGTTTGGCTGCGGCTAAGACTACAATTCTAACACGATTTGAATCGAACCACCGAACTACGGTAAATACATAAACTCGTTCGAACCGAGCAATGCTTGGCTGTATTGCTCCCATCGAGCCAACCTCTCAACTTGCCGGTCGCTTGTCTGGTCGCCAAGCCCCTCCGCAGACAAGCCTGTACCGAGAAACTCTAGTCCGATCGCAAGTTCCTTCTCGCTCGCAGAACGCTGGTACAGGATCTGATAAGCTCGCTCGACACGTACCGAATCCTCGTTGGATTCTTTCATCATTCTCTCAGCGAAAGATTTTGCACGTTGCTGAATGAACGGACTATTGAGCAGAAACAAATACTGTTGCGGTACGATGCTCGATGGTCGCTGAGCCACGGACGAACGCATCAGTGGGAAGTCGAAAAGTCGCAAGAACTCATCCGTTGCAAAGGCGTCTCCATTGCGGCTTACTTTAAAGTAGAGGGTCCGACGACGGCTTTCGATGTTCTCGGTCGGTGGACCTCCGACCGTTAGGTCTAACTCTCCGCAAACATCCAGGAGCGAGTCCCGCCACACTTCAGCATCCATTCGCCTGGGATTCATCCGCCAAATCCATCGATTATCTCCATCCTTGGCATAATTCTCCGAATCCTGCTTGCTGGACATTTGATAAGTCGCAGAGTTGAGAATCGCTCGATGAAGGTCTTTCATGGAACCACTATCAAGCAAACGGCGAGCTAGCCAATCGAGCAACTCCGGATGACTTGGCTTCTCTCCTAAAGCTCCAAAATTGTTCGGTGTGCGGACTAAGGCTTGTCCGAAATGATGCATCCAAACACGATTCACAAAGACGCGAGCAGCAAGCGGATTTGCTGGATCCGCGATCGCTTCGGCAAGCTCCAGGCGTCCACTCCCTTTCGCGAAGTTAACTCGATCGTCACCAGCGATAATTCGCAGGAAGCGTCTGGGTGCGATCGGCCCTGGTTTAAGGAGATTACCACGAATCGCAAGTGCCATATCCGCACTTCCTTTGTCACGCAGCGCATGCGTTTTAGCAAACATCGGCGGTGCTGATTTCTTGAGCTCCTCTAACTTGGCCTGACCGTTATCGATGAGCGTTTGAAGCTCCTTCTTCTTTTCATCCGAACCAAGTTCCGCCGCTCCATTCGCCTCTGAGACTTTCTGAAGTTCATTGCGCAGAGAACCGAGCATCTTCTCTTGCATCTGCATCATCGCTTGATGTTGGTTGAATGCTTCGACAACCTCATTGGCAACCAATGGAATATCCTCAGTTGCGCAGTTGTTGAAAATCCCTGCGAGCGAATAGTAGTCTTCTTGAGGAATCGGATCGAACTTGTGATCGTGACAACGGGCGCATGCGACTGTCAAACCGAGCAGACCTTGACTGAGCGTATCGATCCGATCGGAAAGGGTCTCCGCCTTGGCTTGAGCTGTACTGTCAGGGTCTCCCCCGTCGCTGATATAGTTCGGTCCTAAAGCGAGAAACCCAGTAGCGATCGCCGAAGATTTATCGCCGACAATATCGCCTGCGATTTGAAGTCTTAAAAAATCTGCGAACGGCATGTCTTGATCGAACGCGTCGGTCACCCAATCGCGGTATCGCCAAGCGTTTTCGTAGGAAGCGTTGTCGAGGAATCCACCAAAGCCGTCGCTGTAGCGAGCCACGTCAAGCCAGTGCCTTGCCCAACGCTCTGCATAGTGCTTGGAAGCGAGTAATTTCTCGACGTAGTCCGAGACGGCTTGGGTGGGATTACTGAGATATGCTTCTTCGAAAGCGCGGACTTCATCAATCGATGGAGGCAAGCCAACTAAATCGAAGCGGATTCGCCGGATCAACGTACGGGGGTCCGCGCTGGGTGAAGGTTGAAGTCCGTTCGCCACGAGTTCGCTTAAAACGAACTGGTCGATAGGGGATTTACACCATGACGTATCATCAAGACTTGGTGGTTCAGGGGTGGAGATAGGTTGAAAGGCCCAGTGTTCCGATCGCCATTTAGACCAATCGTATTCGGAGGATTTGTTGTTGGAGTTGCCGGCGCTCAAATCCCCCGGCCATGGAACACCCATTTCTACCCATCGAACAAGGTCGGTTATCTGCTCGTCCTTTAATTTGCGATCCGGAGGCATTTCGATTCCCTTCCAGGAGACCGCAGCGATCAAGAGGCTCTCATGCGGTTTGCTTGGAACAAGCGCCGCTCCTGAATCGCCACCTTGTATTGCAAACTCTCGACCATCGAGCCGAAGTTTCGCTTGGATAGATTTCGAATCCTCGCTGTGGCATTCGTAGCAGTGTTCGACGAGGATCGGTCGAATACGATTCTCAAAGAAGTCCAGTTGCTCTTGGGTAAAGGACTCTTCGGCAGGTTCTTGTGCGTTAGCAATAATGCTCCATCGCAACAGCCCAAGCAAAATGAACGAAGCGAGTAGAAGCGGGAGTCGAAGTTTTAGAGAGGAAATTAAGGGCACAGCCATACACTCCTGGTTTCTCTTAGTAGCCCCTTTCAATCGTCCCGAGGAAGCTTGGAAATTCATGGTTAACTTCGACGTTTACCGATCAGACATCCTTCCGGTCAATGTCGAAATCGACCGTACGCAACGGAGGGAGGTATTACGAGTCGATACGGGAATCTTAAGCATAGGCTAGTTCAAAAGGCCCGGGTGAGATTCGCCCCAATAAAATTAGGGATCTCCCAAAGTTTTAGTGGCCCAAGCAAACAACCTAAAGTGGTAATCCAAACGTAGGGTGGGGCTCCCGGCCCGCCTTCCCCTACCTTCCAACGCGATCGATATGAATCGACCGTGCTCTGATGCACCACCGTCTGGCGACGAGTGACTACCTTCTCTCTGTGCCTCTGTGCCTCTGTGACTCTGTGTTTCAAAAAAGGGGATGACTCTGCCCTTCAACTCAATGCCGTTTCTTGCTTTTCCAAGTCCCACCGTATTGGTAGTGCGGGTTACCCGGTTTGACCTGTTCCAGGCAACTTGGGCAGACAAAGATCCAACGCTGCGATTCATCAGTACGAACTCGATACAAGACGTCGTTCGTTTTTTCGCAGCGATCACAAGCCTTGGTACGAATGCGTTTGATCGGCATCTTAGGAGGACTTTTGACTCGGGCAGCGGAACCGACCGACTTGGAATCCTCGCAAGGAAACATGCTTTGTCTTACGGCCCGTGGTCCTCTCTCGCCAAAGTCGAAACGACGATGGTTTGAGTTCACGCCGCATAAGGGCAATCACTTCTCCGGGCGTTAGACCGAACTGACTTTCGATTGCATCGAAGCTCGTACGGTCTTCCCAGGCCATTTCAATGACGCGGTCGATTTCCGATTTCGATAAAGTCTTTGTGGCTAAGGATCTCATGCTGTCAAAAGCTTTTGGTGGATTGCGAAACGGAACTACCCTGAAACCGTTAGAAACCACCTTTTGATAACACGGACAATTCAACCAAGCCAGACTATTAGTCTTCGGACTTGAAAATAGCAAGCACTTCGCCGCCGCTGAGAAGTTCGAGTTGGTTGCCGGCGACATGGAAACCGTCGATACGAGCTAGGGTTTCCGAAAATGCATGTTCGATGTCCATTAACTCGGGAGCACCGCTGATTTTTGTACTGACGATTTGCCCTAGCGTAACACTTTGATTATCCGTCAAAGCGTAGGACGCAGACAAGCGATTGACGCCACCAAAGATCGAAACCTTGCCTTTCTCGAACTTCATGGTAGGCGGGTTCTGTACCGCAATCGGTTTACCCAGAAGCGAAATTAATGTCCAGTCTTTGCCAGCAGCTTGATTGACTTCGGCCATGTCGCAAACGTGCGCCCGCCAACGATACGACATCCCTGCATACTTCTGAGCAGCAACCGGATTATCAGATTGCTCAGGCTTTGGATAAATACGTTTTCCTGCCTTGATCGTTTCGACCACTTTAATCTCTTTGATCTCTTGAGGCTCGACACTGATTGGATCACGGTCAAGAATCACGAAGTCAGCCATTTTGCCCACTTCCAGAGTCCCTTTGCTGTCTTGTTCGCCATATTGTTCTGCGGCCCAATGAGTCATACATTTCAAACCTTCATACGGCGATACTCGCTGGTCTGGCCCGATGACCGACGAAGAGCGGGTAATACGATTTACTGCTGACCACAGCATCGTCATTTGGTCCAATGGAGCGACGACGAAATCGGTGTGGTTCGTTGGATGTATCCCTGCATCAATGACATCACGCATCGGGCTGATGTACTGCGCTTGTTCAATGCCGCGATTGGCGATATGGGCATCGGCAAAATAGTAAGTGTGCAAAGTGTACAGGGAAGGTCGAATCTTATAGTTGACGAACTTCGGGATCTGATCCTTCCGCAGGAACTGGGAGTGGATCGTAGTGACGTTCCACGGACGAGTGTAATCGCCAGCTCGAGCGAACTCATAAGCTTCCAGAAAAGAGTCAATCGCAGCATCACCATTGCAGTGTAAGTTCAGGGGCAAGTTCAAATCATAGACACGTTTGACCATCTGATTGACTAAGTCTTGAGGGAAAGTCAATTCACCACGCCAGTCCTTCTCACCACCCGGCCCATCTGTTAGATACGGGCTTGTAAAGTACGCAGTTCGACCTTGTGGCGAACCGTCGATCGTGATCTTAACGCCACCTATCTTGAAACGGTTCTCATATTTATTCCAAGTGTTTACGGGAAACTCAGCGAGCACTCTGTCCAAATCCGTGATAAAAGGAAATGCGATCACATCGATGATGTTCGCGCCTACGTCGCTTGCTCGTTTGATAGATTGAATCTGAGGTAAGTGGGTCGCACCCTCGTGAGCCGTGGTGATTCCAGATTCGGCGTAAAGCATCTGGCCGGCGCGTGCCCACTCGATTTCCTGCTGTGCAGTCATGGGTTCCGACTGCTCAAAAACTGGAAGAAAGGCGGTCTCCATGATGAGTCCCCAAGGCTCATCGCTACCAGGCTTACGAACAATCACCCCTCCAGGAGGAGTCTTGGTCTGAGCGCTAATCCCGTATTTCTTGAGGGCCAGAGTATTCAAAACTCCACCATGCATAGAAACGTGATCGATTCGGACTGGATTATCTGGAAATGCCTCATCCAAATCGTCGCGATTCAACAGTCGACCATTCGGCATCACGGTGTCGTCGTATCCATAACCTGAAATCAATTGGCCCTTGGGAATCTTACGTTCCGCAGCGTATCGCTTTAACGCTTCGATAATACTGGGCACATCCTTACCGGGGCCCGATGGGGGCGCGTAGAGCTTGCATTGATTCGCAATCAGCAGAGAATTGATGTAGTGGCTGTGCGCATCGATGAATCCAGGTAGCAACGCCTTACCACCTAGGTCGATCATTCTCGAAGAATCACCCTTCAGAGCAAACGCTCCTTCAGCTTTTCCAGCATAGACGATCTTACCATCCTTGACAGCAATAGCCTCAACGTAAGTTGGCTTCGTCTCGGCCATCGTCAGAATGGAACCACCAGAGTAGATCGCATCTGCCACTTGACCGTGAACGCATTGATTCAGAAGCGAACACAAGACCAAGCTTGGTATCAATAGAAATTTTGAGGCATGCATAACTGTCCTAACTTCCCCCGGAAAAGTGGCTTTTGTTTTCGTTGCTTCGAGTCACGATCAACTCGAATTCTAATCTCATGCAAATCTACGATAAAGCTCTGTCCATTTAAACCCAGAACTGCTGAAGCTTCTCCTTGGCAGGCACCTCAAGGGGAAAGCGTTGACTGAATGGGTGGTCTTGAACCTGCGCGAATTCGCGCAGTGCGAAGTGAATGTGCTCCGGACGAACGCGAATGCCGGCGACTTGGTCGATCTCAAGTGACTGCGGATTGACCGGCAAGAGTTGTTGCTTTTCGTCCGTAGCTCCCATCACGCGATTACCAGTGATGCCAGGACCGAGGAACATAATCGAATTGATCGACCAATGGTCTTTTCCATTTCCATTGTTATAGGTTGGTGTACGCCCCATCTCGCTTTGAATGATCACGACCAACTTGTCTCGAATCTGTAGCTGTTCTGCTTTGCGCAACAAGTCATCGATCCCTGCCAGAAACTCCGGAATGAGTTTCATCTGGTCAGCATCGTTGTTGTTGTGGCTATCAAATTGACCGATCGACATATTTGCGGAAATACAAACGCCCGCTTTAAAGGCTGCTAATGCAATATCGTTCTGCTGCGAGAGCCGCTCCTTTGCTTGCTCTTTCGGAAGATATGGAACCACACGTTCGAGAGCTTTGGAATTCGCTTGAGCCGCATACAGCATGCTCTGACTTCGTTCGACCCGAGGTAACCGAGTTTCCGAAATGCGAGCTTCAAACTGTTTTTCCAAAGCGCGTTCAATTCGATCCGAAACGAAAGCATCTTGGTAGGGATGAGTGCCACCTTCGACGGAATCCGCTCGGGCTAACAACCGAAGCGATTGCAGATAAGGCACACGCGACATCGGCACAAGATTGCCGGTGGCGGAATAGTTTCCAAACGTGAGGAATGCCAGCGGGGCTTCGGCTCCATAGCAAGCGGCAACGAGTGCAGGAAAGGTCGGATATGCAAGGCTATCGAGTTTACCGGTCGCCATGTATCGCGCGCAGGGCGTGTGATTGTTTACCGATAGATCAAGGCCATTGAAAACTCGTAGTTCCGAGCCGTACTTCGCAAAAAAGTCCTCATTGCTCATCCCACCCGATATATGTTTAGCAATCGGCGCAATACGATGATTGCCAACCGTGAGTATTTCTCCTTCTTGATACAAACGGTTGATTCCATCGACCCCCTTAGGATCCATCAAATACGTGGTGTCCCACCCTCCAGATGCGTTGTAGACAACATAATACGGCCCTGGGTAGCCTGCGTCTTCCGAAGTCGATTCTTTTGCTCCAACCACTGATTGCAAGTGAATCGGCGCAGCGAAACCTAGTCCAGCAAGCCCACAGCGTTTCAAGAATGTTCGACGTGACATGGTTGAAAGTGGCTCTCTGTGGGTTGTTACTCGTAAAGGAATGCATGTTGACGCAGCAAGTACGTTACGACACCGCGCCATGCACGGACGGTGTAGTGGGGATCTTCGACTCTGAAATCTTCACGTCCACCGCAAAAGTAAGTCTCACGCGGTTCGAAACTGGGCATAGCCTTCGCATCGCTGAGAATGCCACAAAAGAGCTCGAAGACGCGGTCGACTTCGGGATGATTCATCGCAAGTCGTTGGCCCAAGATTTTTTCTTGCAATTGAACAATCGTCTCGCGAATTTTTGCATCCGAAAGCTCATCACCAGGAACGACTGATGGCTCGATTCCAGAAAAGAGTCTTCGTTCAGCTATGGGCCGATGAAAATCAAGCCCCACGTTCGAACATGCGACATCGTTCGCCATGATACGTTGGATTGCTCCCATCGCACCACTTGGGTCGGCATTGCGTTCCGTGACGGTAATAGAATCGATACCACCGTAGAGAATTTTATAGGCTTCTTCAAGCCTCCCCCAAGGCTTGCCGAAGATCGCGTTAAGTTTGCGTTCCATTTGCTCGGGGGTAATCAACCGCACAACTCCCACATCGTCGAGCTCCGCCTGCCGCTCAGGATGCTCGATGGCTGAAGCGATCGAGTCGGCTCGGTAGAAGTCCGTCCCGACAAGTGCCTTGAAAGCTTCTTTGAGATTAAAGTCGGACTCTTTCAATCGCATAGCTACCGATTGGATCATCTTTCGTTGTTCGAGATAGGCTCTTCGTTTTCCTGCAAAGCTTGGATCATCGATATCTTCGGGTGGCTGAAGAACTTTACGGCCGACCAAGATAAAATATACGTGCTCCGCCATTGCGATTGGAAAACGGGCATCTTTGATGGTGCGTTCTGCAAGCCATTGTGTTGCCCGCCATCGCTCTTCGTCAGGAAGGGCTTCTCCTTCAAAGCCTGATACGAACATATCGTTATACCAACCTTCTTTTCGAGGGCCGAGTTCTCCTTGAAAGTTGAAATCCTGAAAGATTCCAGCAACCGGATCGATGGTTTTGTGACAAACCACGCAGTCAGCTGCTTGCATCGTCGGAATTTCAAATTTAGCGGCAACGGCAGAAGCGTCCGTAGAGCGAGGTGCAAGCTGCATGATGTCGACACCAAGAAAGTGCTGATAGAACATCCGAGCGCGCAGTCGATTTCGGTTCGTTTCGGTCGATGGGTAGCGTCGTAGATAATGGAACATGCTCAAGAAACCTGCGTGCGGATACAATCCGGTTTTCGATTCTTGCACTTTACCATCGCGTCCTCGAAGAGCGTGTAATCGAGCCGGAATGTATTCGAATGGATCCTCTTTATCTTTAAACTGCTCTTTGATTTCGTCGTAAATGCCATAGCCTCGCGCGGTGTATGGGCTGACCATGATGTAGTCGGCAGTCACAAGCTCCGTGAAGGGCTTTTCATTCCGCACTATGAAGGCGATCAGTTCCAAAGGCTCACGCAGCAGAGCATCGCGATAAACGGCCGCTAGCTTCCAGCCAGCTCGCTCCCGCTGATCTTCGGGCAGATGGCTAAAATCATGGGTCTGATACCACAACCGAGTCTTTTCAAAATGATCGTAGGACAAAAGCGTTTCGGCGTTGTCTTCGATACCCACGGTCAAGAAGATATCGTTGAAGCCTTCTTTCAATCGTACATAGAACGCTTCCTCTTTTAGGATGGCATCCAAGATCGAATCGATTGTAGCTAGGCCACTGCTTTCTACAGCTTGCAATTCTTCTGGGGACGGGAGTCGCCCTGCTAGGGAGAGTGTGACACGTCGCAATAGACGGGTGGGTTCGAGCATGGTGACACCATCGAAGAACGAAGCCTTTCCGAGGGGAGATGTCGCTGGCTGCTGCGTTGAAGTCGTCGATGGAGAGAGGGTCTGGAGAACGAACAGCTCAAGGATCTTTACTCCCATCGAGTCAGGCTTAAGGACTTGGCCTCCCCCGTGCTCCAGGCCGCCGATAACTTTTTGGAGCAAGACAGACTGCCCGTTGGATTGTTTGATTGCGACGGATCGAAAGGCTTCCTGATTGCGGGTTAGTGCTGCATGATCGTAGAGACCATTGATTCCATTATCGAGAATAAAGTCGCTTGTATTTGCTTCGCCCTTTTGGGTGTGACATCGGATACATGTTCGTTCACCGACCTTTGCCCAAACTTCGGCTTCGAAATCTAAACTGTTCTGAGAATGCGATGCGTCAGTTGTATCCGGCGAGGAATTAGTCGACTGCCCGAGCGTGGAAGGAACAGCGATAACAAGGCAGATGATGCAGCAAAACAACCCGTGTTGAGCTGTTTTGGCTCCAAGGTTGGTGCGTGGGATATTTTCGGGGCTGAGAGAAGGCGTGATGCAACGCAATCGATCCACGACCTTTTTCATCGAGAATAGAAACCCATTGCTAAGGGCTTCGTTGGAATACTTGATTAGAACCATTTGCGTCTCCTGGTACGGATTATACCATCCGGATTATATCAACGTGACTGCATCAACCTGATTCTATCAGCCGGAAGGCACTAGCCTCCGGTTCACCCTCCATCGCATGGTCAACGTCATCCAGGCCAATCAACCGGGGGCTAGCGCCCGCGCGGCTGACACATCGGCCTGCGGCCGGCG
>Ga0255137_1000560_pt1 | contig 12796 bp, 3 predicted proteins | sample Law_Atlam_RepC_8_FD_188548 | JGI IMG/M metagenome (GOLD analysis project Ga0255137, IMG submission 188548) | Freshwater microbial communities from St. Lawrence River, New York, United States - Law_Atlam_RepC_8d | ecosystem: Environmental > Aquatic > Freshwater > River | place: USA: New York... | reverse complement strand
GCCTTCTCAGTAAACAACCCACCTTGATCGGTCGATCGCACTCGAACCGTGTAACTGGATTTCGCTTCAAAATCCAAACTACTCGAAGCTCGAAGTACATTGCCACTGAGGTTGAAAGCAGCGTTATCCGTGTCACCGGTTCCTGCCACCAACGTGTAGGTGAATGTATCACTTGCGTTGCTGTCAGTCGTGCTCAAGGCACCTACGGTCGCGTTGGCTCCCAAATTCTCGGCGATCGAACTCGACGAAAGGGCGATGTCGCTCGGAGCTGTGTTACCACTCGTCACATTGATCACGAATGAACGCTCTGCAAACAAACCACCTTGATCGGTCGTTCGAACGCGAACGGTGTAACTCGACTTGGTCGCAAACACCAAGTTGTTGGTTGCTCGCAGTGCAGTGCCACTGATGTTGAAAGCAGCGTTGTCAACGTCGCCAGTTCCGGCCACCAACGAATAGGTGAAGGTGTTACCAGCATCCGGGTCGGTCGAACTGAGGGTTCCGACCGTAGCATTCGCACCAGAATTCTCTGGTATCGATGTCGAAGAGATCGCCAAATCGGTTGGGGATTCGTTTACGTCGGTAACCGAGATCACAAATGCCTTCTCGGTAAATAACCCACCTTGATCGGATGATCGCAAGCGAACGGTGTAACTTGACTTGGCCTCAAAATCCAAGCTGCTCGTAGCTCGAAGTACATTGCCACTGAGGTTGAATGCTGCGTTATCCGCATCACCCGTTCCAGCCACCAAGCTATATGTAAACGTGTTGCCCGCATCTGGATCGGTGGTGCCAAGCGTACCGATCGTCGCATTCGCGCCAGCATTCTCAGGGATCGAAGTCGACGAAATCCCCAAATCAGTCGGGACCTCGTTTATGTCGCTAACAGAGATAACGAACACCTTCTCGGTAAACAATCCACCCTGATCAGTCGACCGAACGCGGACCGTATAACTCGACTTGGTCTCAAAATCCAAGTTACTGGTTGCTCGCAAGTTGCCAGCATTGATGTTGAACGCTGCGTTGTCCGCGTCGCCCGTTCCAGCAACCAACGTGTAGACAAACGTATTGCTTGCATCCGGATCGGTCGTCGTGAGCGTACCAACCGTTGCGTTCGCTCCTGAGTTCTCAGCGATTACTGAGGAAGACAAGGCGATATCGGTCGGTGCCTCATTTGCATTGGTAACCGTGATTACAAAAGCTTTTTCAGTAAACAATCCTCCTTGATCGGTCGAGCGAACACGCACTGTGTAACTCGACTTGATCTCGAAGTCCAAACTGCTAGTCGCCCGCAACGCACTACCATTGAGGTTGAACGAGGCGTTGTCGGCATCCCCCGTACCGGCTACCAGTGTGTAAGTAAAGGTATTCCCTGCATCGACATCAGTTGTACTGAGATTTCCGACTGTTGCGTTCGCGCCCGCATTTTCAGCGATAGTGGTAGACGACAATGCGATATCTGTAGGATTTTCATTGACATTCGTGACGTTGATAACGAAGGCCTTCTCGGTGAACAGACCACCTTGATCGGTCGTCCGAACTCGCACTGTATAGGTCGGTTTGGACTCAAAATCCAAGGTATTAGTCGCTCGCAACGCATTCCCGCTGATGTTGAACACCGCGTTGTCCGCATCGCCTGCACCAGCTACTAAGGTGTAGGAGAACGAGTTCGCTGCATCTGCATCGATCGTACTGAGCAATCCAACAGTAGTGTTTGCCGCGGAATGCTCTGCGATCTGATTCGACGACAACACGACATCCGTTGGTGCTTCGTTGGTATTGATCACACTGATGATGAACACCTTCTCGGTGAACAACCCACCTTGATCTGTCGATCGCAACCGTACGGAATAACTCGAACGGGTTTCATAGTCGAAGCTATTAGAAGCCCTCAATGTGGCTCCATTGACGTTGAACGCTGCGTTATCCGCATCCCCCAAACCCGAAACCAGTGTGTAGGTAAAGGTATCAGTTGCATTCGGATCAGTGGTACTTAACGTTCCGACCGCTGCATTCACTCCCGCATTTTCAAAAATGAATGGTGTTGGCAACGCGATATCTGTCGGTGCTCCATTCCCTGCTGTCACAGCGATTGTGAAGACTTTTTCCGTGAACAATCCACCTTGGTCAGTCGACCGAACACGCACGGAATAGCTACCTTGCGATGCGGCAAGCAAGTTCGATGTGGCACGAAGCGCTGTTCCAGAAATATTAAAGGCTGCGTTATCGGTACTGCCAGTCCCTGCAACTAACGAATAAACGAAAGTGTTACCCGCATCCACATCGACCGTGCTCAACGTCCCAACCGTTGCATTGGCACCCGAGTTCTCAGGGATCGAGGTCGAAGACAAACCGATGTCGGTCGGTGTCTCGTTGACGTTGGTCACGCTGATGATAAATGACTTCTCGGTGACCAAGCCCCCTTGGTCCGTCGAGCGAACACGAACCGTATAGCTCGACTTGGTCTCAAAATCCAAGCTGCTTGTTGCTCGCAACAGAGCGCCGCTGATATTGAAAGCAGCATTGTCAGCATCTCCGGTTCCAGCCACCAAGGTATACGTGAACGTATTGCCTGCATCGACATCGGTTGTTGCTAACGTACCAACCGTAGCATTGGCGCCAGAATTTTCCGCAATGGTGCTTGCCGATATGGCGATATCGGTCGGAGCTTCATTGACGTTGGTAACGCTGATTACAAAAGCCTTCTCAACAAACAACCCACCTTGGTCCGTGGTTCGCACGCGAACCGTATAACTCGATTTTGTTTCGAAATCGAAGCTGCTGTTTGCGACCAATGCTCCGGCGCTGATGCTAAACGCCGCGTTATCGGTATCCCCGGTACCGGCTACCAAAGTGTATGTGAAGGTGTTCCCCGCATCCGCATCGGTCGTGCTAAGCGACCCGACGGTTGCGTTCGCACCTGCGTTCTCAGCAAGCGTAGTTGCAGATATTGCAATGTCGGTTGGAGCTTCGTTCACGTCGGTAACACTGACGACAAACGCCTTCTCAGTAAATAGTCCTGTCTGATCGGTCGATCGAACTCGAACCGTGTAACTCGCCTTAGCTTCGAAATTCAAACTTGTCGTTGCCCGAAGCGAATTGCCGGCGATGTTGAAAGCAGCGTTGTCCGCTCCACCAACCCCTGCGACTAAGCTGTAAACGAAGGTATCGCCGACATCAGGATCAGTAGTGCTCAAAGCTCCAACGACTGCGTTGGCACCTGCGTTCTCGGCCACAACGCTCGAGGATAAGGCGATATCGGTCGGAGCATTGCCTGCTACCAACTCACGCCACATTTCCCGTCCAGAGGTTGCGGTAACAGCCGAGAAATATACCTGTCCATTGACATTGGTCATGCCCAATGGATCGATACCAAGCACGGTCGCGGTCAGGCTCGCAGCACGCACCGTCCCAGCATTTGTTCCGTCGGACACCCACAACTCGCGACCTTGCACACCATTGTCAGCGCTGAAATAAACCTTGCCAGCAACTTCCGTTATTCCCGCTGGACTCGATCCTGCAGCCCCAGCCCATGCATCCTTAACAAGCACTGTTCCAGCGGTTGTTCCGTCCGATTTCCACAGTTCCGCACCGCTTACCCCGTCTGTCGCTTGGAAGTACACCGTGCTTCCAACCGCCGTCAAACCGGTGATCCCAGAAGAATCCAATCCTGTGCGGACATCTCGAACCAACTGGGTCCCCGCGGCCGTGCCATCGGACTTCCAAAGCTCTACACCTGTGGTTCCGTTATCTGCGGCGAAATAAAGTGTTCCAGCCACATTCGTCAGCTTGGTCGGATAGGCCCCAACCGCGCCTGCAACGATTCCGCTGACCAACTGGGTTCCCGCAAGAGTTCCGTCCGATTTCCACAGCTCAGCACCCTCAACAAGGTCGCTTGCTGCAAAATACAACACGCCACCGACGTTGACCAATCCAGACGGATTCGACGAAGCGGCAGTTGTACCTGGCTGAATATCTTCGACCAACACAGTACCAATATCCGTACCGTCGGACTTCCAAAGCTCAACCCCGGTTACTCCGTCATAGGCCGAGAAAAACAAAGTGCCGTTAACGTTAGTCAATTCAGATGGATAGGAACCAAAAGTTCCCACCTGAATGTCTCTTACTAAGACCGTACCGAGTGAACTGCCATCAGACTTCCAAAGCTCAAGCCCGTCCGTACCGTTATCCGCTGCAAAGTACAATACTCCACCAACATTGACGAGGTTCGTTGGAAGCGAACTGTATCCACCAGCCCACAAATCGGAAACCATTACCGTGCCAGCCACAGTCCCATCGGTTTTCCAAAGCTCAACACCGCTTGATCCGTCGTCGGCAGAGAAATACAAAGTGCCATTAACGTTTGTGAGATTCGAGGGGGTACTAGAAAACTCACCTGTCGCGATGTCCGCAACCATTCGAGTTCCAGCAGCAGAGCCGTCTGTGACCCATAGTTCTACACCATTGACGCCATTGTCAGCTGTGAAAAACACGTTCGATCCAACAACCGTCACGTTCGCAACCAACGAATCTTTGGTACTCGTCACGATGTCCTTCAACAACGTGGTCCCCACGGCCGTTCCGTTCGAGACCCAAACCTCAGATCCGCTCACACCATCGTTAGCGGTGAAGAGCAAGGTGCCATTGAGGCTGAAGAGATTCTGAGGATACGCCCCTACGCCAGCGGTTGCAACAATGTCTTTGACGAGCGTTGTACCAGCGACCGTACCATTCGATCGCCAAAGTTCAGCACCGCTGACCCCGTCGCTTGCGCTAAAATAAAGAGTCCCACCCACATTTGCCAATTCGGCTGGGTAAGAGCCGAACTCACCAGCTTGCAGTTCAGCAACCTCCACGGTCCCCAGAGCGGTCCCATCAGACTTCCACAACTCAACTCCCGCAGTCAACTCAAAGGCCGAAAAATACAGCACTCCGTTGACGTTCGTAAGGCTCGATGGGTAGCTCCCCCCACCACCCACTTCGATGTCCTTGACCATCACTGTGCCGTTGAGCGTGCCATTAGACTTCCACAACTCGAACCCACTGACGTTGTTGCTCGCTCGGAAATACAGAGTTCCGCCCACATTCACCAATTCCGCTGGATACGACCCAAAGGCACCAACAGCCATGTCTCGAACCAACGTTGTTCCGATCGCCGTTCCATTCGATCGCCACAACTCCGTTCCGTTTGTGCCGTTATTTGCAGCGAAATACAACACACCACCGACATTAACCAAATCGGTCGGAACCGAACCAGCCGCCGCCGCTCGGATGTTACGAATCAATGTCGTGCCGGCGGTCGTTCCATCTGATCGCCACAGCTCCACTCCATTCGTGCCGTCGTTGGCAGTGAAGTACAACGCTCCACCCATCTCCGTCAAACTATCAGGCTGAGAGCTTGCAACCCCAGCCCGGATATTGCGCACCAACGTAGTGCCTGCCGCCGTGCCATTGGACCGCCAAAGCTCATAACCGTTGACCCCATCGTCCGCACTGAAATACAGCACCCCACCGACATTGCGCAACGAAGCAGGATTAGAACTGGCAGTCGGATGGATATTTTGAACCATCACCGTCCCAGCATCCGTCCCATCGGACTTCCACAACTCGTACCCATTCGCCCCATCTGTCGCACCAAAAAACAAAGTACCGTTAACATTCGTCAGGAACTTAATGCCCGAACTCTCGCTCCCTGGCCGAATGTCTCGAACCATCGATGTTCCAGCCGATGTTCCGTCGGTCTTCCACAACTCTGCGCCCGTGGTTGGCGTCCCGGCAACAAAGTAAGCCACGGTTCCGACTTGCGTGTAAGCTCCCGGTTCAGACCCAACCGTATCCACCTGAACATTGATATCGCTGACCAGTCCAAAATCGGCGGCCATCACTTGGCGAGAATCAAGCGACTCCATCATCATCTTGCGAAAAGCACCACGCTTACGACCCGATTGCTCTCTACCAAAACGAGACATCCAATTTGCCATCTCAATTCACCCTAAACTCAAAGAAAAATAGCCAAGCAACTTGCTCGAAATTACGTGTGTGTGATCATCCCGCAACGTGAAAATCGCACGTTTGGAATGGCTTCCAATTCCAGGAACTATTAGCGGAAGAGAGTACCGCCAGAAAAACGATCAGCCTGAACCAGCTACGACTTGATTGTCCGAATAAGTACCGATAGGCAGTTCAGTAAGACCAAAAAATAGGAATGGAAGGAAATGCGCGGGCACTGCGACACTTCACATCGACGAGAACAAAAGGGCCGTTCACTCCATCGCGTTACGCCACTTCAGGACGAATGCGGTTGGGGCGAATTTTTCGTGCTCATCTTGGCGGATCATAGTAATCGGGTAGGGGATTAGCAACCCCCCCAATCGGAAACTTTTGCATTACCGCTCAGTAAGAAAAAAATAAGGCATTGAATCACAAAGAGATACTGAGTTCCCCCGGCGAGAAATACCTTCCAGAGAGTTAAAAAAATTACGCATTGCTCCTTGCCCCACCGCACCCCGCGAGCCACCCCATTGATGGGAAAAGCAAGGCCAACCTATAGTTCCCAAAACTCCAATCGACATATGAACGCACTCATACCGAAGGGTGCTTTAACACACGTTCCATTCCGACAAGGCGATCATTTTATCCGTAGCTGCGCAGCGCCCGAAATTCTCGCCCCCGCCGCAGCGTTTGGCCAGACATCGTTGACTCTACAATCTCGCCTCCCTTTGGCCAATCGGTTAGGTAGTGCCTTCGAGACCCCCTGCCTAAATCAACCCTCGAAGCATCAACCATCGCGACGATCGGGAGTGGATCCCGTCCCGACGAAATCGGTGGTTTCCCCCAAGCTTGCGAAAAACCAATCTTGATTCAACCCTCCGGTCAGAGAATCCGAGTCGCTATCTGCAAACACGCTATCGGTGAGCGCATCGACCGGATTGCTGTTGAGGAAATACGATCCGTTACCGCGAGCCCCAGTTCCATTCCCCCATATATTGGCGGTCCGCACTGCAAACGTTCGACTCGATATCCATTCAGCATAAATACCTAACAAAGCGGTTCGGTTTGTATCGTACGATGTCGTTCCCGAGACAATCAAGTCATCCCCACCAACCCCCAAGATGCTATCGATCCCTAGCCCACCGAAAAGCAAATCGCGTTGAGAACCACCGATTAATGTGTCGTTCCCCGCGAGGCCCACAAGCACTGTCGACTTGGTTGCTTGGCCGCGTAAACTATCGTTTCCAGCGCCACCAGTAACCATCTGAATGTTACTCGTCAGCCCCCCAATGGCTGTCGCGTTCGCCACCGTCGTGACGGATAGGTTGACCGACACATCACTTGCCCACTGCGCGTAACTCAACGAGTTCAGCCCCGTGCCGGTCCCTCCATTGATCGCACCGCTAAGGGATCCAGATGGAAGAACAACGAATGCATCCGCACCCGCTCCTCCTGTCAAATTGTTCATGCCGCTGAAGGCGATGACAACTTCGGGTGTCGTCAGCGTGCCACCACCAGCCGAATCGAGTGTCCAAGTGCTTACGTCCAATCCAGTAAGTGCAGGACCGGTTAGCGTATCTGCTCCGATTCCACCTACGATTCCCCGTACATTGCGATAAGCCACACTGCTTACAACGACGTGACCAAGCGTATTGACCAGCCAAGCGGTCGCCGTATTGTTGACCCGAGTGACTTTCGATCCCGCCAACGAGTTTCCTGTTATCGTTTCAAAACCGCTATAGCTATCGATGGACCCAGGAACGCTGCTAAGGGTTGCCTCCAATCGGAAATCCAATGCTTCGGCTTTGGCCGATAAATCCAATGAATCGATAACACCACTTGCCGTGCCACCTGTAAGCGTCTTGGTGATGCTTCCGGCATTGGTAAAAACAAAGCTATCGGCCGCAGTCCCACCCGTCAGGCTTTCGAAATTACTGAAGGAAACCGCCCCCAATGTTGCATTCGACATTGAGCCTGAGTTGATCCCATCAATGCTCCAATTCGTTGCAATGTTCGGACCGATAAACACGTCGGTGACCGAAGCGGTGCTTCCACCGATAAAGCTCTCGATGCTTCCAATCCCACCAGTTGAAGTAGCTGTATCGCTCTGAAGATTGATCGTATGGGCCGTGGTTTTCGCCGCTAGATTGAGCGTATCATTTCCGGCTCCTCCTAGGATTTGACCGGTAACCCTACCAGCGTTCGTAAGAATGAACTGATCATCGCCAGAACCTCCTACAAGCGTCTCGGTGCCGAGGAAGGAGAATTTTGAGTTTACGTTCCCTATGCCCGTTCCAGTGATATTCCAAGTGTTGCTACCGGTTGGCGTCTCGACGCGATCGACGCCCGCTCCCCCATCGTAAGAAAGGGAAATGCCACTCGAGGCCGGCGCAACGAAGACTATCCGGTCGTTACCCAATCCTGCAAGTAGCCTTATGCTCTCAGTGTTTGAAAACACAATCGGCGCGTTATTGACTGCGATCCGGTTTGTATCGAAGCTCAACAGGTCATCCACCGCTCGGCCGTTGACTTGAAGGGTATCCGCACCAGCCAGTGCGTTGATCACCAAAGCACCACCATTAGGAATCGAACCGTTGAAAAGGGACACTCCGTTTCGAGTCAGGGTCCAGGCGGCTTGGGTTCCATCTCCTGTGTAGGATGCAATAAAGGAATCGGCGGAAGCTAAGCCATCGAAGTAACGGTTCTCATCGAGATCGGCGACATTGATCGTGAACGCTTTCTCGACGAAGAGCCCGCCTTGGTCGGTCGAACGGATCCGAACGCGATAGCTTGACTTAGATTCAAAGTCAAAACTGCTGTTGGCCCGCAGAGTATTTCCATCGATGCTAAAGGCCGCGTTGTCAGTGTCACCAGCCCCGACTGCGAACGAGTAAGTAAAGGCATTTCCAGTATCCCGGTCGATCGTGCTAAAAATCCCCACTGCCGAGTTCATAGACGCGTTCTCAGCAATATCAGAAGTCGACAGAACAATATCGTCCGGTGGATGATTCCATTGATTCTCCAGTATTCGTATTTCAACGACGCGAACATCACCGAGCAATCCAAAAGGACTACCATCGACATCACGCAGATAAGCATCGAGGGCTGAAGGGTTTGCTTGGGTCAAATTCAAAACGAAAGTCTCCTCCGGTTCGGATTCATTGTCCAAGAGAATCGGGACCTGGATCGTCTTGCGAACCTCGCCATCGAGAAACTCTATGCTCCCGGAAATCGACGTATAGTCTCTCCCCGCAATTGCCGTTTGATCGCCACTGGCGTAATGAACGGAAACCCGTCCATCACTTCCACCGCTCCTGATCACGTCGATGGATAAAGTAGATACATCCTCAGAGATATTCTTGTTCGCAACTTCGAAACCCAACTTGCCAATCCCCAATACCGAGAAATGAAGGGTATACACATCGCTTTGCGAGTAACCAGACAAATTCGGCGTGCTCAACCCATCGTCGCTGAAATACGCAGAGGTTCTAAGATCCACTTCATAACGCCCAGGTTTTGAAAATCCATAGTTGTAGTGATCATGTCCACCTGCAATCGTCCAAAGCGCATCATCCCCGGTGATCCCATCCGTTGCGTCAAATCCACTGGGATTCGCGTTCGATACCCCATCGTTATACGAGGACATCAGCACGTTCAGATTGCCAAAAGTTCCAACTTGCCAGATCGAGAAAACGCCATCCCCAAAACTACCATCGAGATTGCGATGCCTTACATCGACCAAACTCAATTTAGACCAACGAGCTGATCCCGAAACTCGCCCCTTCGATTCCAAAGACGGATTGTACCGATCGACGGCAGTTCCCAACCCTGACGCCGAAACCCCAAGATACGGTACAGCTTCGGAGTATTGCTGAGGAAGAACATGCAACGCCTCACCCGCTAAAACACCCGTGAAGTTGTAACTCGAAGCATTCGGCCTGATTAAAGTGGTCGCATTCCCCGCATACACCAGTGCATCACTGGGCGAGTATTTCGTAACAGTAGAACCAGATTGGCTTGCAAGCTGAAATCCCCACTGAGATCCAGTTCGAGAAATCTCTAAATCAACATGCCCCGAGGTAAGAAAACTACCAAGATCCGCTGCCAAAACCCGCCTGAACTCCAATTGCTCGAACCGCAATACACGCCCCGATGCTCTATGCCCCACCTTCCCACTGAAGCCTCCAACCATCTTGCTCTGTGCCACTTCTGCCTCTCGATTCGATCTCATCAAAAAACACTTAAACACTTGCGTACAAAAAATGCTTATGCAAATCTATTGCACAAGTGTATGCAAAGCACAAGCACTGGTCAAGCAAATATAGATTTACGCCGAATCGAAGGCTAACAACGGCGATGAGCCTGCGCAAGCCAATCTAAAAACTGATTGGCTGATAGCGAGCGACGGCTCTAGAAACGCTCTAAACGCAATGCAATCGCACTGCATACTCGCTGGAAACTTGCGGTAGATCAGTAGACAGATTCCAGTGTGCCATAGCTCCAATCTGCAAAAGCGAACTAAGGCTTCACCGTACCGTGCTTGCTGTTGAAAATCTTTGCGTCAAAAGGATCTTTCGGCGCCGACTTCGCTCCAGGCCCCTCCGCAACGGGCTTTCGCTCTAACTTTGCGATCTCTTCTTCAATACCAGCCAACTCCAACGCATCAATCACAACACCAGCCCCACCCGTCTTCGGTGGCTTCGATAGCTTGGCGTTGCGATCGGCCACAACCTCGCTTGTTTCCTTCAGCGGTCTACTTCCCCCTAACCCAGAAGTATTACCAACCGAGCCCCCAGCCGATTTCGATGCGACCGCATGCGCCGTCCGCACTCCTTGCTCAACACCACCGACTTGCATCGCCCCAGCACTGATCACCCGATTCGTACCAGCAACGCTTGAATCGCCCGAAGGCAAACGCGATAACGACTGAATCCACTGAGCGATTCGTTCAAGATGAATGCGATCCTCGTCGCGATTCATATTCAAACTCGCATTCCGCTGCGTCCCGTGCGCTTGAGCCGCATACTTAAGCAAATCCGATTCGGTCGGATTCTCGGAATCGATATACCGCAACACTCGCTCTAAATTGCGCTCGTTGATCGATGCAGCTTGCTCCCCAACCGGCTGAAAAATTTGGAAAGGATTCTTAGCAAGCATCCCATGACAACCCGACTGACCACACCTTGCAACAACAACCGGCGTTATCTCCGTCTGAAAACTCTTGCGCACATAACCAGGGATCGTGTGCGCTGGAAACGAAGAGACCAATCGAACCGGCTCCTCGACGTCCAAACCTTCTGGCTGCTTGATCGATTTCCCCTGTACACCCGGCACCGCTCCAAGAACTTCAACGCCAACCCCAGAATCCTTTACAGTGCTATTCTCAGCCCCGCTATTCACAGCCCCAACCCCGCCAGGCAACTCGATCCCCTGCTGAACCATCGCCCTACGCACCGATTCATCCTCAAGCAACGCTTGCTTAAGCTGCAAATCCAATTGCTTGAATCGTGGGTTATCCGAAGCCTGCTTCTCTAACTCCAAATAATGCTCGATGGCTTGATCAAGCATCCCGTTCTGAATGCACCACTGCGCTAAGTGCCAGTGCTCACCAGTCCCCCACTTGCGTATCGCTTTAGTTTGATACCTGTACAAAGCTTCCTTGCTCGCACCGATCGTCAAGATCTGCCGCTTCGACACGGTAACCTCTTTACCCTTGTCCATGACAATCGTCACCGAGTCCGCCTGCGGCTTGATAAACCCATGCATCACCGCCCCATGCTGCAACAACACGTAACCTTCGCCGTAATGAGCCAATGGTGCCGATCCGCCCGCCGCACTCCCTCTGTTACCAGCACCCCTTGATGCCGAATTCGTTGCTGTGGTGTCGCTTTGCGCAAGCCCCAACGATCCCGGCAGCAAACTACAAGAGACCATCAATCCGAAAAGATTCCGACGGATCGATTCTCCAAGCCCATTCGAAGGACAAGACCTAATGGATGTGAAATGGAACGTCGTTGGCATTTCGATAGGATCCCAAAGGGCTCTGATGAGCTTGGTTAAATCAAGGCACTTGAAAAGTTACGGCGATCCTTCAGCAGACCCCGCACTCCCCCCTAAGTAGCAATTTTGCAACGGTTCACGCAAGCCAGATCCAAGCCAATCTTGGGGAACTTCCCCTATCCCCCAACCAAGCCAATCGGTATCTGTATCCTCTGACGCTTCAACGCCGCTGACAAATGCTCCCTATCAAACCGTTAACACAAGAAGCGCTGGCAAAACAAGCAGGCTGGGAAAGCTGGGATAAATGGGTGCTAGGAACTACCCGAATCCTCAACTAAAATAACCCTATCACAAAAGCAATTAATACTACGCCACGCCCCCACCCACACTCATTGACTCTCAGAGATAACAACTTAGGAAGAAAGCTGGTACGGAAACATGTCTAGAAGCCTCACCTCAGCAAAAAACAAAAGAACCAAGATCAACACAAAACGGTTGAAATCCTCGTCAAAACGATTCGCAACCCTCCTTGCGCTCATCGCTTTCTCGCATACCCCCCAAGCACTAAACGCTCAAAGCCCAGAAGCAACTCCTTCAACAACCCCTGCCAATACAACGCCGGCCAACTCAGCACCAATCGTCGCTACCCCTGAAGACCCACACCTCTGGAACATCGTCAACCAATCGCTCGGCGAACTCGACCCAACCCGACTTCCTAACTTAGCGGTCTCCCGTGAAAACCTTGACAAACAAATCAACCGCTTCGAACAATTCCTAGACACTTCACCGACCGAAGGCCCTGCTT
>Ga0255137_1000557_pt1 | contig 12821 bp, 8 predicted proteins | sample Law_Atlam_RepC_8_FD_188548 | JGI IMG/M metagenome (GOLD analysis project Ga0255137, IMG submission 188548) | Freshwater microbial communities from St. Lawrence River, New York, United States - Law_Atlam_RepC_8d | ecosystem: Environmental > Aquatic > Freshwater > River | place: USA: New York... | reverse complement strand
CAAGGCTTTGGTTGGGCTCCGATCCATCGCGAACTGACCCTCGCACAACTCGAAGATCTTCGCAAACGCATCCCATCGATCGACCAAAATGGGAACTATGTCATCGAAGTCCTCCGCCGCTTGCAACCCACCGATGATCAATCACTGCAAGACCCGCAAGTCAAACGCGAACACCTCGAACGAATGGAAGCCTTCGCGTTGGGGCTGCCTGAAGTTCACAACAGTCTGATCGCTTCGATCCTTCATCAACGACTTGTTTTTGACCTGGAACAAGGCACCCCTGACCGTCAGCGATTCAAACGCTACTTGCGGCTCCCCAATCATCGTTCTATCTGCACTTCGGCGTTCCGTGAGCGATCGAACGGCAAACCTATTGTCGATTGGAATGCGGCATTCCCCATCCGACTCTTGGAACGCCCCATTGGAGATGACCAGTCGCTTATCGAGCGTTACCTAGATATTTTCTTTCGAACCGATGCGAACGTCGACGATTTCAGCGAATGGTTAGAACGAAGCTATCTGCAGCGTTTCTTCGCGATTACCAAAATCCTTCATGGGATCGGCGATCCAAAAACCTACTACGCACAACTTTCTCCTGAAGCCCAAAAAGAACTTGCTGAGAGAATCGAAGTTCGGTTCGCACCGACCAACCCAACAGTCGTCGGACTGGACCAAAAAGTGCGTCTGGAAATCGATCTGAAAAACACTCCAGAGCTCTTCGTGCGTATCTACCGCTTGAACGCCCGGAATATTTTGAGCAAGCAGATGGCACCGATCTCCACGGCGATCGATCTCGATGGCGTGGTTCCTAACATCGAACGAAAACTAGCTTTCGCCCAACGCAATGATCGGCGACACCGCGAAACTCTGGAGCTTCCTGAACTCGAGGGAATGGGATTATGGATCGTCGAAGTCCTTGCAGGTGGACAGCGAAGCCGTGCTTTGATTCAAAAAGGACAGTTGCAATCGATTCAAACGATTTCTGATGCCGGTCAACTTCTCCGCATCGTCGATGCGGATGGCAACCATATGCCTACAGCGAAAGTCCTATTGCGCGAACGCGAATTCTCCGCAAGCGATGATGGCTGGATCTTGATCCCCTTCGAACAAACCACGCAAGCTAAAGGAATTCTCCTTTGCGATGGTAACTTCGCTACCCTCGAACCCTTGACCCACCTCGCAGAAGCTTATGACTTCCAAGCGGAATTCTTGGTGGATCCTCAAGCGGTTCTTTCGGGTAACAGGTCCGCAGTTGCTCTTCGCGCTAAACTTCTTGCCCATAACCAACCGTTGCCTTTGTCCGATTTAACCGACATCGAATTGGTTGCGAAATGCACCGATCTTGATGGAGTCTCGACAACGCAAAACTTTCCAAAGCTGGAGCTCAGCGATAAGAAAGAACTGACACTTGAATTCGCAGTACCACCGCGATTGGCTCAAATCGACTGGGTTCTTCAAGCCAAGATACGTGAGGTCCGCACAGGCACCGAACGTTCGCTTGCAGCGAGCCACGTAACCCGAGTCAATGACTTTACTCGCACAGGATATGTTTTCGATTCCTATTTGAATCGGACCGCTGACGGATTTCGAATCGAGATGCGAGGTCGAAACGGCGAACCGATCCCAAGACTCGCGGTCGATTGCGAGTTCAAACTCTACGGTATTCAGCCGACACAACGTGTGCGGCTTGCGAGTGATGCAGCAGGTGAAATCGATCTCGGAGCTCTCGCGGGTGTAGAACGATTTTGGGTTAGCAGCGCTCAAGCTGCACGAAGAGAATTCGTTTTGTCCAACACCTCTTTTGACTGGCCGCAGAAATTGCACGCTGCGGTTGGCCAAAACCTTAGGATCACAGGCCCGATCCCCAAAGAAAACCAGGTCGGGGTTCCAGTGGGCGCAGAAGCCCTTGAGCGAAGCGCACGACGATTCTCGCTTTTCGAGATTCGAAGCGGAGTTGCGATGGCCGACCGAACCGATCGCATTCAGCCTACCTCAGGTGTACTTGAAATAACCGGACTCGAAGCTGGTAACTACGCCCTCTTCGACCACCAACAAGGAACCCGCATCGACTTGGAGGTTACTCAAGGCGAGCCTCGCGACGGTTGGATTGTGGGCAAGTTCCGCACGCTTGCGAAAACCCCAACCGATACTTTGGCGATCACCAATACGAAACTCAATGGAAAGAACCTGCAAATCGAACTCGTCGGTGTCGATGCGTCCACCCGTTTGCTCTTGGTAGCTGATCCGTATGCGCACGGTGAGTCCGATCAATGGCTGCGAAGAACCCAGCGGTCTTTTGCGCCAAGCTTGAGGCGCGAACGCTCTGCGAGTTTCTATGTTGACTCGATGAAACTCGACGAAGAGTATCAATATGTCCTTGCACGTCAGCAAGCGATGAAATTGCTTGGCAGCAGCCTTGCTCATCCGACTATCTTGCTGAACCCTTGGGAACTCTCTGCAACCCGCAACGAGGCTCGAACAGCCCAAGCCGGCGATGCAATCGCAGAGAAGAGCAATGCACCGGCACCCGCTTTTGGGGCACCTATGGCCGCCGATCCAGGCCGAGTTGCTGGTACGGTCGGTTCGTCGCGGGACTACGGATTCCTCGGTCAAGGTGCACAAATCTTGGCGAACATCCGGCCCAATCAGAATGGAGTCATCTCGATCGAAAGCGAAGAGCTCGAAGGGCTCAGCGATATCGCGATCTATGCCATTTCCTCCGACATGGTTGCTTCCGCTCGCTTAGCGTTGCCTTGGACCGGCCCGCGGAAACTCGCCGACATTCGGTTGCAAGAATCGCTCGACGGTAGCAAGCATTACATCCAAAAAGAGTCTGTACTAAGCATCGATGCCAACGTAGCGAAAGATCTTGGCGATGTTGGTGTTACCCGTATTCGATCCTACACGTCGATCGCCGAGCTGATCCCATTGATGGACTCGATCCTCCAAGGCTCTGGAGCATTTCGTCGATTCGATTTCCTGAAGAACTGGGCTGCGCTCAGCGACGAGCAGAAACAAGCTCGTTACAGCGAATTCGCTTGCCATGAACTTCATTTATTCCTTCGTCAGCACGATCGAGCATTCTTTGATCGGGTCGTGCGACCTCACTTAGCAAACAAATCACCCCGTCAGTTCATCGATGAATGGTTGCTTGAGCAAAACCTCGAAACCTACTTAGCACCGTGGCGATATCAACAACTCAACACCGTGGAGCGAGTCCTGCTGGCAAAACACTTCGAGGATAAACGAGCTGGATTGATCCGGCTCTTCGAAAACAATGTCAGCTTGCAACCAATCCCGATCGAAACGCAAACTCAGTGGTTCGGCCAAGCTCTACGAACATCCGAACTCGCTCTCGATGCCCTGGATGCTACTAACGGCTATTTCTTCGATAAACGATTGATGGAGAGTGAGGAATTTGGGCTACGTCCCGGTGCTCCAGCCACTGGCGGACGACTCGCAGGTGGAATACCTGGTGGTATGGGGGGCGGAGGTATGGGGGGCATGGGACCGGGAGGCCCCGGAAGCGGTGGCGAAGGAGGTAGCCGAGGGCTCGCCTCATCGATCACAGACGCTGTCGAGTTTTCCAAACAAGAGAAACTCTCGCTTGCTCGAAAAGAATCTCGAGGTCGAGGTGCGTTGCGCGACATGGCTGCAGAAGATAAAGCAGGCAAGAGCGATGAACTTTCATTCGGAGTTCAAGCTGGCAAAGATATTTCGGCAAACGATTTTGTTGAAGAGCTTGCAGCGGGCGAAGCCGACGCCAAGAAGATGGAGTCCCTTGGGAGATACCTGAAGCGAAGTGATGAGAATTCGATTGACCGGTTCGGTCGACGCAAACTCGCAGAGCTAGGACAACAAATCCAACTCTTCGAACCGCTCGCACCTACTCGCAAATGGGCAGAGTCACAGTTCGACCAAGTCCTGCTCGGAAATCAAAACGCAAGTTTGGTCACCCCGAACCCGTTCTGGGTCGACACACTTAAACTTCCTCCTGGAGCACTCTCCGAGAACCTTCACTTCGCAGCACGCAGCAGCAACGAAGCCTTGCTGGCTCTTTCCTTCATGGATTTGCCGCTCGAAAGCAAAGCAGGCGAGCTGAAGATTGAAAATGGACGTTGGATTTACCAACACTCCGGCAAGACTCTGGCATACGTCCAAGGTATTGTTGCAATCGACCCGAATGCAAATCCTCAGAACGTAGCAAATCCCGCTGATGCCAACAATGCAGCAGCACAATCTGCGGTTGATCCTAAATCAGAATCCTCCAAAGTCCTGTTGAGCGAAAATCTCTATCTAGCGAACGCTGACACTACGGCACCGGCGGTCAAACGACAAGAACTGGTTATCGGTGTTCCTTACCGCGATCGCGTAGTACTGACGAACCCAACCGGAAACCCGATGCGCGTGCAAATCTTGATGCAGATTCCTCAAGGGGCGATTCCTTTAGAAGCAGGCCGTAGCGTCACTGTGCGTGACTTCCAGCTTGCTCCTTTCTCCACCCAAGAGACCTCTCACGTCTTTTACTTCCCTTCCGCAGGTGAATTCCAACACTACGGTGCTCGCGCTTCCAGCGCAGGGAAATACTTGGCTCACGTGCAATCTGAACCAGTAAAAGTTCTCGATGCACCTTTGAACCTCGATGACGCATCATGGGATTATATCGCTGCTTGGGGTAGCAATGACCAAGTCCTTGAGGCTCTCGATCGAGTCAATGTCGCTAAGATCGATCTGGGGCTGATCGCTTGGCGGATGAAAGATAAGGGATTCTGGACTGCAATCCTCGATAAACTCGATCGGATTGGAATGTACAATCCTGTCCTCTGGGGCTACAGCTTGGCTCACCGCGAAGCGAAGCGGTTGAAGGAGTTTCTCGAGGCTAACGATGTGATCGTCAATGCTGTCTCGCCTGTCTTCCATTGCTCCGTGATGGATGTCGATCAAGAGTCACGCTTGCGTATCGAGCACCTTGACTTCCGACCCATCGTCGTGGCTCGCTCTCATCGACTTGGGAAAGAATGGAAGATCCTCAATGATGGATTAGCCACTCAATATCAATCGTGGCTGCAGATGTTGGCTTACGAGCCCAAGATTGCACCGCGACAACGGTTATCCTTGGTCTACTACCAGTTGATCCAAAACCGAGTCGAAGAAGCTGTAGCAAACTTCAAGCGAGTCGATCGAGCGAGCTTGTTGACCGGAAAAGAGACGACCGAAGCTCAGATGCAGTACGATTACTTCGACGCCTACTTCGCCATGCGAACCGGTGCTTGGGATAAAGCCAAAGCGATCGCAACGAAGTATGCGGCTTACCCTGTCCCACGCTGGAATGGTTGGTTTGCTCAAATCGCCGATCAACTCCGCGAACGCGAAGAGCTGCAAAACGCCACAGCGGGTAAAGTGGCAAGCAAACCAGAAGATGCCGAAACAGGCAGCGATCCTACCTATCGTAGCGATGCCGAACGGGAGCTCGAAGGTGGCCGCGAAGCTGCACTTTCAGCCGGAGCAGCCAAGCTACCTGGCCTAGAACTAACTTCGAAAGATGGACAATTCTGGATCCAACATCGAAACATCGAAAGCTTTGACGTCAACGTCTACTTCGTCGATGTCGAGTTGATGTTCAGCCGCAATCCATTCATGGGACAAAATCAAAGCCGCTCGGCGGTGATCGAACCGAATCGCACTCAGAAATTCCCGGTCGCGAAGGCTGGTGCTTGGGAAAAGTCCGAGTGGAAGATTCCTGACGAGCTCAAGAACCGCAATATGATTCTTGAAGTCGTCTCCGGTGGTATCACCCGAAGCTTGCCGGTGTATTCGAATTCCTTGAACGTAAACCTCACCGCCCCGCTAGGACGGTTGCAAGTTCTCTCGGCAGCGAACAAGCATCCTCTTGAGGGAGCTTACATCAAGGTCTACGCCAAGCATAACGACGGTTCGGTTCGGTTCTACAAAGATGGCTATAGCGACTTGCGAGGCATCTTTGATTATGCCACGCTCAGTACCGAGGATTGGTCAACAGTCTCTCGCTTTGCGATTCTTGTGATCCACCCCGAACTCGGAGCTTGGATCCAGGAAGCAGAACCGGTTGCACGGTAGTAGTTCCCTATTATCGAGGTTTTGGGGCTGCGGCGCGTTGCTCTTCGATTGCTCGGAGCAAGTCATCGACGCCCAGTCCGTACTTGGCTAGAACCGTCCCCATCACGGAACCGACATGCTCGCACTTACCGCGTCGCGCGGTTTGGTGCGGCTTGGAGCCGGTCATCGTCGTTCTAGCAATGCTTGATTCAGCGGCAGCACTCGCAGGTGCAACAGCACTATAAGCTACTGCTGCACTCGGTGCGGTTGCAACTGCCGCAGGCTTAACCGTAAGAACGATGCTTGGGGCGGGAGCATCCCAGTCAAAGGTGTGCTGCACGAATTGGCCGGTAACGCTTGGTCGGCCGGTAACGCTTGGATTGATTCCGAAGGCGATCGCTGACATTTCTTGCTCCTTGCTATCCGTTACTTCTCTGGTACTTCGTTGAACGCTGCTTCGTTCGCGGTGGACTTCGATGGCAACTGATCGATCAGCGATTGCTGACCTCGCAGTTGCTATGTCCTTAGAATCGCGATGAGCGTGACACCTCTGGTCACTCGCTGAAGAATTCGGAAAAAAAGGGGGAATTTTTCTTCCGCAGCTCGAAGCCCTTTTCGCTGCAAGCTTTGAACGAATCGCTTTGGTGGGCTACCATAGAGACTTGCGATTGGTTTGCTTCTTTCCTTTCCTTCTGGAGCCAAATGTTTCATGGCCACTGTACATATCCCCAGCGAAAACCGTCAGCTGACCGATGCAGCCGAGATCTCGAATTTCCTGAAGCCATTCGGCATTTGGTACGAACACTGGCAAGTTGCAGGCCGTTTGTCCCCAACCGCTAGCGATGCAGACATCCTCAACGAGTACGCTCCGGAAATCGAAAAAGTAAAAGCCGCAGGTGGTTTCCTCACCGCCGACGTAATCAATGTCCATTCGGAAACCCCCAACCTCGATGCGATGCTTGCGAAGTTCAACAAAGAACACACGCACTCGGAGGACGAAGTCCGTTTTACTGTCGAAGGCAAAGGTGTGTTCCACTTGCACCCCGAAGGTGGACCGGTCTTCAGCGTGACGGTCGAAAGCGGAGACATGATCAACGTTCCATGTGGGATGAAGCATTGGTTTAACCTTTGCGATGATCGACGAATCCGATGCATCCGGTTCTTTGAAGACGTCACGGGTTGGACCCCGCATTACGTCGAACAAGGTGTTCATGGGGAATTCAGCCCGATGTGCTTCGGACCTCGAGACATATCGAAGTCCGCTCCATCGACATCCGCTTCGATTATCCCCTCGTAAGCCACCCTTCCCGAACGCACTCCTGCTTTGCTTCATCCTCACGTTGGGAATCCGAGACTATGACATTCTCCAAGACGACTCTACAAGGTCGTTGCGCTCTTTTGGACATCGAAGGGACTTTGGCAGACATCCGCTTTGTCTATGACGTGATGTTTCCATACGTTCGGGAACATGTTCGAAGCTACTTAGAAAGCCATTGGGATTCCACCGGCATGCGTTCGATCTTAGCGAACCTTGCCGCCGACGCTTCCTATCCTCCCGACGCGGTTCCTTGGCACGCCCAAGCGACCCAGGCAGATCAAATCTCAGCCGTCGTCGCTTGCGTCCACTCGCTGATGGATCGCGATAGCAAAACCACGGGACTCAAAGCCTTGCAAGGTGTCGTCTGGGAATCGGGTTTTCGATCAGGGGCGTTGCAAGCAGAGGTTTTTGCCGATGTGGTTGATGCGTTGAAGCGATGGCGGCAAGCTGGCGTGGATCTGCGTATCTACTCTTCAGGAAGCATTCTTGCCCAACAGTTGTTCTTCGGTCACAGCACCGAAGGGGACTTAACGAGCCTCTTTAGCAAACACTACGACACGACTTCGGGATCGAAGAAGGAAGCTGCGAGCTACTTGACGATCGCTAAAGACATCGGTTTGCCACCGGATCAAATCGTCTTCTTCACCGATGTCTATGCTGAGATCCAAGCGGCGAGCCAAGCGGGGATGCAAGTCGTCGCGTGCCTTCGTCCCAACAATGTTCCACTTCCAAGCGACTACGCTGGGCTAGTGATCGAATCCTTTGATTCGATCGAATGGAATTGAAATAGCCAATCCCAACCCAAGCGGAAGTGCGCGAGCACTCCGGTGAGCCAACCAATGCAAACACCGGGCAACTTGCGCCGCACCGCTTCCATTGCAACGTTCCATTGCAACGTGCAGCCCAACCCAAGCGGAAGTGCGCAAGCACTCCGGTGAGTCAACCGAAGCGGAAGTGCGCAAGCACTCCGGTGACCCAACCCAAGCGGAAGTGCGCAAGCACTCCGGTGAGCCAACCAATGCAAACACCGGGCGACTTGCGCCGCACCGCTTCCATTACACCGTGCAGCCAAACCCAAGCGGAAGTGCGCAAGCACTCCGGTATCCGCCAGTCCTCGGCTATCGCCCTATTGCCGAGGAGGCTCCGGCGGCAACAAATCGCTTCGCCGCTGCTGGGTCTTTAGCAAGGACTGCTCGGCTCGCCACTGCGCGATCTTGCCGTGGTCACCGCTTAAGAGAATCTCGGGAACTCGATGTTCGCGAAACTCCGGTGGACGAGTGTACTGCGGAAACTCAAGCAAACGGTTACCGCGTGAGAACGAATCATCCCAACTGCTTTGCTCATCGCCGAGAACGCCGGGAATAAGCCGAACAGCAGCATCGACGACAATCATCGCCGCTACTTCCCCACCGTTGAGCACAAAGTCACCGACGCTCAGTTCGGTCGGTTCAAGGATATCGATGACCCGCTGATCGAATCCTTCGTAGCGACCACATAGCAGGATCAATCGCCCTTTAGGTGCAAGACTCTCGACCATCGGTTGATCAAGCCGTTTGCCTTGCGGGGTGAGCAGCAAGACTTCGGCTGGTCGCGGATCCATTGCGCGCACAGCTTCGACACAACGCACTACAGGTTCTACGCAAAGCAGCATCCCTGGGCCGCCACCATAAGGTCGATCGTCGACTTTGTGATGCTTCGGATCGACAGACCAATCTCTCAAGTTATGGACATAGATTTCGATGAGCCCTTTATCGATGGCTTTTGCCAACAAGCTTTGCGTTAGATACCCAGAGAAGATCTCAGGGAAAAGAGTAGCAACATCGATGCGGAGGGAAGCCTGATTGGCGGGTTGCATGATCTGCCCAACGCTTGAGGGTACCGGTGATAAAAAAAGAACCGGCCGGGCCTTCTGGTGGGTGGGGATGAAAGGCACGGCCGGTGGGGTAATTTGGGAAGCGACAGTAGAACTATTTTGCTATAGCTATTCTTCTACGGTTCGCTTGTTGTCTGGTTCGCGTGCTGCTTTCGCAATCACATCGCGAGTTCTTAGTTTGGCTAAGCGTTGCCCTGACATCTATCGGCCTTTTTCTGAGGCATCTAATGTTTTTCTGTCAGAACTCTCGTCGCTGTCCACCAAACATGGGAGAAGTGTACTAGCAGCAGGCTTGGAACGCAAGAAGTAGCGGGTAAAAATCACCCTCACGCGATATCGTCGGGGGCTTTAAGCCCCCTTGGCTTGATCTTGCTCGCGACCGAGCGAATTGCGCTCACGTCGACCGCGATAACAAGAGTCTCGCAGGCAACCAACGGACCGCAACCCAATAAAAAATCCTCGGCACCCAAGTTCCATCGCTGAGATCTCTAGGGATGTCAGCGTGGACAACCAGGCTTCCGAGGAGTTATGTAAGGAAAACCGGAGAGCGATTTAGCTAGCGGCGACCGGATTCTTCTTGACGTTGCGTCCAAGACGAGCGAGAGCTTGCTCTTGGGCAGCCAAGTGGGTCCCGTTCGTACCGTACTTCTTGATCAGGATCTTCGCGTTATCGCTCGGTTGAGCACCAACGCTGAGCCAATGATCGATGCGCTCGCCCTTGAGAATGGCGCGTGCGTCGGTTTCTTTGCACTTTGGATCGTAGTGGCCAAGTTCTTCCAAAACGCGGCCATCTCGTGGGCTACGTTGATCAATTGCGCACAAACGATAAAAGGGTCGATTCTTGCGTCCCAGACGCTTCATTCGAATTCGTACCGCCACAGATCGGATCTCCGAGGATGGATAAACAAAGGGATAATATTGCGACTTTGAGGGGTAAATAATAGCGAGTCGCAAGGGGAAGCGGGAGGGAGAAAATCGACAGGTTTCTTTATTTTTTCAAGTCCCACCCGTGGCACTTGTACGTTTTTCAAGCTTCTATCGAACCTGAAGCGATGTTTTTCCGGTCTGTATGTCCTTTCAATGTCCTTTCACTCTGGAAAATCCAGGTCTTCCGTGGGCACCCACCAGATATCGCACAGCGATTGAGCAAAAAGCGTTCCTAATGGAAGGTTATTTAAGAATTGATACTGCACTTTCCTGGTTTGGAGGGTTAGAATTGAATACGTCCCGCGGCCGAAGTGCTGCGGGTTGCTGGATTCGTCACTCGTTTGGAATCGGTTATGCGTCTCTCCTTCGGACTGGAAACGCGACAAATACAGACCCAGAAACTGGCTCCTCGGATGATCCAGTCGATGGAGATTCTGCAACTACCGATCATGGCGTTGCAGGAACGAATCGAGCAGGAGATGGAAGAAAATCCGATGCTCGAAGTCGCCGAGCGGGATGAATCGCTCCCAGAAGATGAACCGGCCGAACCGGACGGGGCAACAAACTCCCGGACTGAAGACGAGCGGGAACTTGTGGTCAAAGACGGCTCTTCGAATGCCGAAGATTTCGAGCGGCTCGAGAACATGGGCAACGACATGCCCGACAACTTCGACGATTTCCGCCGCTCATCGAATCGGATCGACGAAGACGGCGACCGCCAGCATGATTTGATGGCCAACGCGATGGAGCGTCCCGAATCGCTGAACGATTTTCTGCTTCATCAGCTCGCAGAGCTCGACATAGATGACGATATTGAAAAGATCGCCGAGCGGATTATCTCGTGTCTAGACGCCCGCGACGGCGGGTACTTCAAGTCCTCGCTGATCGACATGCTTCCTCCCGATCACAAACCGGAGGATTTAGCCAAAGCCGAAGAAGCCCTCCGCGTTGTTCAATCGCTTGAACCCGCCGGCATCGCCGCCCGCAACCTTCGAGAGTGCTTGCTAAGCCAACTCAACGATGAAACCGAGATGGTCGACAAGCTTCGGGTGATCATCGGTTCACATCTGGACGATTTGGCCGAAAACCGGATGAACGCGATTCAAAAGAAAACCGGTTACTCGATCGATACGATTCAAAAGATCCGCGACGAGCTGCACAAGCTCAATCCCAAGCCCGGCGCTTCGTTCATGGAGACCTTCGTCCCATTAGTAACCCCCGACATCATCGTCGAGCGAAGCGAGCAAAGTAGCAATGATCCGAACCATGATGGTGGATACGTGGTTCGACTCATCGACGACTACATTCCGAACCTTCGCATCAGCGAATACTACCGACGTCGTTTGATGGACCCGAAAGCGACTGAAGAGGAAAAAGAGTTTATCAAGCGGAAGGTAGGCAGCGCTCAGTGGCTGATCGAGTCGATCCAGCAACGCCGCCGAACGTTGACTCGCGTGGCTCAAGCGATCGTTGACTATCAGCACAAGTTCCTCGATGAAGGCCCTGAGGGGATCGAGCCTTTAAAGATGCAGCAGATTGCCGACCAAGTCGGCGTGCACGTAACTACCGTCTCTCGAGCTGTAGACGACAAGTGGATTCAAACCCCTCGAGGTATCTTCCCCTTGCGCCGCTTCTTTGTCTTCGGCACCCAAAGTGCCGATGGGGAAGACGTAGCTTACGAATCGATTCGGCTCAAACTCCAAGAGATCATCGATAAAGAAAACAAGTCGCACCCATGGAGCGATGACGAGCTGATGGAAGAGTTGCAGAAGCACGGATTGAGCGTTGCTCGCAGAACTATTACCAAGTACCGCAAGAAGATGGGTATACCGTCGTCGCGACAACGTCGCGATTGGAGCGTCAACAGCAACTAGTCTAACTGCTTGCCGGGCCTGGGTTGAGTGTTGAGCGACTCCCAAGGTTTCGGATAGTAATACGTTGGCACGAAAGCACCACTGCGGTTCTTGTAATTACCGTTGCAGTAGTTTGTCTGCCAAGCCATCGCTTCTTGACTCGATGGTTCTACTTTGTAAGCGATCCAACCAGGCCAGTACCTTGGTCGATTGTACTCTTGGCGATACTCCGGAATGCTCTTTGAAATCGCGTGGGGAAAGAAGTCCGGACGTTGGATTGCCGGATCCAAGTATGTCCCTTCGAACCAGTTGAGCTTCGTAGCAGCATGCTTCGTAACGCCGCTTCCAATCCCGCCGGGATGGTGGTGTGCACCGCCTGGATTCCCGTGGCGGACTTCGTAGCCGACCGGTTCGCCAGCCATCGAGATTTCTGCGCCCCCCCCACAACCCATCGCAATACCAGCAGCCCAACTTGCAGCGAAAAGTCCTCGAATTGCAAAGTGTTTGCTGACCGATAGGTTTGCCGCAAGCGGTTCGCAGATCAAAGTGCTGAGAGACAAGAAGCCGGCAGCCGTTTTGCGAGCAATGTGGTCAGTCATGCGAATCCAAGTTTCGTGAATAGGGAGTCCCAAACGCTACAAACGTCAAAGTCCTATCCATTCCTTCGGCTTCGCCCGATCCGTTCCTTCAGAAGAACTACCGGAACTTCGTCCGGAAAACCAGCCAGTATGACGTCGATTGTTTGAGGTCACTGAGCATGAATACACGCATCGAG
>Ga0255137_1000556_pt1 | contig 12850 bp, 8 predicted proteins | sample Law_Atlam_RepC_8_FD_188548 | JGI IMG/M metagenome (GOLD analysis project Ga0255137, IMG submission 188548) | Freshwater microbial communities from St. Lawrence River, New York, United States - Law_Atlam_RepC_8d | ecosystem: Environmental > Aquatic > Freshwater > River | place: USA: New York... | reverse complement strand
CACCGCATTGCGCGTCGGCGTGACCAGCAGTCGCCGATCCAGACACATTGAGGCAAGCGCTGCCACCTGTGCGTCATTGTGCAGTTGCAGCCCGATCAGCAAGCCCTTGCCGCGCACTTCCCGCACCAGCTCAGGATAGCGCTGTGCCAGCAGGCGCACGTCTGCCAGAGCCCTGTGACCAAGCTGGGCCACGCGCGCCGCGATGTTGTTGTCCACAAGGAATGCGACCACAGCACTGGCAACGGCACACCCCAGTGGATTGCCGCAATAGGTGCCGCCGTGATCCCCTTTGGCCACTCCCGCTGCCACCGCATCACTGACCGCAAAGGCAGCAAACGGGAAGCCACCGGCGATGCCCTTGCCCATTGTAAGGATGTCAGGCTGCACACCGGCATCGTCCACGGCGAAGAAGCTGCCAGTACGGCAGAACCCCGTCTGCACTTCATCGGCAATGAACAAGGCACCGTGCCGGTGGCACAACTGCGCCACGCTCTGCAGATAGCCAGGAGGGGCCACCCGCACGCCACCCTCGCCTTGAACGGGCTCCAGAATGACCGCCGCAACGTCGTCTCCGATGGCCGCGTGCAGCGCTGCCAGGTCGCCATAGGGCACGAAGTCGTTGCCGGGCACCTGCGGGCTGAAGCGCGCCCCATTTTCGGGTCCGCCCGACAAAGAGAGTGTGGCCAGCGTACGGCCATGGAAAGAGCTGTTCGCCGCCAGCACACGCTCGCGGCCTGTGACTTTGCGAGCGAGCTTGACCGCTGCATCATTGGCTTCCGCCCCGCTGTTCGCGAAGAACACACGGTGCAGACCTGCCGGCAGCAATGGCTGCAACTGCAGCAGAAGCTTTGCCCGAACTGGCGAATAGGTGAATCCGGAATTGGGATTCTGCATCAGCTTGCCGGCCTGCTCGGTAATGGCAGCCACGATTGCCGGATGGGAATGGCCCAGGCTGGTGACGCCCCAGCCGGCAGTAAAGTCCAGCCAGGCGCGGCCCTGTTCATCCCAGACACGGGCGCCCAGTCCACGCTCGAAGGCCACGGGTTGTTTCATGCAGACTGTCAGCGCGAGGCTGTCTTCGATCTCGATCGTTTTCATAAGCCCTCCGGCTTTTTTCAAGGCAAAAAAAAACCTCCAGGAGTCGGGACGCCTGGAGGTTCTGGTTCGGTGGTTCAGTATTGCTTAGAGAGTCTCAGGCATCTCCGATGAATAGGCGCTGGTCGCGCGCGCACGACGGCGGGCCGCGGCGGAAAGCGCGGCCGGCATGGCAATTGCGAAGAATGTGCTGAGCGTTGTGTTCATGAGATTCCAGACACCGGGTGCGAAATTGCACGGCGGGTTTGAGGCGGGGGAATCTATGTGATCTACTTGGCCAAGTCAACCACCAGTTCAAGGTCTCAGCGGCATGCACACCACGCCTGATTCAGCCGGACACCTTTTTGCGCGCCTGCGACGCAGCGCCCTGCTGGCGGTTCTTGCATGCACGTTGCAGAGCAGCCACGCGCTTGCTCAGGATACCAGCGCCGCTGACAGCAGCACGCAACGTGCCATCGAGCAAGTGGCAAAGGTCGCGCAGTACGAGGACGCGATCAATGCATTGCAGAGTGCCCACGGTCCGTTTGACACTCGCCTGCTGGAGCCCTTGCAGGGCCTGATCGACACGCACATCGAGAATGCCGGTTTCGAGCAGGCCTTCGCGCTACTCGATCAGCAGCTGCAAATACAGCGAATCAATCACGGCCTGTATTCGGCGGAGCAGATTCCCATCATTGAAACCATGCTGGAATTGCAGTCCAGTGCCGGTGACTGGCAACGCATCAACGAAACTCTGCAGTATCTGAGCTGGCTGTATCAGCGCGATGAATCATTGCCCAACGAGGCCCGGCTGGCAGGACTCAAGAGCGTTGGCGCCTGGCATTTGCGCGCGCTGGGACAGGATGAACGCGTGCGCGAAGCACACCACCTGGTGCGACTCAGCATTCTGGAAGACAAGGCGGCGACACTCGCAGAGGAGCAGTTTGGTGCCGAAAGCGAAGCGCTTGTGCCCTACCTGTACGACAAGTCAGTGGCGGACCTCTATATCGCGCTGGCGATCATGTTGACGGATGACACCTCTCAGGACCTGATGCTGGAAACTGAAGGTCTGCGCAGCCGTGGCAGCCCTGGCAGTGGCGCCGGCGGCCTGGGCGTGTCAGAAGTGGAAGCGATCTATGGCTCGCGCGCGAGCACAGTGATAGAACGGTCCTTCAAGGCGAACATGGGCGCGAGCTACTCGGAGCTGGAGCGTATCCGCGACGTGTTCGCGGGTACCGGCAACCGCGAAGCGGAAGCTATGGCATTGCTGGCCATGGGCGATTCGGTGCTGATGCGTCAGCAGTTCGAGGATCGCCCGGGCAATTTTGCAGGCATGCGTCGCGGCACATCGTCGGCTGGCTCGGCCATGATGTCCTACAGTGATGCCATGGCGCTATTCCAGGAGGCGGGCTTGGACAAAGCCCTGATCGACGCCCTCACCCGCTGCCCTGTCCTGCTGCCGGCTACTGTTTTCCACGCCACTGTGACAGCAGCGACACCTGACTGTGTCCAAGTGGCCGAACCCGCGTCCTACACGCTGGCGGATTACAATCTCATTTCGACTTTGATACCTGGATTGGAGGGCAAGGCGGAGAGTCCCGAGGGCACCCTGGAAGCGCAATTGCGTTTCAACGTCCGCACCAACGGTCAGGTGAGCAATATGGAAGTGGTAACGATCTCGATCGACAACACCGCCAACCGCGTCAAGGTGCGCAAGCTGACAGAGCTGATGCAATTCAGGCCAGCCATGCGAGACGGATCGCCGGTGCGCGCCGAGAACGTCCGGATTACCGTGCGAATCCCTGCCGCCCGGGAATGAAACAGCTCGGAACGTTCAGTCCCGACGCCGCGTTTCCAGAACCACCCCTGCCTCTATCAAAGCCTGCACCTGATCGGCATTCAGCCCGTACTCCTGAAGAATTTCCCGCGAATGCTGGCCAAAACGAGGCGGCAGCCGGCGCAAGCTGCCGGGTGTGCGCGACAACTTGATGGGGGTGCCCGTCATCCTGTACCAGCCTTCCTCCAGGTTCATGCCCCGATGCTGCGTATGTGGATGCGCCACCACTTGCGCGGTGTCATGGATCGGACCGGCCGGCAGTCCCGCCTCCAGCAGCCGGTTGCACAGGGCGGCACCGTCGATCTTCATCAGGCGGGATTCAAGTTCAGCTTTCAAATCGGCGCGGTGCGTCACGCGATCAATGTTCTTCACGAAGCGCACGTCGGCAGCCAGCTCCGGGCAACCCAACACTTCTGACAGTTTCGCAAACGCCGCGTCATTGCCCGCGCCGATGAAAATGTCGACCGTGCGGGTTCGAAAGGTGTCATAGGGACTGATGTTGGGGTGGGCATTGCCAGTGGCGGCCGGTACCTTGCCAGACAACTTGTAATTGACGATGTGCGGGTGCATCAGAGAAACGGCGCAGTCATACAGTGTCATGTCGATGAACTGTCCCAGGCCGGAGCGCTCCCGTTCCACAAGTGCCATCAGTATCGCCACTGCAGAATAGAGCCCGGTGCCCATATCCACCATCGCCACTCCAAGCCGCGTCGGCTTGCCGCCGGCTTCGCCATTGACGCTGAACCAGCCCGCCATCGCCTGCACGATGGCGTCGTAGCCGGGGTAGCCCCCAAGGGGACCATCGGCCCCGAAGCCACTGATACGGCAGTGGATGAGGCGAGGGAATCGCGCGCGCAACACCTCTTCATAGCCAAGGCCCCATTTCTCCATCGAGCCTGGCTTGAAATTCTCCAGCAGGATGTCTGCGCCCGCCAGAAGACGCAGCAGTAAATCGCGCCCCGCTGACATTGTCAGATCCAGCCCCAGTGAGCGTTTGTTGCGATTGACGCCGATGTAGTAGGCCGCATCGCCTTCATGAAAGGGCGGGCCCCAATCGCGCGTCTCGTCTCCGCGAGGAGGCTCGATCTTGAGTACTTCTGCGCCGTGATCGGCCAGCACCTGGGAGCAATACGGTCCTCCCAGCACTCGGGACAGATCGATGATCTTCTTGCCAGTCAAGGCACTGCCTGTGGGTACCGGATTCATCAAACCGCCTGCTCTCGAGACGCCTGCAACAGGGCAGGCAGGAAGAATTCCGCCACCAGCAATGGCTGACCGTGGAGGTAAAACAGGGAACGCCGGCCCCAGCCAGCCGCGGACTGTGTCAGCTCCAGCTGATAGCGGCGCAGCGTCGGGTCACGAAACAGAAACTCACCAAGGGGACGTTCGTTCAGGCTGCGCAGACGTTTGAGCGGGCCCTGCATGCTGCTGACGGGAATCAGTGAGTGGGCCGCCACCCAGGGCGTATCGCCACATTGCAGCAGCACCTTGCGCGACCACATACGCTGGCGGACCACATGAGGCTCGAAACACTGCAGCAGCGAAGGAGAGGTTTGGCGAATCCAGCACTCGTCGAGCACTCGGACGTTGAATTGGCTGCCCGCCAGCGCCTTGAGGCGGGAAGTCAGCGAACCAGGATCAAGCAGCCAGGATTGCAACACCGGCAGCGGACGGGGAACGACCTGCATGGCCGGCTTCCAAAGCATGTCGGAGTCTGCCAGACCGGGCCAGGATTGCGGAAAAGCGTCGTTCAATGCACACCTGCCATTGAAGCCCGGAAGGGGCATGGGTTTGATTGGCCTTTGCAAACGAAAACCCCCGGAGCCGTGAAGCCCCGGGGGTCAGTATGGCGGACTGCCTGGGCGATCAACGCTGTTCGAAACGCTCGAACGTGGTCGTGATCACACTCTCCACGCGACGGTTCTGCGCGCGGCCATCGGCCGTGTCATTGCTGGCCACAGGACGGGCCTCGCCGAAGCCCTGTGCACGCACACGGTTGGCTGCGATGCCGAACTGATCAATCAGCGCCTGGCGTACGGCGTCCACACGACGCTGGGACAGACTCTGATTGTACTCGTCGGTGCCCATGGAGTCAGTGTGACCTTCCAGAGCAGCAACTGTATCAGGGTGCTCGCGCAGGAAATCGGCCACTTCCTGAATCTCGTCGCTGTACTCTGCCTTCACGACGGACTGGTCGAAGTCGAACTGCACGTTCAGCGTGATGCGCGCCACTTCCTGAACCGGGATTGAGCAGCCACGGGAATCAACGCGGTGCGTGCTCGGGGTATCCGGGCAGGCATCGCTGCCGTCAAGCACACCGTCACGATCGGCATCAGCAGGCGCTGCTGCCGGTGCTGCTGCGACGGGCGCTGCAGGTCGGGCCGGCGCGGCAGTGCTGCCTCCGAAGCTGTATACCAGGGCCATATCGACGCCGTAGTCGTGCATGTGCTCGTCCATGCCCCAGAACTTGCGGAATGCAGTACGCAATGCCAGGTTTTCATTGATCTGGTACTTCACGCCGACGCCGGCATCCCAGACCGTCTCTTCATTCTGCGAAAAGTCATTGTGTCCGGCGCCACCCACGATGAACGGGGTGAAAGTGCCAAGCTGTCGCTCGAAACTGTACAAAAGGTCGAAGCGGTACTGGAAAAGATCTTCATCCGGCCCCGTTCCGTCGAGTTCCATGTCAAACACATTGATCTCACCGCTCAGCCGATTGGTGAAGTCGTATCCCAGCCCGAGTGTGAAACCGGTTTCATTGTCGAGCATGCGATCGGCGTCGAAATCAAGCCACTGCAGTCCCGGCGCAATATAGAACTGGCCTTCATCTGCTACTGCTGCTCCTGCGCCAAGCGTCAGGGCGCCAGTCGCCAGCATCAATCGCACTGCAGTTTTGCAAGTCATTTTCATGGTATTTCCTTTGGTGTGCCCAAGTGTCAAAAAGCGCGGGCATTATAGCCCGGGTCCTGTAACGTTCTGCAGCAAAAAGTGACAGCTTTTTATCGATTCACCGATTTTTGCGAACTGTATCGCGCAAAGCATGCGCAAAAAGACCACTGAAATACACTACCTGTGAAAAACACTGTCAGAATTGCACATAGCGGCAACTGTCAAAAATTTGTCATTTTAGTGACGCATGAATGCAACATGCGAGGGCTAGGATTCCGTCTGTAAAACGTCGTCAACGCGATCCTCTCATTCCGAGAATGGACTACAGGAGTCATTATGACCTTCACACGCAAATCCCTTTTCTCTGCCGTCAGCGCTGTAGCGCTCGGCTTCGCCACACTGTCCGTGCAGGCAGCTGAACCGGCTCTGACCGCGGCAACTGCCAGCGGTGCGGCCACAACAGCCACTTTCACAGGCGGCGCTACTATCAACAATGGCTCTTCCTACACTGCAGCCGCCGCCAGCAGCGCGGCCGTAGACGTCATGGGCACCATCAAGGTGGCCGCAGCAGACGTCGGCAAGAAAGGTGCACTGGTTGCCCTGGTGCAGATCCCCAACATGGGCGTCTACCAGATGGTGTCCGGCGGCTTCTTCCTGCCATGGAATGGTCAGGTAAGCGGTCTGCAGCCGTTTGCAGTAAAGACACTGGCAGCGCAGGAATCCGTAACAGTGCTGAACGATCTGATTGGTGCAAACTCTGGCCTGGCCGGTCTGAGCTTCAATGTGTACTTCGGCTACTACACCAACGGTGACGTCAACACGCTGGCGTACACCGGCAGCCCGGTCTCCTTCTCCATCGCAGCCAAGCCGGCAGCGGGATGCCCGACCAACACCACACTGTCCACTGGCGGCACCTTCGACGGCAAGCCTGTGTGCGTGCTGACGGGCACGATCACCAGCAATACACATCTGAATGCCAACAACACCTACCTGCTTAACGGCGCCGTGTTCGTCGGCAACGACAATGCAAACTCTGCCACTCTGACGATCGATGCTGGCGTCAAGGTAATCAGCCCGGTCGGCCTGAATTTCCTCGTGATCCGTCGCGGGTCCAAGATCGAAGCTCTGGGCAGCGAAGCCGCTCCGATCATCTTCACTTACGACGGCGAAGCGACAGCTACCGCAACGACCACTGGTCGCTGGGGCGGCATCATCATCAACGGCAAGGCGCCGGTGAACGGCTGTGCTGCGGGCACGGTACTGTGTGAACTGGAAGGCGAAGGCTCTACTGGCAAGTACGGTGGCAACACGCCGACTGACAGCAGCGGCACTCTGAACTACGTGATCGTGAAGTACCCAGGCCAGAACATCACAGAAACCAACGAACTGAATGGCATCGCCTTCCAGGGCGTTGGCAGCGGCACCGCAGTGGATTACGTGCAGGTGCACGGCAGCTCGGACGATGGCGTGGAATTCTTCGGCGGCACAGTAAACGCGAAGCACCTGGTGCTGACACACAACGAAGACGATTCCTTCGACTGGACTTTCGGCTACCAGGGCAAAGTACAGCACGCAGTGATCAAGCAGCGTACTGGTTTCGGCGACCGCGGTATCGAAGCGGACAACAACGAGTTCGCATTCGACTCTCTGCCACGCTCCAAGCCCACGCTTGTGAACTTCACAATGATCGGTCGTGGTACTGGTGGTCGTGGCATGGAATTGCGCCGCGGTACTGGCGCCAACATCCACAACGCAGTCGTGACCAACTTTGCGAACTACTGTCTGGATGTGAACGACACGGCTACTTTCACCAACGCAGGTACCTCTGCGACGGCACTGACCGGCAACCTGACCATGACTGGCTCACGTTTCGACTGCACAATCCCGTTTGCACTGTCAAGCACAGAGCCCTGGCTGCTGGCTGACTGGTTCAATGGCCAGGCCCGCAACACGATTGGCACGGCTGACCTGACAGGCTTCGTCAACGGCCCGCTTCTCAATGCCGTAGTCGCCAGCACCTTTACTGACAGCTTCTACGACAACGTCAGCCACATCGGCGCGGTCAAAGACCAAGCCAGTGACTGGACAGCCAAGTGGATCTTCCGCGACTAATGCAGACGCGCAAGTGAGAGCTTGAGCAAAGGGGCGCCCATGGCGCCCCTTTTCATTTGACCAGCAGGAACTTCTGTTCCATTTTTTTATGACTTATTCCCGTCATTCACGATATTGAAATATTTCTGTCACGTCGCGGCACTACACTGAGTGCACTCGAAACAACCACCCTTTTTCTGGAATTCACATCATGATCAAGCGCGCTCTTCCTGCGGCCATCGCCATGGCCCTGAGCACCACGCCCGTCCTGGCCCAGGACCCCGCCGCAGCAGCAGCCACTCCGCAGATCGAAGAGATCTCCGTCATCGGCCGCTTTGTGCCCGATGAAAAGCGCAGCACGTCGGCACTGTCCAGCGTGCTGACGAATGAAGAATTCTCACGCTCCGGCGACACCAACATTGCTGAGGGCCTCAAGCGCGTTGCGGGCCTCAGCCTTGTGGGCGGCAAGTTCGTCTATGTGCGCGGCCTTGGCGAGCGTTACTCGTCTGCTCTGCTCAACGGATCCAGCATCCCCAGCCCGGAGCCACTGAACCGTGTTGTACCGCTGGACTTGTTCCCCAACGCAATCATGGAAAGTGTGGTGGTGCAGAAGACCTATTCCGCGCAGTTCCCCAGCGAATTCGGCGGCGGCGTGCTGCAGATGCGCACCAAGAGCAGCAGTGATGAATTCTTCTTCAACATCGCCAGCTCTGTCGCCATGACGGAAGGGACTGCCTTCACGAAAGGCACGCAGGCGGCCGGTGGCGGCAAGGACTGGCTTGGTTACGATGATGGCTCCCGCGCCATGCCCGACCTGCTGAAACAGGCCACTGCAGACGGTCAGCGACTGCAGCGCCGCAGCGCCTTCGTCAACACCGGGGGCTACACCGCGCAGGAATTGCAGACTATCGGCCAGAGCCTGAACCAGGACTACGAAGTCACTGGCAAGACCATTCCCGCCGACATGGGCCTGACTGCAAGCCTCGGCAACTATCACGACATTGGCAGCACGCGCTTCAACTATCTTGCAGCCGTGGATTACAAGAATGCCTGGGACACCCATGAAATCGAACGCAATTCCTACAAGGTGGGCGGAGTCGACGAACTCGTCCGCGAGAATGCCTTCACGTATTTCGGCACCGAGAACAACATCGATATCAGTGGCATTCTTTCCACGGGACTGGAGCTGAGCGAGAACCACAGCATCAGCGCCACCAACATCATGCTGCGCCAGTCAGATGACATTGCCGGCGAGCAGATCGGCTTCTTCGGCGATGAGCGCCTGGACAGCAGGATCGCAGAAATCGAATACATCCAGCGCGAACTTTTCTCCAATCAGATTCAGGGCGATCACTATTTTCCCGATGCCCGCGAGATGAATGTGACTTGGCGCTACAACGAATCGACTGCTGATCGAATTGCACCGGACACACGTGAATACCGCTATGACCAGATCGACGACGAGTCTGTCTTCAACCTGCGTTCTGATGGCAATGTGCGGCGCTTCAGCGAGCTGGCCGACCAGAACAGCGACTACGCCGTCGACGCCTCCATGGTGTTTTACGGACCGTCGAGCTCCACGATCGTGATGTCTTCCGGTTACAACAAGCAGGACAGCGAGCGCGACTACGAGATTCGCCGCTTCTCGTTCATCGAACAGGGCGACGTGGTGGGGCGCCAGGGGTTCCTGCTGCAACCACTGTCGCAGATTCTGGCACCGGAGAACATCGGGCCAACCGAGTTTGAGCTGTCAGAGACAACACGCCCTACAGACACCTATGCTGCCACCCGCGAACTGGAGTCCTGGTATCTGCAGGCCGACCTGAACTTCAACGACCGCGTCCAGCTGCTGGCGGGCCTGCGTCAGGAAGACTACATACAGAATGTCCGTACCTTCGACCTGTTCCGACCGGACAGCAGCATCGAGGCTACTCTGGAATCCAGCGACCTGCTGCCAAGCGCTACAGCGACTTACATTGCGGGCAATCATCAGTTCCGTTTTGGCTATAGCGAGACAACGTCGCGCCCTGATTTCCGTGAGCTGTCGCCCGCCACCTTCACCAATCCTCTGACTGGTTATGAAGTGGTTGGCAATCCGAATCTGCAAGCAGCCAGCATCAAGAACTACGACCTGCGCTGGGAGTGGTATTTCTCTTCCCTGGACAGCCTGTCTCTGGGCGTGTTCATGAAGGAATTCGACTCTCCCATCGAGTCTGTGGTGCAGCCTGGCGCCAACAGTGCACGCAGCTATGTGAATGCAGAGTCGGCAGAGAATCAGGGCATCGAGTTTGAGGCCCGCAAGCAGTTCGACTTCCTGGGCGCACGCTGGGAAAACTTCTACGTGTCCAGCAACGTGTCCTACATCACCTCGGACGTCACCATCGGCGAGCAGGACCAGAACATTCTGACCAACAGCTCGCGTCCGCTGCAGGGCCAGTCTGACTGGCTTTTCAATGGCCAGTTTGGCTACGACAGCTACGACGGCCTGACCGCCACGCTCCTTTACCATTACTTCGGCGAGCGCATTTACGAAGTCGGCATCCTGGGCGCTCCAGACCTTATCGAAGAGCCCCATGGCGAACTGGACTTCGTGCTGAGCAAGGAGTTCATGACCAACTGGAAGCTGAACATCAAGGCGCAGAATCTGACCGACAAGCGCAAGGAAATTACCCAGGGTGGACTGGTGGCCACGGGCTACAGCGAAGGCCGCTCAGCGAGCCTTAAACTTGAGTACAACTTCTAGAAAGCCAGACGCCGTGCGGCCTGCAGCGGTTGCAGGTCGCAGATCCGTCACACGGATGTCACATAAAGTTGCTGTAATATACGCTACATATATGACAAGCCAATTGACAAAACGGTAGCATGAAACCATGAGTGAACCGACCATCCTGATAGTAGACGACGAGCCCGCCATTCGAGACATGATTGGCATCACCCTGGATCTGGCGGGATTCAACAGCGTGTCCGCCGAATCAGCGCACGAAGCCCATGTCTCCATCGTGGATCGTCGCCCCGATCTGGTCCTGCTGGACTGGATGCTGCCCGGAGGCAGTGGCATAGAACTGGCACGTCGACTCAAGCGCGACGAACTTACAGCCTCCCTCCCCATCATCATGCTTACCGCAAAGACCAGTGAAGACAACAAAGTGCAGGGACTGGACGTAGGTGTGGATGATTACGTCACCAAGCCGTTCTCGCCCCGCGAGCTCGTTGCCCGTATCAAGGCGGTTTTGCGCCGCACCAGTGGTACGCAGATCGACAAGGTAATCCGCGTGTTTGATCTGCAGCTCGACCCCTCCAGCCATCGCGTGACCATAGAAGACCAGCCGGTTGACATCGGGCCCACGGAATTCAAGCTGCTGCGCTTCTTCATGTCTCATCAGGAAAAGGTCTTCACACGCGACCACATTCAGGATCAGGTGTGGGGCGGCAATGTGTACCTCGAAGAGCGGACCATCGACGTGCATATCCGCCGCTTGCGCAAGGCCCTGAGCTCTGTGCCGAACACCAGCATCGATTATTCACGCCTGGTGCAGACGGTTCGAGGTGCTGGCTATCGCTTTTCCGTGAAGCCAGCCTGACGTTTCCTTCGCCCGGTGCATTCGCTATAGTGACGCGCAGCTGGTGGTGAACGACAGGAATAGTGCATTGCTCCGGGAATGGCAGATCGAAATCAAGCGCGTACTGATTGTCCTGGCGGCCTCCTGGCTTGTCGGCATGGTGCTGGGCGCCGTCTCCGCCATAATGGTTCTGTCTGTCCTGGGCTACCTGGCGCACTCCTTCTACCAGCTGTTGATTTTCCAGCGCTGGCTGCGCAATATTGCCAACGATGAGCGTCAGGAACCTCCAGAAAGCAGTGGGGTCTGGGGTGAAATCTTCGATGGCATCTATCGCCTGCAACGCCGCGAGCGCGACGCAGTGCAGTACTTGAAGAGCATACTGGACAAGGCCCAGGAGTCATCGGCGGCACTGGAAATAGCCGTGGTGATGATAAGTGCGAAAGACCATCTGTCCTGGTGGAACAAAGCGGCAGAGACACTGCTGGGCTTCCGCACTGAACAGGATCAGCAGCAAACCGTCACCAATCTTCTGCGCGAGCCGCGTTTCATCGAATATTTCGAAAAGCGGCTTTATACAGAGCCCTTGCGCATTCCTTCTCCCACCAACAAGAAGCAGATGCTGGAATTCCAGATTACCCTCTTCGGCGAAGGCGAGCGGCTGATGCTGGTGCGCGATGTCTCGCAAATGCATCGTCTGGAATCCATGCGCACTGATTTCGTGGGCAATGTGTCGCACGAGCTGCGTACGCCCATCACTGTCATCAATGGCTATCTTGAAACCTTGCTGGACCATCGCGACACACTCGCCCCTCGCTGGATCAAACCACTGGAGCAGATGCACCAGCAGGCGCAGCGCATGGAAAACATCGTGCGCGACCTGCTGACATTGTCGCGCCTCGAAACCAAGTCTCTGCCCAGGGTGCAGGACGAGATTCACGTGCCATCCCTGCTGCGTGAAATCAAGAACGAGGCCGAGCTGGCTTTTGCAGCAAAGCAGCACACCTATTTCCTGGAATGTGATGGCGACTATCGGCTGCGGGGCAGCACGAACGAGCTGTACAGTGCCATTTCAAATCTGGTGTTCAACGCGTCGAAGTACACGCCAAAAAGTGGCGAGATTCACATTTACCTGCGGGGGACAGAGCGCGGCTTGGCTGTCGAAGTGCAGGACAATGGCGCAGGAATCGAGGAGCATCACTTGCCGCGCCTGACAGAACGCTTCTATCGCGTCGACGAGAGTCGCTCAACGGACAAAGGGGGTACAGGGCTGGGTCTTGCCATCGTCAAGCATGTGCTGGCACGCCATGGCGCAACCCTGCAGATTCTCAGCACCCTTGGGACAGGCAGTCGTTTCATTTGTCATTTCCCCGCCGAACGCCTGCTTCCCGGTGCAGCGAAA
>Ga0255137_1000551_pt1 | contig 12905 bp, 12 predicted proteins | sample Law_Atlam_RepC_8_FD_188548 | JGI IMG/M metagenome (GOLD analysis project Ga0255137, IMG submission 188548) | Freshwater microbial communities from St. Lawrence River, New York, United States - Law_Atlam_RepC_8d | ecosystem: Environmental > Aquatic > Freshwater > River | place: USA: New York... | reverse complement strand
GTGCAAGGGTGCGCTCGAACGATTCGGGGGTTTGCAGGGGCAAGCCATAAATCAGATCGACATTCACCGACTCGAAGCCCAGACGGCGTGCCGCTGCCACCAGGCCAAACACCTGCTCGGCGGGCTGGATGCGGTGCACCGCTTTTTGCACCGCAGGGTCAAAATCCTGCACGCCAAAGCTCAGGCGATTGAAGCCCAGTTCCGCCAACCTGGCCAGGCGACGCTCGTCCACGGTGCGCGGATCCACCTCGATCGCGTATTCGCCCCCAGGCACCCATGCAAAGTGCTGGCGCAACAGGACGATGAGTTGGTGCAACTCCTCGTCACTCAGGAAGGTCGGCGTGCCGCCCCCCACATGCAGTTGGCTGACCGCCTGACCTCGCCCCAAAATCCGGGTGTGAAGTTCGATCTCCTTGGCCAGGTAGCGCAGGTACTCGCTGGCGCGTTCCTTGTGTCGGGTGATGATCTTGTTGCATGCACAGTAATGGCAAAGGGATTCACAAAAAGGAATGTGCACATACAAGGACAAAGGCAGCGGTCGACCTCTGGCACCCGACGCCCGATGGCGCAAAGCCTGAACATGCTCGTCTTGTCCAAAAGCCTCCACAAACCGGTCGGCTGTGGGGTACGAGGTGTAGCGTGGGCCCGGGACATCCAAGCGTGTCAACAATTCAGGCGATATCACGGACATGTGTCTGACCCTTGGTAAAAACAGAGACCCAATGCAGGTCACCACTTTGCCTGCGGGCAAGCGCGATCGCATTGATGCAGGTCAAACAAGCTACCGGTTTCCAATGATTTCTGGCGCAGACAGGGTACTTGTTGGATTCAAGTCAATTTTTGGCTTTAAGCTCAAGGCTTGATCCAAAGCAAACTCATTTTTGATCGCCAAAACCATGAACCCTCAAGCCATCAAAGTTGCCTGCTCCAATTGCAATTTGCGCGAGTTGTGCATGCCATTGGGCCTCAGTGACCATGACCTGAACCGCCTCGATGATCTGGTGGCGTTGCGCCGCAGGGTCAAGCGAGGCACGACCTTGTTCACCAACGGTGAAAAGTTCACTTCGCTGTACGCCATTCGCACCGGATTCTTCAAGACCTGTTTGGCCACGGAAGATGGTCGTGACCAGGTCACGGGCTTCCAGATGGCTGGCGAAATCATTGGTCTGGACGGCATCGTGAATGACCTGCACAGTTGTGATGCGGTTGCCCTGGAGGACGCTGAAGTCTGCGTCATGCCGTTTGACCGGATCGAGGAAATTTCACGCGAAGTGACCGCACTGCAGAGCCATGTGCACAAAATCATGAGCCGGGAAATTGTGCGCGAACACGGGGTCATGCTGCTGTTGGGCAGCATGCGGGCCGAAGAGCGTCTGGCCGCTTTTTTGCTGAACCTGGTCCAACGCCTGCACGCCAGAGGTTTCTCGCAATCCGAACTGGTATTGCGCATGACACGGGAAGAAATCGGCAGCTACCTCGGACTCAAACTTGAAACCGTGAGCAGGACTTTTTCCAAGTTTGTTGATGAAGGCACGGTGGAGGTCAAGCAGCGCCATGTGCGCATTCTGGATACCGATGCCCTGCAGCGGTTGGTCAACAACAACCATTGCCATTGACCCGATCCCGGGCGCAATCCGCAGGCCGATCTGTCGCCCAACAGGTCGGTCAGGCGAGCCCCAACCAGCGTTGGGTGAACTGCACGTTCGCCTTGGGGATCAATTTTTGACGGGTGCCCCTGCAGGGGCCGCGGGCAATTCGCCTGTGGCCGCATGGTTGCGTCCCTGCATGGCAGGCGCTTGGGAGATGCCCCGGCGCTCGTGCATGGCTGTTCGGGGGGTCTCTTGCAGGACCGGGTCAGGATGGGCCAAGGCGATGTACAGCGTGATGAATCCGGCCACCACAACCACGGCGGGTCCCGCCCACACCATCCACACCAGGCCAAAACGCCACCAAGGCTGACCCTCTTGATGTGCCGTCAATGCATTGTTCATGGCAGTCTTTCAAAAAATGATCGCTCAGCGAGGGATCAGGAACACGGTTTTCTCGCTCGACTGGCCTGCCAATTCGCCATGAGGCAAGCGTGCAGTGAAGCGGAAATGGATGGGATGAGAACCCGCAGGGGCGGCGCCGTCGGGCACCTGCAAACGCACGGACACCCAGCGTGACTCGGTGGCTCCCACATCGACCAGCGATTCGGTCACCAGGCGCAGGCCTGGCAAGCCATCGACCTGCCATTGAAAATAGAGGTTCTGCTCTGCAGCGTTCATGAGTTGCAGGCGGTAGACGTTTTCGATGTGACCGCCCGCCACCCAGCGGGCCATGGTGGCGCGATCACGCACAATGTCCACCCTGAACGGATCGCGGGACCACAAGGACAGCCCCACAGCGAGGATGATGGCCCACAACACGGCGCTGTAAACCCACACACGGGGGCGGAAAATACGTCGCACGGTTTGCGCCCAATTCCAGCCCCCTTCCATGGCGTTTTGGGTGGAAAACTTGATCAGGCCCCGCGCGTAGCCGACCTTGTCCATCACCGTGTCACACACATCCACACAAGCGCCGCAGCCAATGCATTCGTATTGCAAGCCTTGGCGGATATCGATGCCCGTCGGGCAGACCTGCACGCACAAGGTACAGTCCACACAAGCGCCCAGCCCCTGAACTTTGGGGTCTGCTTTTTTGGAGCGGGCACCACGCGGCTCCCCGCGCCCCTGGTCGTAGGTGACGATCAGGGTGTCCCGGTCGAACATGGCGCTTTGGAAACGGGCATAGGGACACATGTATTTGCACACCTGCTCGCGCATGAAGCCTGCATTGCCATAGGTGGCAAAGCTGTAAAACAGAACCCAGAAGATTTCCCACGGGCCCAAGCCCAGCGAGAGGATGGCGTTTGTCAACTCGCGGATGGGGGTGAAGTAGCCGACAAAGCTCAAGCCTGTCCAGAGCGACAGCATGATCCAGGCGATTTGTTTGCCCCCTTTGCGCAAGATTTTGTTGACGCTCAGGGGTGAGGCATCCAGTCGCATCCGGGCCGACCGATCGCCCTCGAACCGGCGTTCGATCCAGAGGAAGATTTCGCTGTAGACGGTTTGGGGGCAAGCAAAACCACACCACAAGCGCCCTGCCACGGCCGTGAACAAGAACAGCGACAGCGCCGAAATGACCAGCAAGGCCGTCAGGTAAATGAAATCCTGCGGGTACAACACGAGGCCAAAGATGTAGAACCTGCGCGCACCCAAGTCAAAGAGCACCGCTTGGCGCTGCCCCCATTCCAGCCAAGGCAGACCATAAAACACCAATTGCGTGATGGCCACCATCCCCCAGCGCCATTGGGCGAACACGCCCTGCACACTGCGGGGGTAGATTTTTTGGTGCGCTTGGTACAGCGAGGTCCTGTCCCCCTCACCCTCGTCCTCGGCAGGAACAGGTTGAATCGGGAGCACGCTGCGGGACGATCGAGCTTCAGGGGTGGACACAACACAGGCTTTTCAAATTCTGCAGCAGGAACCGCCTGCTGCAAGGGGTGGACTCATTTGGCAGGACCGACTGCGGCGCCAGCCCCGGCGTTGTTGGACAAGCCCCAGACATACGCGGCCAGCACATGGATCTGGCCTTCCGTCAGCTTGTCAGCCTGCGCGGGCATCTGATTGAGTTTGCCGTTGTTGATGATGTTGACAATGGCGTTTTCACCCCAGCCATGCAGCCAGACGTCATCGGTCAGGTTGGGCGCACCCATGGCGGTGTTGCCTTTGCCGTCCAGGCCGTGGCAAGCGGCGCAGGCACCAAATTTGGTCTTGCCCAATGCAGCGCGCAAAGCATCGTGAGGTCCCTTGGACAGGCTCAGCACATAGTGCGCGACATTGCGCACGTCTTCGGGTGTGCCCACCGCAGCGGCCATGGGGGGCATATGGCCTGCACGGCCTTGCACCAAGGTGGTTTTGATCGCATCGGGCGTGCCGCCATACAGCCAGTCGGCCAGGTTGGGGAAACCCTTGCTGCCGCGTGCGTCAGAGCCGTGGCATTGGGCGCAGTGGTTCATGAACAGGCGGTCGCCAATGGCCCCGGCTTGCGGGTCTTTGGACACCTCTTGCGCTGGCATATCCAAAAACCGGGCATAACGCGGCGCCACAGCGGCGTTGCCTTTGGCCATTTCAGCGTTGTACTGCCCGGCCGATGACCAGCCAAACTGGCCGGCAAAACTGCCCGCCCCCGGATACATGGCGAGGTAAATCAAGCCAAAAATGATGGTGATGACAAACAAACCCACCCACCAGCGCGGCAGCGGGTTGTTCATTTCACGCAGGTCACCGTCCCAGACGTGGCCGGTGGTGTTGTCGTTGGCCGTCATGGCCTTGGCCTTGCCGCTGAACCACAGCAACAGCAAGCAAGCGAGGATGCTGACCAGCGTGATGCCTGCCACGTACAAGTGCCAGAAGTTGCTGATGAAGTCACTCATGAAGATTCCTTGGTGTGTTTCGGTTTTGAGGGGCTGCTCAGTCGTCCTGACGGAATGGCAACTGCGCGGCTTCCTCGAAACGGGCCTGATTGCGGCGCGACCAGGCCCACACCACAATGCCCAGGAAGGCGACAAAGGCGAGCAAAGTCACGATGGAGCGCCATGTGTTGATGTCCATGTGCGTTCCTTATTTGCGGTGGGTGCCCAGCACCTGCAGGTAGGCGATGACCGCATCCAGCTCGGTTTTGCCATTCACCTCTTCGGGTGCTTTGGCGATTTCCTCGTCGGTGTAGGGCGCGCCCAGTTGGCGCAAACCGCGCATGTGGGCTTGAATGGTGCCCGCATTGGCCGCTGTTTTTTCCAGCCAAGGGTAGGCGGGCATATTGGACTCGGGCACCAGGTCACGCGGGTTGGTCAGGTGGATGCGGTGCCATTCGTCGCTGTAGCGGCCGCCGACTCGGGCCAAGTCCGGACCCGTGCGTTTGGAGCCCCATTGAAATGGACGGTCGTACACGAATTCACCCGCCAGTGAATAAGCACCGTAACGAAGGGTCTCCGCACGGAAGGGGCGAATCATCTGCGAGTGGCAGTTGTAGCAACCTTCGCGCACATAGACATCGCGCCCGGCCACTTGCAAAGCGGTGTAGGGTTTCAGACCTGGCACCGGTTCGGTGGTGGATTTCTGAAAGAACAAAGGCAGGATTTCGACCATGCCCCCTACCAGCAGGACCACCAGGATCAGCACGATCATCAGGAAGTTGCTGGTCTCGACTTTCTCATGCGACAAGCCGCCTGTTTTCTGGGTATGCGCCATGTTCATTTCTCCTCAGGCGTGGGCAGGTGCAAGTGTGGGAATGCGAACCTCAACCGTGCGCCCTTGGGTCACGGTCTTGAAGGTGTTCCACAACATGATGACCATGCCCAGGAAATACAGCAGTCCACCGAGCAAGCGCAACACATAGAAGGGATAAGTGGCTTTGACGGATTCGACAAAGGTGTAGGTCAAGGTGCCGTCGGCATTGATGGAACGCCACATCAGACCCTGCATCACACCGGCAATCCACATGGCCGCGATGTAGACCACGATGCCGATGGTGGCGGTCCAGAAATGGATTTCGATGGCTTGGGTGCTGTACATCTGCTTTTGGCCAAACAAGCGTGGAATCAGGTAGTACATCGATCCCATGGTGACCAGCCCCACCCAACCCAAGGCACCCGAGTGCACATGGCCCACGGTCCAGTCGGTGTAATGGCTCAGGGCGTTGACGGTCTTGATCGACATCATGGGACCTTCAAAGGTCGACATGCCGTAGAAAGACAGGGAAACGATCAGGAAGCGCAGGATCGGGTCATCACGCAATTTGTGCCAGGCCCCCGACAAGGTCATGATGCCGTTGATCATGCCGCCCCAGCTGGGCGCCAACAAGATGAGCGAGAAGACCATGCCCACAGACTGTGTCCAATCCGGCAATGCGGTGTAATGCAGATGGTGGGGACCGGCCCACATGTAGGTGAAAATCAGCGCCCAGAAGTGCACGATCGACAGGCGATACGAGTACACCGGACGCTCGGCCTGTTTGGGGATGAAGTAGTACATCATCCCCAGAAAACCGGCCGTCAGAAAGAAGCCCACGGCGTTGTGGCCATACCACCATTGGACCATCGCGTCCTGAACGCCGGCATAAGCGGAATAGGACTTCATCATGCCCACGGGCAATGCCGCGCTGTTGACAATGTGCAACAGCGCCACGGCAATGATGAAGGCCCCAAAGAACCAGTTGGCCACGTAGATGTGACGCACCTTGCGTGTACCGATGGTGCCAAAGAACACCACCGCAAATGCCACCCAGACCAGGGTGATCAGGATGTCAATGGGCCATTCGAGTTCGGCGTATTCCTTGCCACTGGTGTAGCCCAATGGCAAGGAGATGGCGGCCAGAACAATCACCGCTTGCCAGCCCCAGAAAGTGAAAGCGGCCAGTTTGTCGCTGAGGAGTCGGACGTTGCAGGTGCGCTGCACCACGTAGTAGGCCGCCGCAAACAGGCCGCAACCACCAAACGCAAAAATCACGGCGTTGGTGTGCAAGGGCCGCAGGCGACCATAGCTGAGCCAGGCAATGCCCAGATTGAGCTCTGGCCAGGTCAACTGGGCCGCGATGATCACGCCAACCAGCATGCCCACCACACCCCAGACCACCGTCATGATGGCGAACTGCCTGACAACTTTGTCGTTGTAGGCCATTGCTTGCATATTGGCAAATTCCATTTTCACCTCTTCTTTTTATTCAGCGACCGTTCAAGTTTGCCCGGGTGTATACCGAGCCCACTTGATCAAGATCAATCCTCACGCAAAATGCGCTCGCCTTCTGCCTCGATGTCCTCAAATTGGCCCCGATCGATCGCCCACCACAATCCCGCAAGAACGAAAAACACCAAAGCCACAGACAAAGGAATCAGCAGGTAAAGGATGTCCATGGTTTTTCCTCAATCGCCATTCAGCTGGGCAACCTGTGCAGGCTGGACCCCGGGTATGGCCTGGGACAAGCGCAAGGCATTGAGCACGACCAGCAAGGAACTGAGCGCCATGCCCAAACCCGCTGCCCAGGCTGGCAAGTACCCCAACAGGGCAAGCGGTATGCAGGCGGCGTTGTAGACAGCGGACCACACCAAGTTTTGCTTGACGATGCGCATCGTCCTGCGGCCCTGCTGCAAGGTGCTGACCAGCGCATCCAGACGCCCGCCCATCAAAACAAAATCCGATTTGGCCTGCGCCAGCGGCACGGCCTGACCCAAGGCAAAAGACACATCGGCACCGGCCAGCACCGGCCCATCGTTCAGGCCGTCGCCCACCATGGCCACTTGGTGCCCCTGGGCTTGCAAGGCTTGCAGGGCTTGCAGCTTTTGCCGAGGACTGCAGCCGCCTTGCGCATCCACCAAGCCCACGGTCCGGGCCACCTTCGCTACAGCACTTGGGCTGTCGCCGGACAGCACCTTCAGGGACAAACCCATCTCGGACAAGGCGCGCATGACCGCGGCCGCCTCGGGTCGCACCGCTTCGACCAGTTCAAAGCTGGCCAGCCAGCCGAACTCATCCGCCAGGTTGACCTGCAGGAGGTCCCCGGCATGCACCGGCGCTTCACAAAAAGCAGCCGAGCCCAAACGCAAGGTCCGATGGACATGCCCGGGTCGCACCAAAAGGCCTTGCACACCCTGCCCCGCCTGCTCACTCAGGGCCTGTGCGTCCAAGGCTTCGAGTGCTTCCAATCTGCCCGCAGCTTCGGCCCTTCGCCGCGCCTCGACCCAGAGGGCCCGAGAAACCGGGTGCAAGGAGTGACGCGCCAGGCTGCCCGCCCAATCAAGGGCCTGTGCCGCGCTCACGTCCTCGCGGGTGTGGATGTGTGCCACTGCCAATGCATCGCACGTCAAGGTGCCGGTTTTGTCAAAAATCACCGTGTCGATGTGGGCCAGGTTTTGCAAGGCATTCAGGCGACGCACCAACACGCCGCTGCGGGCCAAGGCCCCAGCCGTGGCCAGCATGGCTGCAGGCGTGGCCAGCGACAAAGCACAGGGACAAGTCACGATCAACACGGCCACAGCCACCATCACCGCGTGAGCAGGGTCTGTCGGCCAGGCATAAATGGCCGAGGCCAGTGCCGCCAGCATCACGGCGACCAGGAATGGCTTGGCCCACCGGTCCACCAGCTGCGCCATGGCTGGCTTGGAGATCGATGCGCTCTCCATGAGCGCCACGATCTGGGCATACCGTGTGGCCGCGCCCATTTGCTCGATCTTCACATGCAGCGTGCCGCTCAGGTTGTGGCTGCCCGCGATCACCCGGTCGCCCACCTCACGGGCCAAAGGCCGTGACTCTCCCGTCAGCAGCGCTTCGTCCACCTGGGACTGACCCGACAGCACCAGACCGTCGCCGGCAAAGGCTTCGCCGGGCAACACCTTGATCACATCGCCCATTTGCAGCCGACGAATGGACAGAGGCAGCCAACTGCCATCGGGCTGACGCTTGCGCACGTGGTCAGGCAGACGGTTGAGCACGGCTTCCAGCGCCCCGGCCGTGCGGTCGCGCATGCGCAATTCCAGCCAGCGGCCTGTCAGCAGGAAGAACACAAACATGGTGAACGAGTCAAAAAAGACTTCGGCCCCGAACGGCCCTTCAGGCTCGAAGGTGCCCAAAGTGCTGACGACAAAGGTCACCACCATCCCCAGGGCCACTGGCAAATCCATGCTGATCCGACGCTCGCGCACATCACGCCAGGCTTGGCTGAAGAACGGGGCGCACGAGAAAAACAGCACGGGCAAAGAGAGCACCCAAGAGGCCCAGCGCAGCAAGTGCATGGCTTCTTGGGAGATGTCCCCCGGTTGGGTGAGGTAAGCCGGGGTGGCGTACATCATGACTTGCATCATGCACATGGCCGCCACACTCCAACGCCAGACCATGCGCCGGGCCTGTGCACGTCTGCGCGCGTGCGTGTGGGCATCGTTGGCCGGCAAGGCCTTGTAACCTTGGCGTTCGACCGCCTGCATCCATTGCGAAGGTCGGGTCAGATCGGAAGACCAGACGATCTGCCCACGGTGGCTGGCACCGCTGATTTGAACCGACTTCACCCCCGGCACAGCACGCAAAGCATCTTCCAGGGTGATGGCACAGGCTGCGCAGTGCATGCCCTCAAAGACCACACTGGAGCGCCAGCAGCCGACATTGTTTTTTTCGGGCAAGCTGAAAGATGACCACTCTTGTGGCTCATCCAGCAGTGCCAGGCCTGGCTCAGGCGGCGTTGCTTCGAGCAGCAGACCCCGCATGGCCATCGGCACAGAGGGGCCTTGCATGTTGGGATTCGCCAAGACGATCTCGGGCAAAACATTGACTTGGGTCATGCTTTGAAGATACGCCAGGCCTCCCCAGAAAAGCTTGATCTGTATCAAGTGACGGCGTTGGCAACTCGCTTAACCTGATGTTCATCTTTTTCAACAGGAGCATTCCATGTACAAACGCATTCTTGTGGCGACCGACGGCTCCACCTTGTCCAAAAAGGCTGTGACAAACGCCATTGAACTGGCGGCCAGCTGCAGTGCCGAGCTGTTGGCACTCAAGGTGGTGCCCAGATACCCGCAGGCCTACTTTGAAGGCAGCATTCCGTTGTCGGGCGAAGAAGTGGCTCGCGTGGAAAAGCAATGGGCTGAATCGGCACAACAGCAACTGGCCAGTGTGGAAAAGTCAGCCAAGGCCAAATCGGATGCCATCGTGGCAGCGGCCAAGAAACACAAAGCTGACCTGATCGTGATGGCCTCGCATGGCAGAAAAGGCATCAAGCGCCTGCTGCTGGGCAGCGAAACCCTGCAGGTGCTCACTCATTCGCACATTCCCGTGTTGGTCTTGCGCTGACCGCAGGCCCGGTCAGCCCGCTCGTGCGGCTGGCTTCAGGCGTTGAATAGCCCTTTGTATTGCTCACGCAGAAGGTTTTTCTGGACTTTGCCCATGGTGTTGCGGGGCAGTTCAGGGACCACAAAGCAACGCTTGGGGATCTTGAAATTTGCCAGTTGGGCCTTGAGTGCGGCCAAAATGGCTTCGGGCTGCAGAGGGGCACCGGTTTTCGCGGTGACCAAGGCCACCCCCACCTCGCCAAAGTCCGGGTGGGGGACGCCCACCAAGGCGCTCTCGGCCACACCCTTCATCTCGTTGATGTAGCCCTCAATTTCGGCGGGGTAGACGTTGTATCCGCCGCTGATGATCAGGTCTTTGCTGCGCCCCACAATGGTCACATAACCCCGATCGTCCACTGTGCCCACATCTCCCGTCTTGAAAAATCCATCGGATGTGAATTCTTCGGTGGTTTTTTCGGGCATGCGCCAGTAGCCTTTGAACACATTCGGCCCTTTGACCTGAATGGCGCCGATCTCGCCCACCGGAAGCTGTTGTCCTTGATCGTCACACACCCGCAGCGACACGCCGGGCAAGGGAAAGCCAACCGTGCCGCCGCGCCGCTCCGACTGGTTGGCATAGCGGCGGTCGGCCGCATAGGGGTTGGAAGTCAGCATGGCGGTTTCGCTCATGCCATAGCGCTCCAGAATGGTGTGGCCTGTGCGTTGCTGCCATTCGGTGAAGGTTTCCACCAGCAATGGCGCAGAGCCGGCAATGAACAAGCGCATGTTCTTGACGGCGGCTTTGTTCAAGGAAGCTTCAGCCAGCATGCGCACATACAGTGTCGGAACACCCATGAAGACGGTGGCCTGGTTCATGCTGGCAATGGCTCGGCGGGGATCGAATTTGGCCATCCAGATCATCTTGCTGCCATTGATCAATGCGCCGTGGATGGCCACAAACAAACCATGCACATGGAAGATGGGCAATGCGTGTATGAGCACATCGCCCTTCTTCCAGCCCCAATACGTCTTCAAGGTCTGTGCATTGCTGAGCATGTTGCCATGCGTGAGCATGGCGCCTTTGCTGCGGCCTGTGGTTCCGCTGGTGTACAAAATGGCGGCCAGATCGTCCGATCGGCGCTGGGCGGGGGCGTGGCGGTCGCTGTGAACGGCGGCTCGGTCCAGCAAGCTTCCGGTGCGATCGTCGTTGAGGGTGAAGACATGGTGCGTGCCCGCCTTGAACGCGATCTTGCTGACCCAACCAAAATTGGCCCCACTGCACACCACCACAGCAGGTTCAGCATTGCCAATGAAATACTCGATTTCTGCACTTTGATAAGCCGTGTTCAAAGGCAAAAAAACAAAACCTGCCCGCAAGGTGGCCAGGTACAAGACCAAGGCTTCCACCGACTTTTCAACCTGTACCGCGATCCGACTGCCTGCCGGCAGGTCCAGGGACTCCAGCAAATTGGCCACCATCGCTGTGGCCCTGTCCAGATCCTGCCAGCTGTATTGCAGGCCTTCATCGGTTTCAACCGCCGTGGCAGTCAAGTCAGCAGGAAAAGCAGCCCGAAGGGCTGAAAACAGGTTGTCGTTGGTCATGGTGGCAATCACAAAAGGTCACAAAAAAGGGCCTGATCACAGGCCCGTAGAAGTGGAGGACGAACTCAGTCGAGCTTGGCCCCGGAAGCTTTCACCACCTGGGACCACTTGGCCAATTCCTTCTTGATGAAGGCATCGAACTGGGCGCCGGTGAGGTTGGGGAATTCAGCCCCCTGGCTGGTCCAGACCGCTTTGGCCTCATCCGTCAGGCACGCACGACGAAACTCTTCGATGGCCCTGGCTTGGGCTTCCGGGGCGGTGCCCTTGGGTGCCCACACGCCGTACCAGGTGGAGACGGTGTAATCGGGCAGACCCAATTCCGTCGAGCACGGCACATCCGGAAATGCCGCATTGCGCTTGGTGCCCGAGACCATCAGGGCCTTGATCCGCCCCCCTTTGATGTGGGCAGCCGATGAGCCCAGTCCGTCAAACATCATGTCCACGTTGCCGGCAATCAGGTCCTGCAAGGCAGGGCCAGCGCCACGGTATGGAATGTGGGTGATGAAGGTTTTGGTTTGGATTTTGAACAATTCACCAGCCAAGTGGTGCGAGGTGCCACCGCCCGCTGAACCATAGTTCAATCGACCTGGGTTCTTTTTGACCATGTCCAGGAATGACTTGAAATCATTGGCCGTGATTTTCTTGGGATTGACCACCAGCACCTGGGGCACGGCGGCCACCTGGATCAAGGGGATCAGGTCACGCTCGAGATCGTAATCGAGTCGGGGGTACATGCTGGGGGCAATGGTGTGGTGCACGGCGCCCATCAGGTAGTTGTAACCATCGGGGGCTGATTTGGCCGCAATGCCCGCGCCCAGAGTCCCGCCTGCACCCCCCCGGTTGTCAATGATCATTTGCCGGCCGGTCAATTTCGCAAAGGCTGCTGACATGGGTCGGGCAAAGGCATCGGTGCCCCCACCTGCCGGAAAAGGAACGATCATGTTGACAGGCTTGGTCGGCCAGGTGCCTTGCGCCTGCGCCCACACAGGCAAGGCTCCCGACAGGGCGGCCATGGCCTTGATGAAATCACGGCGTTGAGGGGCAGTGAACGGATGGGTCATGAAATGTCTCCTTGTTATATGGGTGCATCATCATAAATTGACGGGAAATGGCTTGCACAACCCATGCTTCTCCATGCATGACCCCGTGTCACTTGTGAACCATGCGTCCTTTGGACAACAACAAAAGACCTGCCAGCATCATGGGCATACACAGCCACTGCCCCATGCTCATGCCCAAAGAAAGCAGGCCAAGGTGGGCATCGGGTTCCCTGAAGAATTCGGCCACAAAACGGAAAAATCCGTAACCCAGCAAAAAGGCCCCAGACACCTGGCCCATGGGGCGGTCTTTGCGGGCAAACCACCACAAAAGCACAAACAGCAGCAAGCCTTCCAATGCGATTTGGTACAACTGGGAAGGGTGTCTGGGCAAGTCACCTGCACCCCTGAACACCATGCCCCAAGGCAGC
>Ga0255137_1000549_pt1 | contig 12914 bp, 17 predicted proteins | sample Law_Atlam_RepC_8_FD_188548 | JGI IMG/M metagenome (GOLD analysis project Ga0255137, IMG submission 188548) | Freshwater microbial communities from St. Lawrence River, New York, United States - Law_Atlam_RepC_8d | ecosystem: Environmental > Aquatic > Freshwater > River | place: USA: New York... | reverse complement strand
CATAACGCTCATCCACCGCCGCTTCATGCTGCTGCTGCTGCTGCTGTGCGCCGTCAGCGCAAGGCTCCTCCTTCCCGATCGGCCGCGTGCCCCCTGCTCATCATGGCGCTCATTGCTTTGCAGCAGTGCAGCAGCACCTCTTCATAAGTTCATACTACTTCATAGTCATTTTTATTGACAATAAAAGCAAAATCTGGTACCACAACCTAACCTCTCTTCTGTTGGAAATTTAGGGGATGAAAGGATGCCGCTGGATGCAGTGAAAAGTGTGGGAAAAGTGTGGAAAAAGTGCGCAAAAAGTGTGCAAATAGTCGGGAATCGGCAGCCGGGCCGGGAGTCGGGGGGACTCGGGATTGCAGGAGGAGTCTGGAGTCGGGACTCGGGACTCGGGAACGGGACTCGGGTGACTCGGCCCGACTCGCATAATGAATAATAAAATCATAAATTATTGAGAGTCACTCCGGTGTCCGACTCCGGGGTCCGAAGTCTGCGGACTTCCCCTGATGACGCAGACTCACACCTCGCTGTGTGTGGAATGCAGCTCATCCAGCGCTGCACTATTTGTCGCTGCATCACGACCCGCTCCGCTCCTGTTGTTTCCGCATTCCAACATGACGATGCCATTATTGCAACGCCAGTGTATTTATCAAATATGTTGGAAGGTAGGTACTTTCAGGTGCCACATGGGCAATCTGCAGTCTGCAGAAACCACTCTCAGGGGGGTTAAAGATGTTCTATCGTCTGTGATCTCTTCTCCGTTCCACGACATTGCAGCGCCTACCCCTGTTCAAAATGTGAATGACAACGCTGCAGTGCATAACTGTCCGGTAAGGGTTTCCAAGCGCCAAAGATATGCAGTCAATGGTGACGGTTCCTTTGCTTCCAACGTCAACCTTTTGCATGCACGTACCACGTCTTCATCCTCGTCCTCTGACCGTGCCTCTGCAAAAAAAGCATCCACGCTTTCGAAGAATGCGATTAAGAAATCTAAATTTACTGCATTCGGCAATTGGAGCCCTTCAGCGGGGAAAAAAGCTCCTGTGACAGTTGTGGGAGCTGCAGCAGTAGCAAACCACATCCCTTCAAATCCCTCATCTGCAGATGGTTGTTCTGATGAATTTCCGTCATCGGCCGATGGTTGTTCTGCACAGGTAGTTGTCACTATCATTTGCCACCCTCCTTTGTTATCATCATGCTACTCGCAATTATCGTATATCATCCAATGTAATCTGACCCAAATTTTTTGCGCAGGACTCGGATTCGGATGCCACTGCAAAATTGGCAATTTCAAAAAAGGTCACATTTTTGATGACTGTCACACAGTCATCAACGCCAACAATATCAACAACACTACAATGAAATTGTTCTGATACGTTTTCTCAGGATCGGCGGCCCGCTAAGGATCGGCACACTATTTGCAAACACGGTAGAAGGATGGCGCGATGTAAAAAATGCAGAGACGAAGGGATTGGAGGGAGGAGTCTTTGTGAACATCACTGCCAAAAGGGATGGTGCGTGAAATGCAGAAAAATGGGTAGGTTTTATTACTTAGATAGGTAACAAGTGAAAACGGGAACGGATATGAAGATTGGCTGTGAGACCAGGGTGTGGACCTTGGTGGACAGAGGTGCTGATGGTACAGTGGGGCCTGAAACGCAAATAAATAGGCGTGAATTATAATGGTAATAAACAAAGTGTATGTCTGCATGTGCACAGTATTGGTGTGATTACGCGGAAAAGAGCAATCGCGCCTGCGCGTGTGTGTGGTTACTGTGGGTGCCATCACCAAGCATCATACTTTTTTTGGACTGAAGTTATTCGAGGAAGAACCCCAGCCCAACCAGCATTTCGTGTATTGCGCTGCGCATCTCTCGAGCCGTGACCGGTTTTTCCGGATCGGTGCGGGGAGAGGTCTGAATCGCTGCATCAAGACACAGTTCAAGAGCGCAGCGAGGTGAAGTTTGCACAGCTGCATTCAGATGGGGTTCGATAGTGCCTCGGGGAGAGGTTTGTACTGCTACATTGAGAAGTGCTGCAGTGGAAGCTTTTTCCAGCAAGCCTCGGGGGGAGGTTTGTACCGCTGCATCGGCAACTTTCTCACACAATTCTGAACCGCTGCAGAAAAGAGGTTGCTTTCTTCTCAACTTCAACCTGTTGTGCAGCAATTTGTTATCTGCTGCTATAACTGGATCGCATGCATGGGATTTGGGGGATGGTCGCATGTCAGGCTTCTTTTTTGCCAGTAACTTGTCGGAGAACGTTGCCGATTGCGTTTGATGCACGGGGGGGCTTTGGTGTGATCGTACGAGGGGCAAACTGCGCGGTCTTCCAATTGGGGACAGCATATTCGGTGACAAATGCGAGGGAGTTGGGCATGGTGACATTAAACTCACACCGGCAGCTGTTGGAAACAACACCGAGGGCGCAATCAAAAAGGAAAGTCCCAATGCAACATCGTTGCTACCAGCAACCGCTACTGGTGGTGGGGGGGGCTGCACGTTTTCAACCAATTTTGGTGGTGACTTCAGGGAATGATCGCGTTTGACAAGCGCGTGAAACTGATCCTCGTGCGATAAAGTGAAATTTGATGCGACAGCTCGACAGAATGGTTTGAAAATAGGGTGCAATTTTGGTTGCCGTACATCATCGGCGACAGCTGCAAGGGATGGCATTTGCAGATCAATTTGGGGCTCAGAGTCCGAGCTGACGGTAATAACGTCAGAAACAATCTTTGGAGAAGCGACCTTGGGGGAGCGACCACGGTTTGAACTGAAAGAATCAGGACATGGAGCTTGAGGCATTTGTTGGACAAGTTTTGAAGCATTATTAGCAGGAGCAGGGTTCTTGGCAGCATGTTTTTTTGCAAGTCGGGCAGCCTCACGAGCTGCTCTCTGTGCTGCAAGTTCAGCTCTTCGTGCAGCATAAGCAGTCGGGTCGGCAGCCTTGAGTTGCGCTCTGGCCAACCTTTTAGCCTCAAGTTGGTCAAGCATTCGATCAGCTAACAATTCGCGTCCATTCCAAATGTCGTCGCTGAGCTTTTGTTTGTGCAAGGGGGTTGGAAAGTCGGTTTGACTCGGTTGGGTGCCTAAGCTGGCCAAATACCTATGAAGTTCTCCATCTGAATGGTGATTGCCTTGCGACACACACGATATGTCCGACTCGCCTGCGTCATCACTGCTATTTGGACTACCATTGACCGAGCGCCCGTCTTTTTCTTCGCGTGCTTGCAGCTGTAGCAGCGGGTGTTTCATCATGTCACTACGCGTTGAGCTGGCGGCTGGGAGTTGCTTAGTGTTTCTCGTGTCATTAGCTGGGAGTTTCTTGGGTATTCCAGAGCTCTCTGAGCGAGGAGCAGGGAGGTCCTCAGAGGTTTCTTCGTCCGAGTTGGCGTTGGCCGCCGCAGTTGGTCGACGGTTGCGCATCTTTGGTGAAGCGTCGCTGTCGGTAGGCTCCACGTTTCTGGGCAAACGTTTGACAATCAAAGGAGCGTCGTCGCCGGAGGACACCTCAGTTTTTGAGGGCATCTCACGAAGCATGTTACTGCGGACACATTGTCGCAACACTTTTGAGGCTGCCGACCATTGCAAACATCGAAAGGTTGCGACAAATGCTGTCAAAGTTGGGCTCTGCGCAGACGAATACCACCGTCAGTTGGCGACGCCATTAGGCCTCGCGGAATTACAACTGAAACTGGAAGTTGGAACGAAATAAATTATCTAGAAGTTCATTTGAATGTTAGTTTCTTTGAGTAGGGTACGGTCAGTGCAAGCCGCCACATGGTACGGCTCAACTTGCGGTTGAAGAGGAGGAAAGGGGGGACACAATACCAGATTCCTCGATGGAAAGCATGCATGGTAAATCATTGGGTTCCACCTGATGGGTGCTGCTTCAATTGTGGAAGGTATTGTCGTGTGGTCAGATTTGGATTTTTTCAAAGCAATTTAATGTAGGGAAATTGCAGGCTACCTGCAGTATAGGAAATTGCAAGGCGGGGTCTTATATAGGCCCCCCTGGAGGCACCCCACGTCTTGAGTTGCGATTCAGAAAAAGAGATGAGGGGTTTGAGGGAAATCTGTGGTTTGCCTTAGAGTACGACCAACAAATTGGACCAGAATCGGGTTCAAATATATATATCAGCCTTGGGTCGAATCGAAAAAATATATAGGTACATATGAAATTAAATTTATTAAAAAGATAGTGGGGCCTGTAAATTTTTTTTTTAACATAGACACACCCAGCTGACCATCTTGAGGGTTTGAACTTTAAAGGCCCCATGAGGGAACGCGTTGCAATTGAGGAGAGGAGGGGATGAGGGGTATGAGGAAATCTGTGGTTCCTCTTAGAGTACGAACAATCTATTGGCCAAGAATCGGTTTCTAATGTATAAGTCTCGGACGAATCGAAAAAAATATAGGTACAAAGAAATTAATTTTTGGGGCCTACAATGCTTTTAATGGGCTTTTTAGAGCCTAAAATAGTTCAAAGCTGATTCGGCATATCGGCTGTGTGTAGTCCGCAAGCTTCCGCTGCTGCATGCGGCAAACAGTAGAGTGCGGGTTGCAGCAGTGAAAGTGGATGGAGGCAGCAGCAATGGACGCATAGGTATGGAAGAGAGTGCAGCATCGCGTGCCGGGGCGCGTAGATATCGTTATCATGGTAATGCGGCCTTCTGAAACCATTGTCTTATATGATGGAATCCATGTTTTTTGCACGGATGGAAGCACGGTCACTCGTTGACGCTGCAGAGAATGAGCGTGCGGTGTCAAACGTGCTTTTTCAAGGTAACCCTTTTTTTCAAGCCCTCTTGTCAACTGTAAGCGATCGTCTTGCAGAATTAGAGGTTCGTTGTTTGTACATTGCCATGTTCCCTTTTTTGTGAATCTCACCCTCCAGCAGCACCAGATGCATCAGCGCATGAACTCGGTGGAGGCGCTGGTGGCGACTGTTGAAGGCCATGTGCTCGTGTTGGGCACCGATCGTCTTGCAGAAATAGAGGTTCGTTGTTTGTACATTCCCATGTTTCCTTTTTTGTAAATCTCACTCTCCAGCAGCACCAGATACAGCAGCGCATGAACTCTTTGGAGGCGCTGGTGGCGACTGTTGAAGGCCATGTGCTCGTGTTGGGCACACAGTTTCTTGACAGGCTTCCCCCGAAACGTCGGGTGGAGGAATTTTCGATGCAGCTGCGTTCTGCAAAGAAAAGGCGCTAATAACGCTTTTCTTTTCTGCTTTTTATTGAATAAAAAGTATTCTTGTTTCATACTGTGATCGCGCTCTCTTGCACTTGCTATTCTTTTTCTTCTGTAGCGCTTGAGAATGTACTTGTTAAACAATGCCTGCATACTGAAACTGTTTTCCATGGAGCACCGAGCGTTGTAAATGCAAGGGACCCTGAGGTATGTTCGCACGCATAAAGCTTCTGGTTCATGGTTGTATCCCAGTTCTTGATTGTTTCAACATTTTTAAAATGGCTTCTCATCTCCTTCACCCAACTCAAGCGCACACCAAACCTGTAATCCAAACGGTATAACCAGAATGAAACCTTTGGTAAAAAATGTTGTGAAGCATAACCTTTTTTCGTAATCATTCTTGCAAGCATTCTCTACATCAAACTTGACAGGGAACCCGTGAGTCTTTCCCCAGTGGTGGGGGCAGATGTAACCTGATACGTCAAAGTGTTCAAGCAACTCGTCTGTCATCTCTGCTTGACGTTGAGCAGCTTTTTCCTTCTTGGCTGTCTCTTCTGCTGCCACCGCAGCTGCCTTTTCAGCTGCAATTTTGGCATCTGCTGCCACCTTTGCTATTTTGCTGGCTGCAAACTTTTCCATGCTGGCATGCCGTCGCTCATGAATAAAAATTTGCGGTTGTTTAGGGTCGTGGAAGTTCCTAGAGCAATTTCGTCTGCGCTTGTCCACTTTGTTTTGCATGCTGCAAACAATCAACGCAGCAGAAATTTAATAGTACAGGATTTTGTGAAAGGAGTGTGCAAGTATGAGCTGAAACGGTTGAAGTGTTGTGGCCTGAACTACATGCAACGTCAGGAGTTGGTTGATCCCGTTGCCAACAGACCAACGTTGCAAATTACTGCGTTCCGATTGTACTCGCATTCAATACCGCCCATTTTTGTCATAAAATCAATGCCAAAATGCCGTGTATTAAAACGAATTGACGGTCAGTGGTGCCTTTTTTGGTTGCGTCAAGTCAATGTTGGTATATATTGGTTGTTATATTAGAAGCTTACGGGACAACCCGCTCAAATGGGTATGAGAGCAACTGATTTTTACAACAATCAGGGAGTGTCATACGGGGGAGAAGGCGTTAGGCTTCAAGGTGAATGGCAGCAAAGCATGGAGTGTGGGCATCAAACGCAATAAAGACTATATTTATAGGGGGAAAAACCAGTTTGCTCCATGCAGAGGCCCTAACAATTCAAAATTCCCCAGAGTTCAAAGTATTTCCAGCAGTAGGGGGGGTGAGATTTCGCACAGAATCTTCGTTATGATGCAACAGCACAAATTATGCCTCAAAGATGCAAATTCAAATTTCAAATTTGAATTTTCAATCGTATTTCCAATGAGCAAAACCACCACCATATGCGGTACGTGTGAACATTATGGCGTAGTTGAACCAGCGCTGTCAATGACTCCCAGCTGAGCACTGGTGTTTTCTGAGCGGCAATTGAAATTTGGTGTGAAACACAACAAGCAAGAGTCAAATAATGTTTCTTTGTCCTTCACCAGGTTGCGACAAGCGCTTTGAAACAGTTCCAGGAATTCGAAGTCATTGGCGCAGCTTAAACGGACATTCTGGAGAATGTCCGAAGCTCATTGCTACAGACTTGCTTGCCACTGAAACCCCCCTGCCAAACATTCAACGCAGTGATGATCCTAAAGACAACGACCTCATTGAAATGATGGGGCTGACTGATGGCAATGTGGATACAAGATCAAGTGGCCGGTTTGCCCGAGCATCAGGACTTGGAGCGGAACGACGTGGTGAAGTTTATTCCCCAATCCCGAGTAGTATTTTAGCTGGTAACAATTTTGGCAGTGGATGTGCCTGGTGTCACAAACCTGGGTCCTTGGGAAGAGGCGGTAGGAGCTTTTTTTGCGTTATGCATGAAAGAAATTGAAGGTTGCAGCGTTCATCTGAAGCTCCTGTTGTCTGATTCTGGAAAATCATTCGTCTCGGTCAAGAATGCGATAGAAAATTACAGGTGATTCTTATATTAATTTATCTTGTACAGAATTCACACAGCGCAATGACCATATGTGCAGCGCTGATGTTGCTCTTCTGGTGCACTTTGTCAACGAGGTCACCAAAGCAAACTTGCAGCCATCTGTAGAGAATGTTCAATTGTTGCTGCTGAAGTGTTTAATGGACGACGCTGTTCAAGCAAAGCAGAGAAGTATTTTGTTTTCGTTCATGGCATGGATATATAATGTCGAAGAGAAATTTGCAAACCCCGATCGGTTTCAGCATGCGTGTGTACACGCAAAGTATGCCTTCAAGTGTGCAGCCTTTCAGCGTATGAGGGCATTCAAGCAAGCGAAAGAAGATAACGCGTTTGTCACCAAATTTTTCAGGTCAGTTGATACGTGTTTGATGTTATTTTGTAATCATTTATGGTTTGTTGTGGTTGTCTCAGGATTGAAAAAGAAATTATTTTTTTTAATACAGGCCACATATTGTTTCACACAAAAACCAGAGTAACACAATTATTAGGCAGCCACATTGTGTGTTCCAGGAAATGGAATACATGAAGCGTCTGGCACGAAGATGCTACGTTTACGTCAAACCGGAAAAAATAAGGTGGCTTGCTCCTAGGATACTGCAGGTTAACACAAACGGAACCGTTTGGATCAAGATTGAAACCATGCAAATTAGAAATATGATTCTGCAACAGCTTGACAAGGTCGAATCCATTTTCAAAAGCCTCGGCATTGAAATAATTACGTCTCAACAAATGGAAACTGTAACAGACACGGACAACGTGTCGATCGGTCATGGACTTTGGACATTGAATCAAGGTCTTAGAACTCCATTTTTGCAAGTAGTCAGTGCGGAAAAATATATTGAGTGGGACAATCACATTGGTATCGCACTCGCATTTGCTTGTTCATATTCTGGTGGAGGCGCAATGCGCATACCAGAGGTGAATGAAATTTCACTCACTAGATTGACTTCAGGATCTGTGAGAAGGTGTGTATTAATAAGTTGCAATAGGACTATCTTGCTGATTGCTTTATTAGCCTCCGATTTCACTCTGGTCCGTTGGGGGGACGATGTGCCATAGCATATGATTACACAAAGTAACGTTTGTCTCCTGAGTTGCATGCGCTAAACTAACACTTTTGCATGATGGATTCATTGATGGGACAGGCAGCAGCAGCATGCGTTCGGGCCACGATGAAGTTTACATTTGAACGACTGAGCTGTCTGCTGCTGACGTATGCCATTCGTTTCAAGCCCCAGGTCATCAGTATTGCAATGTCTTTGTATGGTTCAAAAGGTGCCATGTACCATGGCTCGATGATGATATCAGGTATGCTCGCTGATATTTGTTTCATTTGCGGTGCGAAATTAATGCAGAGTGACAATGAATTTAATCAATTGCGGTGCTGCGTGACCAACATAGCGTGCAAAAGTTTAATGCGCTTGTCAGAATGTGGAGGTCGGATGACAGATGACAGCCTCAGGTGGGTGACATTATTTTTCATTTGTGACACGTCAATATGAGTGACATGTAGCGTTACAGATACAAGTTCAATGCGATTATTGAACAGTCGCTTCCTGGTTTGAATGTAGCAAGTCTGAGACACGTTATAGAGGCGCTTTCACTTCATGCAGCGGCTACAAACAGCACATCACATCAAGAATCAGACGATCTTAGGAGGGGCATGATAGAATTGTCAGCCCATTCTTCCAGGACAAGTGACGGGCATTATGCGGGAGACCAATTTCAACTGAATGGCGTGCCAGGGTTTCATGTCAATAAGTAAGCATTCATTTATGATACGTGTTCACTTTGGCATTCATGGCATTTTGAGGTACCATCGAGCAGCAATAAGTTTCAACGCATACGTTGACTTAGAATCTCGTTGCGAGTCTGATAACATTGATGCCAGCTTCATACATGTTGCTTGGGCTTGGCTTCAAGAACACAGGCCTGAAATTGCAATGTTCGCGCTGAAATCAACGAAGGGTCTATCATCGCACCAAGAACAGGAGCAAAGCGAATGTTCAACACAGCCAAAAATGGGTTTAAAACGCTTCCCAGAACAGCCAAACCGTGGCAGTCCAGCAGCATCGAATTTCAATCAACCTTCTCCGAAACGTCTGAATATGGATCTATCTGCGGAGGCTGTAAAAGCATCAACGCCAACGTCATCGTTAACCTCAACGTCAGCAACAAATTTTGGTTCGTGTCCACTTTCAGCCTCTGTATCCGCGTCTTCAACGTCAGCGACAGAGTCAGCTTCATCTCCGACACAGGACTCGGTATCAGCGCAAATTTCATCGGCAGCGTTATCGCCATTACCCGTTTTGGTATTACCTTCCGCTTCAAGGCCTCCGTCTGCGTCGGAAAGTCAGCTCATCCTTAGTCGAATGCAAGCAAACACACTTGATCTTCTGAAGAATTGCGACCCAAAGGGTCGCCGCGTGCTAATTGTTCAACCGTGCTGCACAGGAAAGAGTGTTTATTACACCCATTTTGCGAAACAGAAAAATACCATGGTCATGCTGGCGCAGCCTTTTACAAGTTTGAAACAGCAATCTGAAAGTGATGCAGCCAAGGCAAATTTGATCACTGTGGTTCAACGAGGGGGGCCGCTCAAAAATGTGCTTCAAAACGAAGGAATGCTCCTAATTTTCTCGTATGAAAAGTTACACACACAGGTTGCATGCCAATACATTGTGGTCCCCCGCATACATCTGTCTTGCGCATCACCTGTGCTGTCTTTCACGCTTGATTTAGGTCCTTTTGGCAAAACAGGCCATTGCAGAAGGCATAAAACTGGTCATTTGCATCGACGAGGTACATGTCTTGCTCGACTCCCTCTCGCAGCATAAGGGATACAGGACATTTCAGGCTTTGTGGACCATGTTCGCGGCATTAGATTCATATGACGTGACGATTTTTGCAACATCGGCAACGGTTCGGCCAAGGGTTGAAAGCGTTCTGGCCCACGAACTTGGTTTGGAAAGATGGAGGTCAGGAAATCAGTGTGCAACAACCCCACAATGCGATAGTCATGCATGTAGTAATGCATGCTTTGTTGCAGCGAAGTGATCAGGTCGCCACCATCACGTCCAGAGGTTACTCTTGACAAGGTCAAAGTGTCAAACCGCATGCAAGCAGTTCATACATTGATTCATACAGACCCGCAAATGGTAAGAAGAGAATGTTGGTGCGTCACATTTTGAACATGCTTCGCAGATTCTGGTCATGACCAAGGCAGCTGGCGTGCGTCTGCAACAAGAACTGACATCAGCTGGAAAACGGCCACATTTTTTCCACAGTGGCCTGGATCCCAGTCAAAAGGAGACCATACATTTGCTCATTGGACGAGAACTTGTCATCGCAACGACAGGCACGGATCGGACACTGTATTTGTTGTGATGCGTGATAAGTCGCTGCTGTGAAGTAATATGACTGCAGGGTTCATTACAGGTCTGAACTCTCCCTCTCTGTTCAAGGCCGTCGTGTGGGAATTTGTGTATTCGTTCGAAAGTCTCGTTCAGTTCGTGGGTAGATTGGCTAGAGTCAGGGGACAGAAGGGATCCTGCACTTTCATAACATGGGATGAAGCCATAAATTGCTACAGCAAAGGTGATGCGGACTCCCTCGAAATTTCAAGAGCGCTGAATAGCGATGCGAACTTTCACGACCTTGTAATGAGAACGCTGCATACTGATGCAGCGAGAGGAGCGCTTTCTGTGCAACCGCAGCAGACTCTGGCACAACTGAAGGCAGCAGTTTCTGGGCTCAAATGGTAATCGTTATGCTACTGCATTGCTATATAGCTTTAACAGCCTCACAACTACAATTAGGTGCCAAGATCGCGTTCAAAGAGGCGTTGGCTGCATTTTGTGTGGATCAGTCGCAAAGCACAACACGAATTCGTGCCCTCTCCTTTTTGATCGCTGCTATCAATGCGGTGAAAAAGGACACGGCAGAGCAGCGTGTACTAGGACTTTCGAAGAATTTACTGTCCCAGGGCAATTTTGCTGCAAGTGCATGCTTCCTTTGTGGACGATCTACGAAGATGTTCAGGTTCATGATGGTAATTGTGGGCTGTCATGCAAGCACTCGTTGGGAGACCTTGGAAGAAAACTGTTTGCACTCGCGAGAGAACGTAAAGTTTCGCAGTTTAAACTGGTCCTTCCTGGCACTTCTCAAGGTGACGATTGGAAGTCGCTCTTCCAATCGCGAATTCCGGGAGTGTTATCGCTGTTTGCGTGCCTCATGCCTAAATCCGAGTAACATTTGATACAACAATAAATTGAATTTATTTGTAAAGGGTGCAAAGCTATGTGCGCTGCCGTTTGAAACAAGGTTTGCACCATGCTTTCTGTGACATCTGTGGCGTTCATAGACCAGCTCACTACGCGTCACCACAAGTAAAATAATAACAAACCGCAGTTGCTTGTTTCGATTCAATTTTATTGTTAGCGGTTGTTGTTGATGGAGCAATTACAATTTGAATGTTCCTCCTACCTGTGACAGCATTGCATCGATCTCGTCGTCATCCTCCATGCCTAAACCCTCCGCAGTTGCTTCTGGATGCAACACGGAGCCATCAAACATAAACCTTATGCTGCGTGCGTCCATGCTTGCACGCTCACAAAATGAAGACATGAGCTGCGATATTTAGTGAATGAAGATGACTTTCAATTATGATGTTGCGCAGCGCTGTGTGAGTTTACCTTCTTCATCGCCGTAGTCTTCTTAATCCTGAAGTGAGTAACAGATCCATCCTGCGAGCAGTTACACTGGAAATGGTTTTCATCTAAAAGGTTACAAGAAAATAACGAACCTGCTGCTTAACCTTCACATTGACATATGACGGGTCGAGTTCTGCTTTGATATCTTGGGACTCGCCTTTGATGACTTGACTTGCCTCAGCGTCTCCTGCAATTTGGGATAGGGACATTGCTCTTTCACGCATTTTGTTCAGTGGAGTGATTGCATGATTGCAAACAAATGGGCAGCTGCTGGACTGCCTTCTCTGCCTTTGCTGCCCTCAGCGCAGCGGCCTGTTGCTACTACCAATGTCGAACAGTCGACGGGCCGCAGTTGCAGCGGGTGTATTACAGGTGACTGCTGCACACGCGTTCAAACCTCTGCTGCGACAAAAGGAAGGTAGGGGCCGGACCCCTAGCTGGGCAACGTGGCTGGCGTTGGACTGACACCGTTCTACGCATTTAAATGTTTGCCTCTTCCCCAAATTTCTTCATACCCCTGATCCGGGTCACCCCACCCTTTCTCAATCGCACTCTCGAGACATGTCAGCTGCTGTGTCTAAAACATTTACAGGCCCCCCTATCTTTTTTTTTTATGGACCTATATCCACCTATAGGTGGATATAGCATTGTGTGTAGGCCCCAAAAATTAATTCTTTTGTACCTATATTTTTTTCGATTCGTCCGAGGCTTATACATTAGAAACCGATTCTTGGCCAATAGATTGTTCGTACTCTAAGAGGAACCACAGATTTCCTCATACCCCTCATCCCCTCCTCTCCTCAATTGCAACGCGTGCCCTCATGGGGCCTTTAAATTTTTCCTCAGACGTGACAGCTCGCTGTGTCTAACAAAACAAATTACAGGCCCCACTATCTTTTTAATATATTTAATTTCATATGTACCTATATATTTTTTCGATTCGACCCAAGGCTGATATATATATT
>Ga0255137_1000548_pt1 | contig 12915 bp, 10 predicted proteins | sample Law_Atlam_RepC_8_FD_188548 | JGI IMG/M metagenome (GOLD analysis project Ga0255137, IMG submission 188548) | Freshwater microbial communities from St. Lawrence River, New York, United States - Law_Atlam_RepC_8d | ecosystem: Environmental > Aquatic > Freshwater > River | place: USA: New York... | reverse complement strand
GTATGACATACTCATGCAAGATAGAGGAATCTGGAGCGATTAAGATACTTGTTGTTTGTGCTGATTGGTGCAGCGTATGCAGGGATTACAGAGCTACTTTGAATGATTTTCCAGAATTTGATATTAAATGGATAGATATCAATGATTTTGAATCCTTAACCGAGGAAATAGAAATTGAAACTTTTCCAACGGTGATCATTGTTAACAAGATGGATATACTTTTCTTTGGCCCAGTAGAGCCTAATAAAAACTCATTAACGAGCCTGCTTTCAGCGGTAAAAACCACACCCTCTAAGACCACTCATCCTGAGCTTGCTTTTGCGATTAAAACTTGGTTTGGAAAGTAGTTTGCTTAACAGGGGCTGAATGGGCTCAGCCCCTTTGTTCACCAAATAACTGGCGGAGAAAGCGGGATTCGAACCCGCGGTAGGCTATGAACCTACGCACGCTTTCCAGGCGTGTGACTTAAACCACTCATCCATCTCTCCGTGCAAGAGCATCATTATACGCCCCTGTGTTTTTAATGGATGGCTTACTCAGCCTCTGCCATACCGCCTACAACGTGACTAAAGCCTCCGTCCACGTAGGTGATTTCGCCAGTGATGCCGCCTGCTAGGTCAGACATCAAAAATGCAGCAGCATTACCAACGTCGTCAATGGTTACGTTGCGACGCAAAGGAGCATTCGCTTCAACGAAATCCAAAATCTTGCCAAAACCTTTGATGCCTGAAGCAGCCAAAGTTTTGATAGGTCCTGCAGAGATGCCGTTGCAACGAACACCCTTAGGACCTACTGAATTAGCCAAGTAACGCACGCTGGCTTCAAGGGATGCTTTTGCCAAGCCCATGGTGTTGTAGTTAGGCACCACCATTTGTGAGCCAAGGTAAGTCAAAGTCAATAAAGCTGACTTGTCGTTCAACATCGGGAGCGCAGCTTTGGCCATTGCAGGGAAGCTGTAGGCTGAGATGTCATGAGCAATCTTGAAAGACTCTCTTGAAAGACCATCTAAGAAGTCACCAGCGATGGCTTCACGTGGAGCAAAGCCAATGGAGTGGATCAAACCGTCGAATTTAGGCCAGGTGGCCGATAAATCAGCAAAAAGCTTGTCAATTTGCTCATCACTGCCCACATCGCAGTCAAAAATCAGGGTGCTATTGAATTCAGCGGCAAATTCAGTGATTCGGTCTTTAAAACGATCGCCCACGTAGGTGAAGGCTAATTCTGCGCCTTCGCGGTGGCAAGCCTTGGCAATGCCATAAGCGATTGAACGGTTAGAAAGTAGACCTGTTAGGACGATTTTTTTACCGGTTAAGAAACCCATTTTTGCTTCCTTTTTTCTTTTTGCTGAATTTGTGAATGTCTAATTACAATTGTCACACATGCAGATGATTAGACCCTTACTTTTACCCCTCATTTTAAGCTTGTCAGTTTTGACGGGGTGGAGTGTCTCAACAGGCGCATTCGCCGCCCACGGCTTTGCCCAGTATGGCGACCTGCAATATCCCCCGGGATTTAAACACTTCTCTTACGTCAATCCAAATGCACCCAAAGGCGGAACTATCTTTTTGCCTAATCCTGATCGCAGGACCAGTTTTGACAAATTTAACCCTTTTTCAATGAAGGGTGTTGCTGCACCAGGCGTTGCTCAATTGATGTTTGAAAGTTTGTTGATTGGCAGCGCTGATGAAGTGGCGTCGTCTTATGGGCTTTTGGCCGATGATGTGAGTTTGGCCAAAGACGAATTAAGTGTGACCTTTCGCTTAAACCCATTGGCCCGCTTTAATGATAATTCTCCGGTATTGGCCAAAGACGTCAAATACTCTTTTGACACTTTGATGAGTAAATTGGCCAGTCCGCAATTCAGAACGGTTTATGCAGATGTCAAACAAGCGGTGATCATTTCTGAGCGAGTGATTCGTTTTGACTTTCATCGTAAAAATACCGAATTGCCACTTTTGGTTGGATCAATGCCCATCTTCTCTGAAAAATGGGGCAAGGATGCGCAGGGCGCGGGAAAGCCATTCAATCAATTCACTTTTGAAAAACCAATTGCCAGTGGCCCATACCTTATTGAGAGCTATGACATTGGTAAAAACATCGTGTTCAAGAAAAACCCAGAATACTGGGGTGCTGAACTGAATGTCCGTGTTGGCTTTTTTAATTTCGAAAAAGTTTCTTACCGTTTATACAAAGATGACACAGCAAGAATAGAAGCTTTCAAAGCAGGTGAGTTCGACACATTGGTTGAATACCGCGCCAAGAACTGGGCCAAGAGTTATGTTGGACCTAAGTTCAGAGATGGCACTTTAAAAAAACAACATTTCCAGCATCGCAACGGAGCAGGGATGCAAGGCTTTGTGATGAACACGCGTCATCCGATTTTCAAAGATCAGCGTGTTCGCCAAGCTTTGACCTTGGCATTAGATTTTGAGTGGATGAACCGTCAACTGTTTTATGGCCAATACCATCGCATTGATAGTTACTTCTCGAACAGTGAGTTGGGTGCATCTTTTGAGGCTGGTAGTTTGCCAAGCGCACAAGAACGAAAATTATTGGAGCCTTTGCAAAAAGCCTATCCTCAGCACTTCCCAAAGAATGCATTGGGCCCAATGCTTTTGCCTGTGACCACTGAGGAACCCTCAAGCTTGCGCCAAAACCTTAGAAAAGCCAGAGAGTTGCTGGCACAAGCTGGCTGGGTCTACAAAGATGGTGCTTTGAGAAATGCCCAAGGACAAGCATTCCATTTTGAGTTCATGGACGATGGTGGCGCCATGTCGCGCCTGGTATCTGCGTATGCGCGCAATCTTGAAAAGCTGGGCATGAAAGTAGATATCAGAACCACTGATTACGCTTTGTATCAAAAACGTTTAGAAGAATTTGATTTTCAAATGACCAGCATGAAGTTCCCTGACTCGCAAAGTCCTGGCAATGAATTGTGGGATCGTTATGGCAGTCAATCTGCCACCACCAAGGGCTCAGACAATATTCTTGGGGTGCAATCTCCCGTGGTTGATGCTTTGATCTCATCCATTGTTAAGGCTCAGACCAGAAAAGATCTGATCACGGCAACAAGAGCTTTGGACAGAGTATTGACTCACAGCTATTACATCGTGCCTCATTGGTACAGTGCCACGCATCGAGTAGCATACAAATCAGATATGGGGTTTTCAATACCGCCCAATTATTTCGCAGCTGAATCATGGATTCTTTCCACTTGGTGGCGCAATCCTCCATCAAATTCTCAAGCAGGAGCTGGGCGATGAACAGTGCTTTGTGGAGATATATTGCTCGAAGAATCTTATTAATGATTCCAACACTGTTGGGCGTCATTACTTTGACATTTGCGGTGATTCAATTTGTACCAGGTGGTCCTGTTGAGCAAATGATGCTTGAGCTCAAAGGTCGGGGTGATGCCAGCGTTGCCGCCGTTGAATCATCAGGTGGTGGTAACTTTTATCGCGGTCGCCAAGGCATTGATGAAGAGCGTCTGAAAGAAATTAAAGCCTTGTATGGATTTGATCAGCCTCTTTGGGAACGTTACTTCAATATGTTGGGTCGCTTTGCCATGTTTGATTTAGGCCAAAGTTATTACCAACACAAAAGTGTTGGAGATCTTGTTCTATCAAAAATGCCTGTCTCGATCAGTTTGGGGCTTTGGACATTTTTGATCACTTATTTGATATCAATCCCACTCGGGATTAAAAAAGCGGTGCGTGCTGGTACTCGTTTTGATACAGCAACAAGTGTAGTGATTTTGATTGGCTACGCCATCCCAGGATTTGTATTGGGTGTTCTATTGCTTGTGCTGTTTGGTGGTGGTAGCTTCTTCCAGTTATTCCCCTTGAGAGGCTTGACCTCAGATAACTGGGCAGAGCTCAGTTTGATTGGTAAGGTCATGGATTACTTTTGGCATTTGGTGTTGCCCATCACTGCATCGGTGTTAGGTAACTTTGCCGTCATCACCATGCTCACCAAGAATTCTTTTATAGAAGAGATTCGCAAACAATATGTGATCACTGCCAGAGCCAAAGGTTTGAGTGAAGACAAAGTGCTTTGGAAGCATGTGTTCCGTAATGCGATGATTCCTTTGGTCACAGGTTTCCCATCTGCATTTATTGGGGCCTTCTTCACAGGTTCTCTATTGATTGAAACTTTATTCTCGCTTGATGGCTTAGGGCTCTTGTCCTACGAAGCGGTCATGAAAAGAGACTATCCAGTGGTTTTGGGTACTTTGTATTTATTTACTTTGATTGGTTTATTCACTAAATTAATTTCTGACATTGCTTACGTCTTGGTAGATCCTCGTATTCAGTTTGACAGCCAATCTGGAGGTCGATCATGAAAAAGGGATGGCTTCACCAATTGAGAGAAAGTGATCAATGGGCTAGATTTAAGGCTAATCGTTTGGGCTACTGGAGTTTGTGGATTTTCACCAGTTTGTTTGTGTTGAGTTTGTTTGCAGAACTGATTGCCAATGATCGACCCATCTTGGTCAGCTATCAAGGTAGTTTGTATGCGCCGATTGTGAAGGATTATCCTGAAACTACTTTTGGTGGAGACTTCCCAACGCCGACGGATTATCTAGATCCCGACATTAAAAAAACGTTCAGTCAAAAAGGGAATTGGGCGATCTATCCATTGATCACCTATCGTTACGACACACTCAATTACTTCGCCAAGGAACCAAACCCAGCCTCTCCATCGCTAGATAATTTGCTGGGCACTGATGATCGAGGCAGAGATGTGGTGGCGAGGCTAATTTACGGCTTTCGTTTATCAGTCTTGTTTGGTTTGTGTCTCACCATCATCGGCGTTGCCATTGGTGTGCTGACTGGCGCAGTGATGGGTTACTTTGGCGGTAAAGTGGATTTGATTTCTCAGCGCATCATTGAGGTTTGGAGTTCCATGCCTGAGCTGTATTTGCTGATCATTTTTGCGTCGATCTTTGCCCCAAGCGTTGGTTTATTGATCATCTTATTGTCTCTTTTTGGCTGGATGGGTTTATCGGACTATGTGCGTGCAGAGTTCTTGAAAAACAGATCTTTGGAATATGTCAGAGCAGCTCAAGCACTCGGTTTATCAAGTCAACAAATCATGTGGCGTCACATTCTGCCAAACAGCTTAACGCCCGTGATCACGTTTTTGCCATTCCGCATGAGTGGTGCCATTTTGGCTTTGACGAGTTTGGACTTTTTAGGTTTAGGTGTTCCCGCAGATCAGGCCAGCTTGGGTGAGTTGTTGGCGCAAGGCAAAGCCAATCTCGATGCGTGGTGGATTTCTTTATCGACCTTTTTGGTATTGGCAGGAACTTTGATGTTATTGACATTCATGGGTGATGCCATGCGTGATGCCTTTGACACGCGTCGTGCGAAAGCAGTGAAGGTGGCAGCATGAATCAAGAGGATTTCAACTTGATTGATATCAATCACCTGAATTTGAGCTTTGGTAGAAAAACTGTCATCAGCGACTTCAGTTTAAAAATCAAGGCCGGTGAAAGAATTGCGATTGTTGGAGAGTCTGGTTCCGGTAAAACCTTGACCGGTTTATCAATCATGGGTCTTTTGCCTGAAGGCGCGAACATTACTGGTGAAATCAATTGCCAAATTAATCAGAAGTCGCAAAACTTATTGGCATTAAGTGAAGTTGAAATGCGCAGTATTCGTGGTAAAGACATTGCCATGATTTTTCAAGAGCCCATGACTGCTTTGAATCCACTTTACACAGTGGGCAATCAAATCATGGAAGCGGTCCAATGTCACGAGCCAACTTTGAGTAATTACGTTTGCCAACAGCGTGCCATTGAACTTCTTGAAAGAACAGGGATACCTCAGGCCGCAGAACGTTTTTCATATTACCCACACCAGCTCTCAGGTGGACAACGTCAGCGCGCGATGATTGCGATGGCCTTGGCTTGTAAACCAAGATTGTTGATTGCGGATGAGCCAACCACGGCATTAGATCCTAGCTTGCGAATTCAAATCTTGGATTTATTAAAAGATTTGCAAGAAGATGCCAAGTCGCATGGCGGTATGGCTGTGATTTTGATCACTCATGATTTGAATATGGTCCGTCATTTTGCCCAGCGTGTGGCAGTGATGTATCAAGGTAAGTTACTGGAGTGCAAATCCACTGAGGAAGTTTTTAGTCAGCCTGATCATCCTTACACCAACAGTTTGGTCAATAGTAAGCCAGTGCGCAACGTCTTACCTTTGGTGCCAATCGCGCCAGTATTACTTAAGGCAGAGCAGGTCAGTGTTGCTTATCCTCAGGCAGGCAAGGGTACGTTGGGTGGAAGCTTCGGTCGAGGTATTCAACAATTCATCAGAGGCTTTCATTTTTCTGATTTATGGAAACGTGAATACCAACAAGTTGTTAAAGATGTGAGTCTTGAATTGCGCCAAGGTGAAACCTTGGGTTTGATTGGCGAATCTGGTTCGGGCAAATCAACCTTGGCCATGGCCTTATTGGATTTACTGGGTCAAACAGGTGCCAAAGTATCTGGTCAGGTTGAAGTATTGGGTCATGATTGGTTGAAGTTGAACGTATCAGAACGCAGTCGTCTAAGAGCTTCTTTTCAGGTGATTTTTCAGGATCCTTTTGGTTCCTTGTCACCTCGCATGACAGTGGGACAAATCGTTGGTGAAGGCTTGTCTTTGCATCAGGCTGATTTATCGCCAGATGCCAGAAAAGCAAAAGTGATTGATGTTTTAAAGGAAGTTGGCTTGGATCGGACTGCTTACAGCAGGTATCCCCATGAATTTTCTGGCGGCCAAAGGCAGCGCATTGCAATTGCCAGGGCACTGATCTTAAAACCTCAAATTCTTGTCTTGGATGAGCCAACATCCGCTTTGGATGTCACGATTCAAAAGCAAATATTGGCCTTACTTTCAGATTTACAGCACAAATACAACATGGCTTACCTCTTGATCAGTCATGATCTAGAGGTGGTTGAGGCCATGTCTCACCGTGTCATTACCTTGAAAAAAGGTAAACAAATCAAGCATCAAGAGCTGTAAGCAGGCATTTGTTTGTAAGCAATTGTTCAGGTTATAATTGAACTTCATGTCAAAAATGCACCGTAACCTTCTTGCCGCCGTGGTTTTGCTGGCTTCCCTTCAAGCGGGGCCGGTATCTGCTCAGTCATCGACTGAGTCTGAGCCATTGCCAAAGTCATTTGCTTCCACAGTTTCATCAGCTGTTGTTGATAAAACAGAGACATTGATCAATAACGCCATGCAGTTAATTGGTGTTCGTTATCGCTGGGGTGGCAACACGCCTCAAAGTGGCTTGGATTGCAGTGGTTTCGTGCGTTATGTGTTTAACGATACCTTCGGTTTTTTATTGCCTCGCAAATCAGCTCAAATGAGCAAAGTTGGTTTGGAGATTGGTAAAGAAGAGTTGCGTCCTGGCGATTTGGTGTTTTTCAATACCATGCGTCATGCGTTTTCTCATGTAGGTATCTACGTTGGTGACAATAAATTCATTCACGCACCATCCAGAGGTAAATCAATCCGTGTGGATGACATGACCAAGGTTTATTGGGAAAAGCGTTACAACGGTGCGCGTCGAGTTGAAAACTCTACGGGTTTTGATGTGATGTCAGAAGAGCAGCGTCAACAACTGTTACTTGATTTCCAAGAGCGTTTGGAAAAAACTGGTCGTCTTTGATCCTTTTAGATTTTCAATAAGCTCTTTATTTGCAATATCTGTTTCATCGCAGATTCCTCACCCGCCAAAATTGCTGCATTTCTTGACTTAAAGTCAGTGCCTCTCATGCCTTTTAATTCAGGCTGAATGACCACATGAGCAAGATCCAATTCAAAAGTATTGATGCTTTTACTCATGATCGACGTTGTGTGTAAAAGAATGCCCAGGCTCCCAGAGCTGTCTTGGGAGCTTGGTTCGGTTGATATGTTGACCGCAATCACAATATCAGCGCCCATTTGTTTGGCGTATCTGACCGGAACAGGAGATACCAAACCGCCATCCACATACTCTCTACCTTGAATGGTGGTGGGTTGAAAAACTCCAGGGATGCTGCAAGATGCCCGAACGGCCTGGCCTGTATCGCCTCGCTGAAATAAAACCCCGTTACCTGTTTGTAAATCTGTGCCAACAATCCCCAGCGGCATTGCTAAATTTTCAATGGTTTGGTTTTTTACCAAGCGATTCACCATGGCTTGAAGAGCATCGCCTTTGATCATTCCACCAAATCGGCCAGAGAAGGGCAGAGCCCAATCAGTGATAGCTGCTTCGTCTAATGACAAAGCAATTTTTTGTAATTCGGTGCCTTTGTAACCTGCTGCGTATAAAGCAGCAATCACGCTGCCGGCGCTGGTGCCAACCACCAGGTTTGGAAATATGCCTTGAGACTCCAGGGCTTTGATGACACCAATATGAGCAAAGCCTCGCGCAGCACCTCCACCCAAAGCTAAACCAATCACAGGTTTTTTACTTGGAATGCTGGAGCAAGACGTCAAACCACCAATCCCAAGAGCACCTAAACTGATCAGGGTCAAAAAGTCTCGTCGAGAATTGTGGTAATCTAGATGATAATTATTCTCAATTGTATTTAAATCACTGTCTTGATCGGAGTTCTTATTCATATGTTGTTAACTAAAAAATACCTATTGGCGATTGTCTCTGCTTTTGGCCTAACTATTGGGTTAACTGCTGCCTCACCGGCATTATCTCAGTCTTCTCAGGTATTGAACTTATATTCTGCACGTCATTATCAAACGGATGAGGCTTTGTATGCTGAATTCACCAAGCAAACAGGCATCAAGATCAATCGCATTGAGGCTGATGACAATGCACTTTTAGAGCGTTTGCGCAGTGAGGGTAAAAATAGTTTAGCCGATGTGATTTTGTTGGTTGATGCAGCAAGACTCTGGCGCGCTGAAGTTGAAGGATTTTTTCAGCCGATTCAATCAAAAGTATTGGATACAAGAATCCCTAAAAACTTTCGCTCGAATGATGTTGGTCAGGGCAGTCAGTGGTTTGGTTTTTCAAGCAGGGCTCGCGTGATCGTTTACAACAAAGCAAGCATGAACCCAAAAGATGTTGATACCTATGAAAAACTAGCTGACCCAGTTAATAAAGGCAAGGTTTGCACTCGTTCAGGTTCACACCCTTATATGTTGTCATTGATAGGTGCCATGTATGAGCGTCAAGGTGAAGCAAAAACGGAGGCTTGGGCCAAAGGCATGGTGGCGAATATGGCTCGTGCGCCCAAGGGTGGCGACACAGATCAAATCAAAGGAGTTGCTTCAGGTGAGTGCGGGGTGGCGTTGACCAATTCCTATTATTTGGCGCGCTTGATGCGCTCTACTAAACCAGCGGATATGCAGGTTGTGGAAAAAATTGGTTTGATTTGGCCCAATCAAGCGACTTCTGGTGTTCATATGAATATTGCGGGTGGAGCCGTGGCTAGTTATGCCCCAAATAAAGCTGCTGCCATTAAATTCCTTGAATACTTGGCCAGTGATTCAGCTCAACAATACTTCGCTAATGGTAATAATGAGTGGCCCGTTGTGAAATCTGTAAAAACCACGAATGAAGCATTAAATAAGTTAGGAAACTTCAAACAAGAGAATATTTCAATTGCATCTATTGGTAAAAATCAAATTTATGCACAAAAAATATTGGATAGAGTGTCCTATAAGTAAAAAGAAAGCCTAGAATCTCAGGCTGAGATGAATACCAAGCCTGAGACCCCACTTTCAATTGAAGACTGCTATCACTGTGGCGGCGATCTAACCAGCGACAATCTTTATGAGGCAACGCTTGGTGGATCACCTCGTTACTTTTGTTGTGCTGGTTGTTTAGCGATTGCGCAAACAATCCATGGTCAGGGTTTAGAAGCTTTTTATGCGCGACGCTTACCACTGGGTCAAAAACCAGATGATGTTGGTCAACTGACTGATCAAGTACCAGATGCTCTATTGGCATACGATGATCCAGTTTTGATGGATCGATTCACGCGAGCTTCATCAGAATACCCAGGCGAAGTTGAAACCACCTTGCGTTTAGAAAAGATTCGCTGCGCTGCTTGCGTCTGGCTAAATGAGCAACACTTAAAAAGACTGTTTGGCGTTAAAGATGTGCAAATCAATTATGTGACTCAGCGAGCCACGGTCAGATTCAACCCCAATGAAGTTCATTTATCAAAATTGCTTCATTCAGTTGAGCAGATTGGTTATGAAGCATGGCCCTTTGAACCATCTATGAGTGCCGATCTAGCTAAAAAAGAACGCCGTCATTTATTGATGCGCTTGGGAGTGGCAGTTCTGGGGATGATGCAAGTGATGATGTATGCCTGGCCGACATACACCGGGGCAGATGATCTACTTGTCGAGCAAGAATTGTTATTGGGTTGGACCAGTTGGGCCTTAACAGTGCCTGTGGTGCTTTACTCTGCAGGACCCATGTTTGTGGTTGCTTGGCACAGTATTCGAAACTTTCCTAGAACGAGCATGCTGGGCATGGATGTTCCTGTGTCTCTGGCGGTTGCCTTGGCTTTCATAGCAGGAAGCATCAGCTTGGTCTTGGGCGTGGGTGAAAGTTATTTTGATTCCATCACCATGTTCATTGCATTTTTACTGGCCGCAAGATATTTAGAATTATTAGCCAGACAAGATGCACAGGGTGGTGCAGAGGCTTTGGCAAAACAACTACCTGCTACTTGTGATCGATTTGAAGATTATTCAAATACTGAATTGACTAAATCAGTGCCGGTTGTCAGATGCGTGGTAGGTGATGTATTGCGTATTTCTCCGGGCGATGTGATTCCGGTGGATGGTGTTTTACTTTCAGGTGAGGCAAGTTTGAATGAAGCAATTCTTTCTGGAGAATCTCGACCTGTTTCTAAAAGCATGGGCGATGTTTTATACGCAGGAAGTCACAATATTGTCAGTCCCATTGTGATGCGCATCACCGCTTTGGGGCAGGGCACAAGAATTGCAGGCATTGCCTCATTACTTGATAAGGCTCTATTAGCCAAACCTCAAGTGGTTGGCTTGGCGGAAAAATGGGCGGGTTATTTTGTGGTGTTCTTGATGGCAGCAGCAGGGCTTACTGCGATTGCTTGGTATTTCTTAGATCCTCTCAAAGCTTGGGAAACTGCTGTTGCAGTATTGGTGGCAAGTTGCCCATGTGCTTTATCTTTGGCTACTCCTGCAGCCATGGCTGCAGCTCAAGGGGCTATTACGAAACTAGGTTTACTGGTGGTCAGAGGTCATGTCATGGAGACTTTGGCCAAGGCAACAGATTTGGTGATTGATAAAACAGGCACTCTCACCACGGGGCATCCTGAATTAAAAGCTATTTTGTCTTTGCGCACTGGTTATACGGAACAACAGGTGCTAGCAATTGCTGCAGCCATGGAGTCTGGTCAAAAGCACCCTTTGGGTTTGGCAATTTTAGAGGCGGCACAAAAACGAGAAATTCAACCAATCATCTTGAGTGAAGCGCCAGTGAGTGAATTAGGTAAGGGCTTGCGTTCAGGTGTGTATCAATTAGGATCTCGCCAATGGTTAAACCTTGAGCCTGTTCCAGTTAACCAAGAAAACGAGCAGGCCAGCTTGGTTTATTTAAAAGATGATCAAGGATTGTTGGCAGTATTTTCTCTACTAGATACCCCAAGACCAGGCGCCATGGAATTTATCAAACAAGTTCAGGCACGAGGTATTCAGGTGCATCTTTTATCCGGTGATGATCAACAAACGGTTGCTTGGTGGGCTCGTTACTTTGGCATTGATCATCTTCAGGGTGGCGCGTTGCCTGAAGATAAATTTTCATTCAGTGATGCTCTCCAAAAAGAGGGCAAAGTGGTTTGGGCTGTTGGGGATGGTGTTAACGATGCACCATTTCTAGCGAAGGCGAATGTCTCTATTGCTGTCGGCAGTGGAGCTCCATTGGCTCAAGCTGGTGCAGATGCAGTTTTAACCACCGAATCATTAAAACCTTTATCGCAAGCTTTAGAACTTGCAGATAAATCCAAAATCATCATGCGTCAAAACTTGGTATGGGCTTTTGTTTATAACGTGATTGCCATACCTGTTGCGATGATGGGATTGGTCAATCCATGGGTCGCAGGAATAGGGATGAGCCTATCCTCTTTAGCAGTCACACTCAATGCGTGGCGTTTAAGAAAAATAAGTGAATAAGCTTTCTTAGTGATGAATGAGCTAGACTAGTTGAATGGAAAGCCTTTATTTACTCATCCCAATGTCACTCGTTGTTGTCGGAGTGATTGTATTGATTTTGTATTGGGCTGTAAAAAGTGGCCAATTTGAAGACTTGGAAGGTCCAGGTCATTCTATTTTGATGGATGACGATGTTTCGCCCAATCGTGTCATAGACAAACCATCATCAAGTACATCAGTTAAGCAAAAAGAATAATCTTTAGTTCCAAAACTTGACCTACATCAAGGTCTTCTCCCTCCTTCAATTTTTATAATTGCAACAGGATAAATCGGCCTTTAGGCTAGTAAGGGAGAAACCATGGGGTTAACCGTGGGTAATACGCAAGACAACTTTAACTACAAAGTTGTTCGCCAATTTGCCTTGGTAACAGTGCTTTGGGGCATTGTTGGTATGTTGGTTGGGGTGATTTTGGCTGCACAGCTGATCTGGCCCGACATCACAATGAACATTCCTTGGTTGAGCTATGGTCGTTTGCGCCCATTGCACACCAATGCTGTGATTTTTGCCTTCGGTGGTAGTGCCTTATTCGCAACTTCTTATTACATCGTGCAACGTACCTGTCAGGTTCGTTTGTTCTCAGATAAGTTAGCGGCTTTTACATTTTGGGGTTGGCAGGCAGTGATAGTTGCTGCGGCAATTTCATTGCCGTTGGGTATGTCAACGTCAAAAGAATATGCTGAACTTGAGTGGCCGATTGATATTTTGATC
>Ga0255137_1000547_pt1 | contig 12918 bp, 16 predicted proteins | sample Law_Atlam_RepC_8_FD_188548 | JGI IMG/M metagenome (GOLD analysis project Ga0255137, IMG submission 188548) | Freshwater microbial communities from St. Lawrence River, New York, United States - Law_Atlam_RepC_8d | ecosystem: Environmental > Aquatic > Freshwater > River | place: USA: New York... | reverse complement strand
CTTGTTCAAACTCACCAGCCTCAACCTCAACGGCATCCGTTCGGCCACGACCAAAGGGGTCGAAGCCTGGCTGGCGCAAGAGAAACCCGATTGTATTTGTGTGCAAGAGGTCAAAGCCCAAGCGCCTGACGTGGCGGGCAAGTTTGAAGAGCTCGCGGGCCTGAGGGGCCACTTCCACTTTGCCGAGAAAAAGGGTTACTCGGGCGTGGGCGTCTACACCCGCCACGAGCCCAGCGATGTGGTCATCGGATTTGACGGCGGCGAGTTCGACGCCGAAGGCCGTTATGTGGAAACGCGCTTTGATAAGCCTGGCCGCAAGCTGTCCATCATCAGCGTGTACTTCCCCAGCGGTTCGTCCGGCCCCGAGCGGCAGGAGGCCAAGTTCCGCTTTCTGGACAAGATGTACCCGCACCTGATGACCCTCAAGGCCGAGCGCGATTTCATTGTGTGCAGTGACGTGAACATTGCGCACAAGGAGGCCGACCTCAAGAACTGGAAAGGCAACCTCAAGAACAGCGGCTTCCTGCCCGAAGAGCGTGCCTGGATGACCCAGCTGACCACCGAAGGCGGCGTGGTGGACGTGTACCGCCGACTGCAGCCCGACACCACCGACGCTTGTTACACCTGGTGGAGCAACCGCGGTCAGGCTTATGCGAAAAACGTGGGGTGGCGACTGGACTACCACCTGGCCACGCCCGCCTTGGCCGAGAAGGCCCGCACCGAACACATCTACAAAGGCGAAAAGTTTTCAGACCACGCACCGATCACCATCGGTTACGACTTGAGTTTGTGATTCAAGGAACGGCCAGCATGGACCCTTCGATTTAGTCCGGTGTGACAGGATCGTGTTGTGAGCGTGTCATCCTGGACTTGATATGGGATCTGTTTCTTAGCGCGTGTAGGTCAGCATGCGCCCTTTGTATGCAGGTTGATCCAGCGTGGCGGCTTGCTCCAGCAGGTGCTCATGCATGGCAAAGCCGGCACGCGCCATGTGTTTGTGAAAGGCAGCCCGGTTGCCCCGGTTGGGGTCCACCACCCATATCTCCGAGTGCTGCGCTGCATGGCTGTTGATGAAGCTGGCCAGTGTCCCCTCATCGTCGCGTTCGTAGAGGATGTCGCTGCCCACAATCAAATCAAACACGCCACTGACATTCGCATCCTGCGCCAAGGTCAGCACGGGCAGGCCGTCTTCACGCAGCGCAGCCGTGCCCCATAAACCGTGACGGTAAGCCATCCGTGGCAAGCCATTGAGGCGGGTGTTTTCGTCCAGAAAAGCATGGGTCAAGGGGTGGCAGTCGCTGGCCGTGACATTGGCACCGCGCCGATGCGCCACCAGACTCGACAACCCCAGGCCGCAACCAATTTCCAGAATCCGTTCATCCGTCACGGGCCTTTGCGCCATGCGTTCGGCCATGCGCTGCCCTGAAGGCCAAAGCAAGCCAAACAAGGGCCACGTGGCCGAAGAAATCCCCAGATTGAGGGCTTCCTCCAGAGGGTCGTGGAACTGGTTTTTGTCGAGCAGCGAACGGATCTGCAAATCGTCCACGCCAAGGACAGCGATGGTTTCTTGCTTGGTCAGGTAGCCGGGAGGAGAAGCTTGCAAAAAGTCAATCGTTGCAGCGCAAATGCACAAGACGGGAAGGCGCTGGCTGGTGCGACTGTACACCGGTCGAGTCCATGCGCTGTCCCCCTTTTATGCAAAAAGCGTGAACCAGCGCACGGACACGGTCAAAAACCGCCACTGTCCTCATGGACGGATGGCGATCTCGTTCTTGACCGACTTGACGCCCTTGACACCACGGGCGATGGTTTCGGCCTTGTTGCGCTCCAGGCTATTTTTGGCAAAGCCTGACAACATCACCGTACCGTTGAGGGTTTCCACGCTGATCGAGGTGCCTGCAACGTCTTTGTCTTCAAAGAAACGGGATTTCACCAAGGTCGTGATACCCGCATCGTCGATGTAAGCCCCAACCGTTTCTTGCCCACGCGTCACCGCGCAACCCGATGCAGCCAAAAGAACCAAGGAAGCGGCCATGGCGGCCAGCGATGTTTGACGGATCATGATGAAGTCCTCAGTTGGGTGAAAGTTGAATGAGTCAAGGCGCGGCCTGATCAGGCGCTGGGTGCCGCGTGATAGGTCTCAATTGAGTCTTATCTTGAATGCCATCGGTCCGCCTGTCTGTGCTCTGACTCACACACGTGCCATTGGTGCGCCAAACCACAGACGCCTGTTTGCTTGAACTTCTAAAGTGGGTCTCTCCACGGGTCCACTTCATTCAAAAGGCTTTTATGTCAGATCAAAAAACGGCACCAGAAAAAATTTCGTCTTTCGGCGCGAACATGGCCAGCCATGTGAATGAGGCCATGCAAGACGCTCAGCCCGCTATGAACCGCATGGGCCATCGGGTCAAAGACGAACTGCACAACCTGAGCGAGTCAGGCAAAGACGTGTATGCAGACGCCATGCGCAAGCTCGAAAAAGAGGCCCACCATGTGCGTGTCACCACGGAGCACCTGATTCAGCAATCGCCGCTCAACGCGGTCCTGATCGCGGCTGGCACAGGTGCCCTGGCTGCCCTGGCGGTTTCCTGGTTCATGCGCTCACGCCAGCCCTGATGTCCACGCTGCTGAAACTGCTGTTGCTGCCGCCGGACTTGCTCCAGTCGCATGCGCAAGCGTATGCAGACTTGGCCAGTGAGTTGAGCGTCCGCTATCTGTGCACACTCAAAAACCGATGGGTGATGTACGGCCTCAGCGCACTGGCGCTGTTGTTGGCGGTGGTGTTTGGCGGGGTGGCTTTGCTGCTGTGGAGTGTTTTGCCGCTGCAAAATGCACCTCACCCGTGGGTCTTGCTGGCATTGCCCGCCAGCAGCTTGGGTGTCAGCGTCATTTGCTGCTGGTGGGCCCGCAGCTTGCATTTGCAGCCCATCCTGAGCGAAATCCGGACGCAAATCCAGCTGGACCTTGAGGCCATACAACAAGCGCAAACGACATGAACAGCACATTGACGCCTGTTCAGCGTTTGGCGGTATCGAGAACCATGCTCGCAAAAGCTATGCGTGAGCCTGTGTGGTTGATGTTGATGCGGCGTGTGCTCAATGAGACAGCCCAGGGTAAAGCCCCGTCAGCCTCGCGGTCTCCATGACATGGTTGACGTATTTCTTGACAAGCGTCGCCCTTGGATCACGCGCACCAAGATCAACTCGGACGCGATGACCAGCCAAATAGTGATCAGGCCTTGCATGGCGTGCGAAGACACGAGACCCACCAGCCACAAGATGACTTAAATGATGGCAATGGTTTCAAGCATGGTCGTTTCGCACTTGGCGAGTTTGTTGATTTCGTGAAAGATGACTGGCCGATCCTCACGCCACCATGGCGCAAGCACAACCAGAATGTTCAAGATAGAAGAAGCGGGTGCACGGGTCTGTTTGTCACAGCACAAAGGCGGCTGGTGGTTGTCGTCACCCCATGCGTTCCTGAACAGCTTATTCCCCAGCAGCGATTGGGGGCAAGCATTCCTGAAATAACGCCTGCCATAAAGCTTGCAATATCCTCAGATCTCAACAACTGGAGTTCATCTGTGAAACATCTTGTTTTGGGTTCAATGTTTGTGTTCTTTGCAGCCACCGCTTCAGCGCATGGTTGCCCGGGTGAGATGCGGGCCATCGATGCCAAGATGCCTTCGGCGACATTGCCGACTGCGGACATGTCCAAAGTCAAAGCTTTGCGTGAAGAGGGTGAAAAGTTGCACAAAGAAGGCAAGCACACAGAGTCCATGAAGGCGCTGGCCGAAGCCAAGAAACTGCTGGGTGTCTGAAGCACCGCTGTGGATGACGATAGGCCTGTCCCACCATCTTGTGCAAGAACTGCGTTCTGACCATGCGGGTGAGACGGGTGCTGTCTACATTTACAAAGGCATTCAAGCCGTAGCGCAGTGGCGCGGCGACCATGAACTCATGGCTTTTGCCAAGGCACATGGCGCCACCGAAGCCGACCATTTGGCTGAAATGGAAAATTGGTTGCCCGCCGCACAGCAAAGTCGCCTTCTGGGGCCATGGCGTTTGGCCGGATGGCTGACTGGCGCATTGCCAGCCCTGATCGGTCGCCCTGCTGTTTACGCCACGATTGCAGCGGTCGAGACCTTTGTCGATCACCACTACCAGCAGCAAATTGATCACATCCATGTGCACGGCGGCCCCGAAGGCTTGCTGCCGCTGTTGATTCGTTGCCAGGCAGATGAGCAACATCACCGGGATGAATCTGCGGCCTTGGCAGGCAGCCATCCCGGTTTGTTGTTGCGGATCTGGTGCCGGACGGTCGGCTGGGGCTCGTCTGCGGCGGTGGTTTTGGCCCGACGCCTCTGATCTGACGCGAACGGCTTAGCGCTCTCCTGTGCACCCGAAGCAAAGCACGAAATGAACCCCGCTGATTTCAAAATTCTGTTTGTTTGCATGGGCAACATTTGTCGAAGTCCGACGGCGCAAGCGGTCTTTTCTCAAAAGCTCGCCGAGCACCATCTTCTGCACAAAGTCAAAATCGATTCGGCAGGAACGCACAACTTCCACCCGGACACGCCCCCCGATGAACGCAGCCAGGCGCATGCGCGTCAACGCGGTTATGACCTGTCGCATTTGAGGGCCCGATCCGTTGTCGAGCGTGACTTTGAGGAATTCGATTTGCTGCTGACCATGGATTGGGACAACCGCGCCTTGCTGGAAGAAAGGTGCCCTGCACAGCATCTTCACAAGATCCGGGGATTCGCTGAGTTTTTGCAAACAACGCAGGCGCCCGTCATACCTGACCCCTACTACGGTGGCAGCCAAGGGTTTGAACACGTATTGGACTTGATCGAAGAGGCCAGCGAAGGCCTGGTGAAATTCGTCAGTCAAAAGACACAGGCATGAAACCCATGAATTCAGCGCTCATCGAATTGCGAGATCTAGAACTGAAGACAGACATTGGAACTTATGACCCTGACGACACCAAACCCGATAGGCACATCCTGGATTTGACACTGGGCATTGCCGTCGATCACGTCCTCATCGCACACGACGGCATGGCGCATGTGTTTGATTATGACCCACTGATTCAGGAAATTGACCGACTCGCGGCAGGTGGTCACTATGAGACGCAGGAAAGACTCATGACGCGCATTGCAGGCGCATGCACCCGGCCATCCTGCACATGGACATCAGTCTGAAGAAGTTTCCTGTGCGCTCGGGCAGTGGCTCACTGGGCGTTCGCCTCTCGCTCGATGAGATGTCCACTGCGGCACTTCGGGCGGATCTACTCAAGTCGGTGGTTCAGACACACCTCGTCGTGCCGTGATGCCTTGGTGTATTTGAAGGATCTCGACATGCTGGAAAGTAATTTGCCTGCAATCAGCAGCGCAACGGGCATGGGTGACAGAACGCGTTTTGTGTGGTTGCATGGATATTCTGTTGTTCTGACTTTGGCGCATATGGCTGTGGCGGGGATCGTTTGGGTCCACATGAGTCGCAGTGGTGGAGGAAGTCGAAGCTGGCGATAAACTTTCCCTGTGTGCACCAACTTCACTCCAACCCAACGCGCCCCATGGGTCAAGGAAAAGTTCGGCGTTGACTTGCCAGCTGGCTACCCCGAGGAGTCTTACCCCGGGTTTGCTGCACCTGTCGTGGTCAAAAGTCACCAAACTGGTCGGGTTGCGTGCGGCTTGGCACGGTTTGGCTTGATCCCCGCATGGGCCAAGGACGACAAGATCAGTCGCCACACCTACAACGCCCGCAGCGAAACCGCTGCAGAAAAGCCCAGTTACCGTACCGCCTGGCGTCAGCGCCAATACGGCTTGGTGTTGGTCGATCACTTCTATGAGCCCAGCTACGAGTCCGGTAGGGCCGTGCGCTGGAAGATTGCGCTGGCCAGTGGTGACCCGTTTGGCATCGCCTGCCTGTGGGACCGCTGGACCGACCCCGCCTCGGGCGAGCGGGTGGTGAGTTTTTCCATGCTCACAGTCAATGCCGATGAGCATCCGGTGATGAACCAGTTTCACAAGAGCGGCGATGAAAAGCGAACCCCCGTCATCATCGCCCCTGCGCTGCACGATGCTTGGCTCAGTGCCGATGTTTCGCAGGCCACGGCACTGATGAACTGGCAGCACATGCCGGAGTTGGTGGCGTCCCCAGCGCCCAGGACCTGATTCCAAAGTTCTCTTGCCGGGGTGGATATGGGCACTTGAAAGACTGGATATTCGTACAGTATATTCAAGGCATGCCCACTCTCCATGAAACGTCGCTTTCTCCCGTATTCGTGCCTGACACCAAAGTCTGGCTGGATGTTTGTTCCTGGAAGGTCGCCGCTGGTTTTCCATCGCCTGCGGCAGACCACACGCGCAAGCGCATTGACCTGAACGAGCACCTGATTCGCAACAAGGAGGCCACCTTCATTTTTCGTGTCAAAGGCGACTCGATGAGTGGCATCGGTATCTATGAAGGCGATGAACTCTTGGTGGATCGCTCCATCGAGGCCAAGCACGGCAACATCGTCTTGGCAGTGCTGAACAACGACTACACCGTCAAACGCTTGTACCGCCGGGGCGGCGTGGTCAAGCTCATTGCAGAAAACCCGTTGTACCCACCCATCGTGGTCAAGGACGGCGAGGAGCTGGTCATCTGGGGTGTGGTGACCCGCAACCTGCACAAGTTGTACTGAGGTCGCCCCGTGAACAGGCCTGTGCAGCAGTTGGCCCTGGTCGACTGCAACAACTTCTATGTGAGCTGCGAACGGGTTTTCCGGCCGGATTTGGTAAAAGTTCCGATCGTGGTCCTCTCCAACAACGATGGCTGTGTGGTCTCCCGATCGAACGAGGCCAAGGCCATGGGGATCAGGATGGGCCAGCCCTGGTTCGAGTGCAAGGCCTTGGCCGAAGAGCGCGGCATTCTGGCCATTAGCAGCAATTACGCGCTGTATGCCGACCTGTCCAACCGGGTCATGAACATCCTGAGCGACTATGGCCCGCAGCATGAGGTGTATTCGATCGACGAATGCTTTGTGGACTTGACCGGCATCCCCAAGCTGCGTGAAGTGAGCTATGCCATGCGCCAAAAGGTGATGATGTGGACGGGCATTCCGGTGTGTGTGGGCATTGGCCCGACCAAGACACTGGCCAAGCTGGCCAACCATGTGGCCAAGAAGCATCCGCGATCACGGGGTGTCTTCAACTACAACGCCCTGACCGATGACCAGAAAACACGACTGCTGCAGCGCATACCGGCCGAAGAAGTCTGGGGCGTGGGGCACAAGCTGACGCAGAAACTGGCAAGGCACGGCGTGCACAGCGTTCACGACCTGCGACAAGCCCATGTGCCGACACTGCGGGCTGAGTTTGGCGTGGTGATGGAGAAGATCCAGCGCGAGCTGCAAGAGATGCCTTGCATTGAGCTGCAGGAGATCCAGCCCGACCGACAACAAATCATCTCCAGCCGATCATTCGGAAAGATGGTGACGGAGTTGCCTGTATTGCAGGATGCGCTGTCGACCTTTGTGGCCAATGCCTGCGCCAAGCTAAGGGCGCAGGGCAGCCATGCGTCGGTGATCCAGGTTTTTCTGCAGACCAACCGTTTTAGGAAAGACTTGCCGCAATACATGCCGAGCTTGGCTGTGCCACTGCCGTACCCGACCAACGACAGCCTGGAGGTCAACCGCTGGGCCGGCTACCTGTGCGAGCGCATGTTCAAACCGGAGTACCAGTACAAGAAGGCCGGGATCATGCTCAGCGAGATCAGCCCGGTCACGCAAAGGCAAGGCGACTTGCTGGAGCCCGAGACCACCAGCAACGCCAAGCTGATGCAGGCGCTCGACAAGCTGAACCTACGCTATGGGCGCGGCACGGTGAAGGTGTCAACGCAGGGCGCGTTCAAGGGCTGGCAAATGCGCCAGGAGCTCAGGTCGCCCAACTACACGACGGCTTGGGATGACGTTCCGCTTGTTTAGCCGACGCATGACACATGCAACCGAAGCTGGACAGGGCCAGTTCTGAACTTGGGGAACATGCCTCCCTATAATTTCTGCATGTTGAAATACCAAACCATCCCTGTCACGCCCTTCCAGCAAAACTGCTCCCTGATCTGGGACGACCAGACCCTGCAGGCGGCGGTGGTGGACCCGGGTGGTGATCTGGATTTGTTGTTGGGGGCCATCCAGCGTTTGGGCTTGAAGCTGGAGCAGATCTGGATCACCCACGGCCATGTGGACCACGCCTCAGGTACGGCCGAGTTGGCCGAGCGATTGGGTGGTTTGCCGATCATCGGACCGCATCCTGCAGACCAGTTCTGGATTGATGGTTTGCCAGCTGCGGCGGCGGCCTATGGTTTCCCGCCTGCGCGTGTGTTCAAGCCCACGCGCTGGCTGGCCGATGGCGACACCGTCACTTTGGGTGCGCACACCTTGCAGGTGCGCCATTGCCCGGGCCATACACCTGGCCATGTGGTGTTTTATTCGCCCGAGATCAAGCGTGCGTTTGTGGGCGATGTGCTGTTTGCGGGCAGCATTGGCCGCACCGATTTCCCGCAAGGCAACCACGACGATTTGATTGCCAGCATCACCGAGCGTTTGTGGCCCATGGGCAATGACACGGTGTTCATTCCGGGGCATGGTCCCGAAAGTACGTTTGGGCGCGAGCGGCAAACCAACCCTTATGTGCACGACCGTTGAGGGGATGGATGCCCGATCAAGTCGGGCATGACAGTTGATCGATTCAGGGATGGATGCCCGATCAAGTCGGGTACGACAACCATGTTGTCATATCACCCTCTGTCATACCCGCGAATGCGGGTATCCATGCCTTTGAAACCATGGGTGCCCGATCAAGTCGGGCATGACAGCTCGCTTGTCGGGCATGAATGGTCGCTTTCCGGGCGTGACAGGTCACTTTCCGCGCGGGATAGGTCATCGTTGAAGTGATGACCGCACGCTTGGCACCCTGGGCTGTTTCAGCCCCTGCGGGCTTGCTCGTACAGGTGCTGAACTTTCGGCAGGTTGGCTTCGAGTTCCTGGATGCGGTTGGCGCCGCTGGGGTGCGTTGACAGGAATGAGGGGCTGCCGTTGCTGTTGGCGGCTTGCATTTTTTGCCACAGGCTCACGCTGGCTTCAGGTCGATAGCCGCCGCGTGCGGCGATCTCCAGGCCCACCAGGTCCGATTCGGTTTCGTCGTCGCGGCTGTATTTCAGGGTGAGCAATTGCGTGCCCAGGTTGGCCGCCACATCGCCCAAAGAGCCCAAACCCAGCAGTTGAGAAGCAATGGACAGGCCAATGCTGGTGGCCTGGCTTTTGGCCAGACGTTCGCGTGCGTGTTCGCGCAGGGCGTGTGCCATTTCATGCCCCATGATCATGGCCACTTCGTCGTCGTTGAGTTTCAGCTGGTCCAGGATGCCGGTATAAAAAGCGATCTTGCCGCCAGGCATGCACCAGGCGTTGATTTGCTTGCTGCCAATCAGGTTCACTTGCCACTTCCACTCGCGAGAACGTGGGTTCCAAGACGCCGTGTGCGGAATGAGCTTTTGCGCGATGGTGTGCAGGCGCTGCAGTTGCGGGTGGCCGTCGGGGGCCAGGGCGCCTTTGGCGCGGGCATCGGCCAGTACCTGCGCGTATTGCTGCCGGGCTGAGGTTTCCAGCGTTTCGGCCGGTACCAGTTTGCGCAAACTCGAGGACGAACCCACGTCCACCTGTGCCAAAGCCGATCCGGCGGCCGAGGCCCCGGCCGCCAGCAAAAAGGCGCGCCGGGCTTGCCAGCGCGGCGCGGCGGAGGCCGATGCGCTGGGCGCGGCATCGGCTGCAGGGGTTTTGAGGTCACAGAGCAAACACATGGTGTGTAAATGATAGCGACTTGCCCAACTTCAAGGTGCACGAAGCGTTGCGGGGTCGGTCGATAATGGGCGCATGGCCGAAACCGCACCCTCCCCCGAAACCGCCCCACCGAGCACCGTGCGCACCTGGCGCGAGGCGCTGTGCCTGTATTTGCAGCCCGCCAGCTTACGCATGCTGGCGCTGGGTTTTGCCGCGGGCTTGCCCTTGTTGCTGGTGCTGGGCACGCTCAGCTTTCGGCTGCGTGAGGCGGGCATTGACCGCAGCACCATCGGTTACCTCAGTTGGGTAGGCTTGGCCTATGGCGTGAAGTGGATGTGGGCCCCCCTGGTGGACCGCATGCCCATTCCCTGGCTCACACGCCAATTGGGGCGCAGGCGCAGCTGGTTGCTGCTGTCGCAGCTGGTCATTGCGCTGGGGCTGGTGGGCATGGCGCTCAATGATCCCTCGCAGCTGCTCGGCCCTTTGGTGGCCTGTGCTTTGGCGGTGGCCATCGCTTCGGCCACACAAGACATTGCACTGGACGCCTACCGCATCGAGTCGGCCGAGGTGAATGCCCAAGCCGCCTTGGCGGCCAGCTACCAGACGGGATACCGCCTGGCCATGATCTGGGCCGGGGCGGGGGTGTTGTGGGTGGCGGCCTGGGCGCAAGGCGATCAAGCCACGGGCTACTCGCAATCGGCGTGGCAAGCGGCTTATTTGGTGATGGCGCTGAGCATGCTGCCGGGCATGTGGGTGGTGCTGGCTTCGCCCGAGCCGGTGCCCGCACCCTTTGCGCCAGCGCGCAATGTGGCCGAATGGCTCCAGGGTGCGGTGATCGAGCCTTTTGCCGATTTCTGGTTGCGCTACCGCTGGCAGGCGGTGCTGGTGTTGGCGCTGATCGCGGTTTACCGCATCAGCGACGTGGTCATGGGCATCATGGCCAACCCGTTTTATGTGGACATGGGCTTCACCAAAAGCGAGGTGGCCAGCGTGACCAAGGTCTACGGCGTCATCATGACTTTGGTGGGGGCGTTTGTGGGCGGTCTGCTGTCGGCACGGCTGGGTGTCATGCGCGTGCTCATGCTGGGCGCGGCCTTGAGTGCGGCCAGCAATTTATTGTTTGTCTGGCTCAGTGGCGTGGGGCACGATGTGCAGGCGCTGGTGTGGGTGATTTCGGCCGACAACCTGGCCAGCGGCATTGCGTCTGCGGCCTTCATCGCCTATTTGTCCTCGCTCACCAACATCAGTTATTCGGCCACGCAATACGCGCTGCTCAGCTCCATGATGCTGCTGCTGCCCAAGTTCATTGCCGGGTTTTCGGGGGAGTTTGTGGATGCCTACGGCTACGCCAGCTTCTTCACAGCCACGGCCTGGTTGGGTGTGCCGGTGTTGTTGCTGGTGATGCTGGCCTCACGTGTGCACGCCCGCCAGTTGTCACCCCGTACTCCATCTGACCCCAAACCCTCAAGAGCGTCACCTCGCGCTTGATCTGGCCCCAAGCCCCCAAGACTGTCACCCCGGACTTGATCCGGGGTCCATGTCTTCTCGGGTGCCAGTGAAGATGGATCCCGGCTCGGAGGCCGGGATGACAAGGAAGAGGTCAGGGGGGCAAAGAATTGGCACCCATCGGATTTACCCAGATTTACACAACCGACACGTTCAAGCCTTGCAAAAAGGCGATGATTCCCCCATGCAACAACTCTTGATGATCGAAGACGATGCCCGTCTGGCGGGCATGGTGGTGGACTATCTGGGGCAAAACGGGTTTGCTGTGGCCCATGCGCCCGATGCGCAGAGTGGTCTGGCCCGCTTGCAAAGCGCGGGCGTCGATCTGGTGATCCTGGACCTGATGCTGCCTGACATGGATGGTTTGCAGGTGTGTCAACGCATCCGCGCCTTGCCTGGGAGCCAGGGTCAGGTCCCGGTGCTCATGCTCACGGCCAAAGGCGATCCGATGGACCGCATCATTGGCCTGGAAATGGGCGCTGACGATTACCTGCCCAAGCCCTTTGAGCCCCGCGAGTTGCTGGCCCGCATCAAGGCCATCTTGCGCCGCCAAAACAGCGCCCCTGACAGTGCCCAGCAGCTGATGCAATTCGGTTCGCTCGAGATCGACCGCGATGCACGGCGCGTCAGTGTCAAGGGCCAGGCGTGTGATCTGACTTCTTACCAGTACGACCTGCTGGTGGCCTTGGCCGAACGTGCGGGGCGCGTGCTCACGCGGGACCAGATCATGGAGGCCGTGCGGGGCAGGGAACTGGAAGCCTTTGACCGCTCGATCGATGTGCACATGGGCCGCATCCGCGCTGCCATCGAGGCGGACCCCAAAGCGCCGCAACGCATCCTGACGGTGCGCGGTGTGGGCTATGTGTTTGCCCGCCAACAAGACTGAGCGGCCCATGCCCATTCGCAGCTTCTCGCGCCACTGGTCACGCCATCTGTACCTGCGCATTTGGTTGGCCGTGGTGCTGGTGGTGACGCTGTTGATGCTGGTGGTGGGCTGGGCCTGGCGCGCCACGGTCGAGCACCATGCAGCCCCGCCTGCGCCGCGCGAGTGGGTGGTATTGAACGCCCAAGGTGAGGTGCTGGCCAGCACCACGCGGGCCGGGCCGGGCGCACCGTTGGCGTTTGATCTGGCCTTGCCCGACGGGCAGCAACTCCAGCTGCAAGTGCAGCGGAACGGGGAGCGCAATGGGGAGCGGGACCGCCCCCACGCCATGCCGGGCATGCCAGGTTTTGGGCCCGGAGGTGCGGGGCCTTTTTCATCCCATTTGCCACCCCATTTACCCCCTCACTTGCGCAAGGACATGCCCTGGTGGGCCAAGCCTTCGGGGTTTTTCTGGATGCTGGGCCTGATTGGCCTGGCGGTGGCGATGGGGCTGTACCCGGTGGTGCGCAGGCTCACGCAGCGGCTGGAAGGTCTGCAGCGTGGTGTGCAGCGTTGGGGTGAGGGTGATTTGTCGGTGCGCGTGCCAGTGCAGGGCGACGACGAGGTGGCCGACCTGTCCGAGCGCTTCAATGCGGCGGCCGAACGCATCGAAGGCCTCATGGCTTCGCAAAAGTCATTGCTGGCCAATGCTTCGCACGAGTTGCGCT
>Ga0255137_1000543_pt1 | contig 12946 bp, 6 predicted proteins | sample Law_Atlam_RepC_8_FD_188548 | JGI IMG/M metagenome (GOLD analysis project Ga0255137, IMG submission 188548) | Freshwater microbial communities from St. Lawrence River, New York, United States - Law_Atlam_RepC_8d | ecosystem: Environmental > Aquatic > Freshwater > River | place: USA: New York... | reverse complement strand
GCGAGCTCGTTCAACGTTGAATTGGATTGGAATTCGTCTATGCCGAACACCGGGCGGCTTGCGCCACTCCGCTTCCATTTCTACACCGGTCGGCGTGCGCCACTCCGATTCCATTGAGCTCCTTCGCGGCACACTTTGCATCCCAAATCCTCACCTCTTGGCAACAACTTTCATATTGTTTTGACGGTTTCGGACAGAAGCTAGCCTATGCGCTAGATAAATATGCCGTAATATCCATGGGGAATATCGATGGAGTTAGATTAGCGATCGACCGGTATTTTTGATGGACAACCCGTTCGCCTGTCGCACATTGGCGGTTTCCTATAAAACTGTAGGCTGCAACGGTCCGGCCCCCCCCGTTCTCTGTCCCCGGGAGATGTTCAATATGTGGAATGCGCGATCGAGCTCGATTCTCGCTTGGCTTCGACCAAGCCCCACTTTGGTGATCCTGCTCCTCAACTTAGCAATCGCCAACTCGGTATTCGCCCCATCGATTCTCGCCGATGAATCACACCCGGCGACGGAGATGTCATGGACTAGTTTCGACGGCAAAAAAGTCGAATGGAAACCGGATTCGAAACTTCGCGTCGTCGCTTTCCTCGGCTGCGATTGCCCGGTTGCCAAACTCTACGCGCGGCGGATCGAAGAGCTGCAAACCCGTTTTGCAACACGCGGCGTCGAGTGGGTCGGCGTAATGAGCAATCAACACGATTCCATCGAAGACATCACTCGATTCACAAAAGAACTAGGGCTCTCATTCCCTCTCGTCAAAGACACCGAACAAAGCTTGGCCAGCCAGTGGAAGATCTCTCGGACCGCCGAAGTCGTCTTGGTCGACCCGACCGGTACGATCCATTACCGAGGTCGTATCGACGATCAGTACGCACCGGGTATCGCCAAGTCGAAAGTTGCTCGAGAAGATCTCGCGCTCTCGATCGAATCGGTACTTGATGGCAAGCAACCTCAAATCGCGATCACCGAACCTGTCGGTTGCAAAATCGCTTTGGAAATAAACCGCAAATCTTCGCAACCGGAGCAAGCCTCCGGCGAGCGCGAAGTCGCTACACCAACCTACGCCAACAGTGTGGCCGCAATCCTGAACAAACATTGCACTGAATGCCACCGACCCGGTGAGATCGGTCCATTCGACATCACCGACATCGCAGAACTTCCAGGTTGGTCCGAGATGATCTTAGAAGTTATCGATAATGGCCGAATGCCTCCTTGGCACGCCGACCCAAAACACGGTTCATTCAAAAACACTCGCGCGATTTCACGCGAAGAAATCGAGACCATCCGTCAGTGGGTTCGCGGTGGCGCACCGATCGGTGAAGCCAGCGACTTGCAGATACCGAAGTTCGCAGCTAGCGGTTGGCGATTAGATCGTGAACCTGAACTTATCGTCCCTATGCGAGAACAGCCTTACAAGATACCAGCCACGGGAACCGTCGATTATCAATACTTCGTCGTCGACCCTCAATTGAAAGAAGACCGCTGGGTATCGGCCGCCCAAGTCATTCCCGGAGATCCATCCGTTGTGCATCACGCGATTGTCTTCATCCGACCACCCGATGATGCGGAGTTCCTAGGTATCGGTTGGTTAACAGCCTACGTTCCAGGCCAAATGGCTACTCGCTTCCCTCCAGGATATGCACGCAAGATCCCTGCGGGTTCAAAGTTCGTGTTTCAAATGCACTACACTCCCAACGGTCGAGCCACAACCGATTTGTCCAAGATTGGGATGACCTTTGTTGATTCCTCACAAGTTACCAACGAAGTCTATACCGTGGTGGGGATCGATCAAGACTTTGAGATACCACCGGGAGCTACCGACCATCGCGTTACGGCTCGCGTTCCTAGGTTCCCGAAAGACGGAGAACTCCTTGCCGTATCCCCTCACATGCATCTTCGCGGTAAGTCGTTTGAACTGCGGGCTGTGCGAGGAAGCGACGAAGAGATTCTGCTCAACGTCCCCCGCTACGACTTCAATTGGCAACACACCTATGAATGGACAGATCGTATTGAACTCGCTGATGTTGATGCATTGAACTTCACCGTCGCTTTCGATAACTCCCACGATAACCCTTCAAACCCCGATGCCGATGAATACGTTATGTGGGGCGATCAAACGTGGGAAGAAATGGCCGTGGCGTTCTTTGAAGTCGCACGACCCTTGCAGCTCTCGGACTCCAACGTCGCTGCCCGATCTATTAGCCAGCGAAGCGTAAATCTGACAACCCCGCGAAGCGAAAACCCAACAATACCGCGAAACGAACCCCCGAACGCCGAGTCACCAGCCGCTGCCGCTTTCGCCGACGAATACATCGGCAAATGGGACGCCAATGGCGATGGAGTTGTCGGGTGGGAAGAAGCCCCTAAAATTCAACGCGACTTTGGATTCTCACGCATCGACTCCGACGGCAATGGAGTACTAACTCGCGAAGAATTGATTCGAGCATCACGCAAACGGGATCGCTAATCGACAAGTCCCCTTGCGTTAACGTGAAACAAGCGAGCAGTAGAATACAGATGCAGCCATCGAATCGAGAAGAGAACGCTCAAGTCAGCTTGGTCAGTCGCTTGTTCGCCTCCGTAATGGACTACCCACTTTGGTGTTTGGCTCTACTGATCCTCCTGACAGGGTTAGCCATCGGCGGTTATCTCGATCCTGATTGGCCGCAAAAGCTTCAATCAAGGTTTGTCGCTCAGGAGACGACTGCATCAAACGATGCAACGCCGCAAGGCAACGCGCAAAGCAGCCCACAGAGCAATGCACAAAGCAACACGCGGACCGACAACTCACCACCAAGGCGATTCGGAAGACGAGGCGGGATCGGCGGAGCAGGGCGTGCCGAAGCGATCTTGGTAATCAAATCACCAGCGATCTTCACCCCCGAAGGTTCGCAAGCGTTTCGAGCCGTCTACAATGCCGTTGGCAGTCTCGATATGGTCGCTTCTGTTCGGTCGTTAGACCAAGCACCTCCGCTGAACATTTTCGGATTGAACGAACCGATTTTGCCGCGAGCCAACGCCACGCAGCAACGCTTCGATGTTGCGAAAAAGAAAGCGACCTCCCACCCCATGGTGGTCGGTCAAATGCTCTCAGAAGACGCACAAACGGCATTGATGGAAATCCAGTACGACTGGGTATTCATCCAGCAGAATTCCGACTGTACCGAACCGATCCTCAAGGTCGCGAAGTTGGCCGCCAGTGAATTCCCCAATGTACCGATGGAATTTCACATGACAGGTTCGGTACCAGTGCGACTTGTCCTGCAACAGAACAACCGCAGCAATGAAATCCGATATCAAGTCATCGGCTACAGCATGATCTTGCTCATGGCGATCATTCTGTTTCGAGGGCTGTCTGTGGTCCTTGCTGTCGCCGCCGCACCCATCCTCGGTGTCTTTTGGACGCTAGGATTCTTGCGATATTTTGATCTTCAAGAAAACCCCTTCAGCTTTGTCATCCTCCCGGTCCTGCTGAGCCTTGTAGGTTTCACAGACGGTGTTCACATGATGATCCATATTCGCAAATGCATGCGGGAAGGTATGCCCGCAAGGGATGCGTGCAAACGAACGTTAGAGCTCGTCGGATTGGCTTGTTTCTTGACGTCCCTGACCACCGCCATCGGCATGGGCTCGCTGGCCTGGGCCAATCACCAAGTAGTTCGGGAATTCGGTTGGGCATGCGTTCTAGGAGTCACGGCCACTTGGATCTCCGTGATGCTTGTGATCCCTCTTCTGAGCATGACCCCTTGGAGCAAACGCTTCACCAAAGGTTCTGAACGAGATGTTCTGCACCATATCGTAGTGCGCTTGGATCCTACAATTCGAAAGATTGTCAAGCACAAGGTCTCTGTAAGCATCTTTTCGATCGCTTTGACGATCATCCTCGGTTTCGCCACCTCTGCGCTGCGACCTGATGATCGGAAATCCACCGCTTTTCCGACCGGAAGCGATGCTCAACAATCCCTCGCACATCTCGATCAAGCCCTCGGCGGCCTCGATGTCTGCACCGTCGATTTGCAATGGGACCCGGATGAACTTGATACCTCTAGTGTGGTTCAAGCCATCTCGGAAGCTGAAGACTTGTTGCGCAGCGAGAAGCTAATCGGCCATCCTCTGTCATTGGTGACGCTGTTAAATGCATTGCCTGGCGAGGGAAGTGCCATCGACAAAGTCTCGATGGCAGAGCTTCTCCCTCCTCCCCTTCGACAAAGACTTTTCAATGACGAGAAATCGACCGCTACAATCACTTTTCGCTGCAAAGACCTAGGTACCGCGACTTACAAACCCACCTTTGAACGACTTGAAAAAGGAATCGCCGATATCGCTGCTAAGCACCCCAGTCTTCGGATGGACATGCAAGGGGAAGCGATTTGGCGATGGCGAAATCTCTACACGATCGTCACCGATCTGGTCAACAGCCTCGGCAGCGCCGCACTGATCATCTTCGCAGTCTTAGCTATCGCCTATGGCTCGCTACGACTTGGTCTGATCGCCATCATTCCCAATATCCTACCGTTGCTGGCTTCGGCTACCTACATGGTGATTACCAAACAACCTCTGGAAGTAGTCAGCGTATGCTGCTTCACGATCTGTCTGGGGATTGCAGTCGACGATACCATTCACTTCATGTCGAGGTATCTTGAAGAGTTCAAGAACGGCGGCTCCCAGTCCGATGTTATCGAAAGATCCTTTAAAGAAGTCGGAACAGGAATGATGATGACAACCATCGTTTTGGTTGCAGGTTTTAGTTCTGTTCTGACCAGCGATACCCGAGATCACCGTGTTTTCGGCGCACTGGGCGCAATCACCTTGGTCACCGCACTCCTTTGCGATATGTTCTTGTTACCCGCTCTGCTGGCAGCCTTCGATAGAAAGCGAACAACTCATGCAGGATAGCAACCAAAAACTGCTCGCTGGCTGGGAAGTCCACCAGCGAGGTGACTACGCCTCGGCTTTAGCAACGTATCAGGAAATCGTTGCCAAGGAACCGAATAACGCCAATGCATGGTGCTATATCGGAATCGCTGAGCATGATCTCAAGCAGTACGCGCAAGCCGTCGAAGCTTACGAGCGTGCGATTGCCATCCAACCTGCGTTCCCAATCGCTCTGAACAACTTGGGTAATTCACTCCGTTATTTGGGTAGGATCGAAGAAGCCGATCAGCGGTTTGCACAAGCCCTCAAACTCAAACCCGATTACTTCAACGCTTATCGTAATCGAGGTACCCTGCACGCTTGGACTGGCCGTATCGACTTGGCGCTGAAATATTACGCCGACGCTATGCGATTGCATCCTCAAGACGCAGAGCTTCATCGCAATCTCGGTGTCATCAGCCTATTGCAAGGTAACTTTGATATCGGCTGGAAAGAGTACCGCTATCGCTGGCAATGTACCGACGCATCGCAACCTCGATATAGCCAACCAAAATGGACCGGCCAAGACTTACAAGGCAAAACCATCTTGCTCTACGCGGAGCAAGGGCTCGGAGATACGTTGCACTTTGTCCGCTTCGCGAAAATCCTTCAAATTGCAGGAGCACGTACCATCGTGCACTGCCAAGCCTCTCTAGCTGCAATCCTTCAAGGGTGTGAAGGGATCTCCTCCCTAGTTCCCAACACGTGGAAAGTCCCCGACCACTTCGATTACCACTGCTCCCTGATGGATGTAGCCGATGTGATGCAAATCGATCTGAGCAACATCCCCGGCGAGACACCTTATATAAAGTCCCCTCCAAATCTAGTCGCTTACTGGAAACGACAACTCAATCAACTCCTACCTCCCGCCAAACATCGAATCGGGATCGTCTGGCAAGGGAACCCCAATCACCAAGCCGATATGTTTCGGTCCTTCCCCCTCGAGTCGCTCGAACCACTGTGCAATATCGATGACGTACAACTCATCAGTCTGCAATTCGGTAAAGGATCGGAACAGATCAAATCCTGGAAGGGAAGTAAACCAATTTATCAACTACCAGATGACCTCGATCAATCCAGCGGGGCATTTATGGACACCGCTGCGATCCTTCATCATCTCGATTGGATCGTTACGAGCGACACATCGTTAGCCCACCTCGCCGGCGCATTAGCACGACCAACGGTCGTCATGCTCGGCTTTACACCCGACTGGAGATGGCTCTTGGACCGACCTGATACCCCTTGGTATCCCACGATGCACCTAATTCGCCAAACTACCATCGGCCAATGGCACAGCGTTGCCCAACAAGTCGCTGATTTCCTAACGACCAAACTTCACCCCACCACTTAAACCCAACACTCCAATTATTCTTATTCGTTTCATCGCGATACCATTCTTCCTACTAGGTTTTTATGCCCCCGATATCCGAGCAACAACTTCCTGACGCCCAAGCTTGCAAGCAAGACCGAGCATTGCCTAAATCTGAACTGAAAATAGGGAATGTATTCATCGGTTTTCCGGTCGTCCAAGCGGCGCTGAGTGGATACAGCGACTGGGCGATGCGAATGATCGCACGTCGCGCTGGGGCATCGTACTCTTTGTGCGAAGTCATGCTCGATCAATTCCTTGTGAACCTCAAAGACCGCAAGAAGACTCAACACTTTCTGCACAACACTCCAGAAGAACACCCAGTTGCAGGCCAGCTCATGGGAGCCGAGCCCGAACAGTTCGCGCTCGGTGCACAGAAGCTTGTCGAAGCCGGGTTTGCAGTGATCGATATCAACTTTGGATGCCCGGTTCGCAAAGTGCTCGGACGATGCCGTGGAGGTTTCCATCTTAGCCAACCCGATGTTGCATTAGAGATCGTCCGGCGAACCCGCGATATCGTGCCACCTCATATCCCCGTCTCAATCAAAATGCGACGAGGACTCGATGACACGAGCGAAAGCCGCGATAACTTCTACAAAATCCTCGACGGGGCCTTCGACTACTCCATCTCCGCGATCACTGTCCACGGACGAACCGTTCAGCAACGCTACCAAGGACCTAGCCGTTGGGAGTTCCTTAAAGAAGTCAAACAACATGTGGGCCCAGAGCGAATCATCCTCGGAAGCGGAGATTTATTCGCCGCCGAAGATTGCTTGCGCATGATGCAAGAAACCGGAGTCGATGGAGTCACCGTCGCTCGCGGTTGCATCGGTAACCCCTGGATCTTCACCCAAGCCCAAGCGTTGTTTCGAGGGGAGCCATTACCGCCACCTCCAAGCGTTTTTGAACAGCGCGAAGTCATGCTTGAACATTTCCGACTCGCCGAACAACTCTATGGACCGGAGCGAGCCGGAGTCCCCATGCGGAAGTTTGGGATCAAATACTCCGCATCCCACCCCGCAGGACTCGATGTCCGCAATCAATTCGTTCGCGTCAAAAATTTCGACGAATGGAGAGCCGTTCTCGATCAATGGTACAGCAACGATGCACCCGGGGTGTATCCTAGCCGCAGCCTCTACGAACAAGAACAAGAGTGCGGATGAGCGACACTTCCCAGCCACACAACTCACGGCCACACAACTCACGGCCAGACAACTCACGGCCAGACAATTGCCGGCCACGCAATTGCCGACCCCACCGTATCCGCCTCTCAAGCACTTGGTCTCTCCTGACCAAAAACCCAACGACTACCGATGGAATCGGTATCGAAAGGAGCTTTCACACCCCAAGCAATTTAAGCTCCGATTCCCGAATCATCCTTTGCTTGACCACCGACATCCCTCCTGCACACGCTTTCCTCAACGACCTGCATTTGGATCTAATTCACCGCAGCGTCCTCAGTAAAAACCCCAACGCTACGCAGAGTCCTGCTGCCGAAACATCCCACATCGCCCCTGAGAATTCTCAGAAAATCGACTATCATTGGGATATCACCGATGACTTAAACCAACGAAACCACTTCGTCGTGGTCTGGCCATCGATTCAACTTCCCACCCAAACTTCCCCTCCCGGGTTCGACCTATGGCTAGAAATCTACGATTCCAATCCAAACGATTCCAATCCAACTTCTTGATCTCTCAACGTCTTTCTCGGATCAACAACTTCTTCGCTGGTAAGTCCTTCTCTGGTAACTTCTTCGCTGGCACTTCGCTGTCGTTCGGGTTATTGGCGATCGGGGCAGGCGTGATAGGGCTATCATCGATCGGGTGCTCTGGGCCGATCACCAAAGCTCCGGTCGACTTGGTCGCTGCCGTGGCAGCGGAGACCGCTACCGGTGAAGCTCCCGAGACGACGAATGGACAGCCCCAAGACCCAGTCGAAAAGAAACCAGCCGAGAAGAAACCAGCCGCCAACCCGGCGGCTAAACCAGCAGCAGACGCAAAACCAGCCGAAGCACCCCTCGATGAATCAGTCGATGTCGATGCACTTCTCGCTGCGCGTCTTAGCCCAGAAGACCTCGACTTGGGCTGGATCCGACTATTTGATGGCCAATCGCTTCTGGGTTGGAAATCCACTAGCAATGCAAACTGGAAAGTCGAGAACTCCGAGATCGTAGCGACCGAGGGAGATGCTGGATTTTTGATGACCGAAGTCCGGTTCAGCGATTACGAAATCGAATTGGAGTTCTTTGCAGAAGACAACACTAACAGCGGAGTGTTCCTTAGAACTTCCGATACCCCGGAAGATCCCGCTAAAGATTGCTACGAGCTGAACATCGCTCCCCCCGACAATCCATTCCCAACAGGCTCTCTCGTCGCTCGCGCAAAAGTTTCTGAACAAGTCGATGAACCGGTGAGTCAAGAATGGCATTCGCTGCATGCGTTGGTCGATCAAGGCCATATTCAATGCTGGGTCAACGGCCAACAATCGGTTGAATACAACGACACAACTGGTCTGACTGCAGGCAAAATCGGTTTGCAATTCCGCGAAGGTAAAATCCGATTCCGAAATATCCGCATTCGACCCATCGGTTATAGCGTTCTTCCCAACGCAAACAAAAGCGATTGGAACGAACCCGCAGGAGCGATCGAAGCGACGTTTAGCGACGCTGGAACAATTCTACTCAAAGGTGGACGTGGACATATCGAACTCCTCCAACCCCACGCGAATATGTGCTTACAAGCCACCGCGCTGACTTTGACTGAAAACGTGAACTCAGGGATCTTCTTTCGCTGCATCCCCGGCGAAGACATGAACGGCTACGAATGCCAAATCCACCACGGATTCAAAGAAGATCGACGACGCGCGGTCGATGCCGGTTCCGGCTCAATCTTCCGCCGCCAAAATGCGAAAGCTGTCCTCAGCGACGAAGGCAAACCAGTCCATGTCACGATCGTTGCCGATGGCCCAACCTTTGCAACGTGGGTCGAAGGTGTACCGGTCGTTTCTTGGACCGATACCCGCGCTGCAAATGACAACCCCCGAAAAGGGCTTCGTACCGAAGCCGGAACCATCATGCTACAAGGCCATGATCCGGGTTCGCAAACCGAATTCAAGTCGTTGTTGATCTGCCCGTTACCTTAACGACGTTCGGATCAAACAGTTAACTGCTCGACCTTCGAACAGTACGCTACCTCGTTGCTCTTACTCGGAGGCATCCTCCCATGCCGTTCCCCTTCCGCTCGCTGCGCTACTCGTCGATTACGTCTAAGCTCCTTGCTTTGATCTGCCCGGCGCTTACTCTCATTAGCACCGCGCAAATCGCGAACCTATCGACGATGAGTGTCGCACTCGGAGGAGAACCACATCCGATTTTCGATGGAAAATCGCTCGAAGGATGGGAAGGGGATACCAACCATTGGCGAGTCGAACAAGGCAGCATCGTCGGCGAAATACCCCAAGGCAAAACGCTCAATAAGAACACTTGGTTGGTATTCCGAGGTACCGACAAGCAATCTGCCGAACTCCAAGACTTCGAATTGCGTTTGCAGTTTCACATCTCCGGTTTGCCAGCAGCGAACTCCGGTATTCAGATACGATGCCAAGTCGATAACGTCGATCATGTTTCGGGATACCAAGCCGATCTCGATATGGGAAGTACATGGTTAGGCCGTATCTACGACGAACACGGCCGTGCGTTGCTCGTCGAACGTGGTGAACGCGTCCAACTACTGCCCGATGGAAAGAAGCGGTCCGAACGGTTCGCCCCTTTGCATCACTATCCGGTCTTGTTCCGCGAGAACGCTTGGAACGATTACCGAATTGTCGCCATCGGCGAGCAAATCGATGTCTACGTCAACGGCACCCTCTTCTCCTCACTTGTCGATCAGCAACTTTCTGATCGCGATCTCTCCGGAAGCCTCGCATTGCAATTGCACTCCGGGCCTGAAACGCGCATAGCCTTCCGCGATATCACACTTGAATCTCTGTCCGATGACGATCGTTCGAAACTGGCACCCTTCGAATTGGCTCAAACGAAACCAGAAGAGAATGGATCTGACGATCTAGCAGAGGGACTCTCACCCGTTGGCCCAGACAATAAAACTTTAAATCTTGGTTTTGAACTTGGCACCCTCGAAGGTTGGACAGCGAAAGGAAACGCATTCGATAAACAACCTGTCAATCAAGACGGGATCAGCAAGAGATGGCCAACCCAAAAAAGCAACAAGGTCGGAGACTACTTCATCGGCGGTTATGAGATCGTCCAAGACGCAGGCACTGGCACCCTCGAATCAACTCCCTTTCTCGTAACCCATCCCTACGCAGGTTTTCTCTTCGGAGGTGGAAAAGCCGACAGCACGCGCGTCGAAGTCCTGTTGATCGAACCCGATCAGCCCGATTCACCGCCGAACCCAGATTCACCAACCAACCCAGATTCGACAAATAAAACAGACCCGAACACACCGAAATCAAAGGTCGTCGCGAAAGCTACCGGTACCGATCAAGAACAGATGCGTCGCATCGCCGTCGATCTGCGCGAACATGTCGGGAAACGTATCGCCGTTCGCTTGGTGGACGAGAACGCCGGAGGATGGGGTCACATGAACTTCGACGATTTCCGTTTCTACGATAATCCTCCAGCCCCGACCGTTTCGATCGAGCAAGGGCCTCGCAGTACGTTTAACGCCATCCTAAACCATCTTGTTCCTAACCCCAAGACTTCCTCTACCGCGAACTCCACACCAAACGTTGCGGCAGCCGAAGCGTTGGAAAAGATGTTCGTCCCCAACGGCTTCTCGGTAGACTTGATCGCCGCAGAACCGCAAATCCACCAGCCTGTCGCCTTCGCTTTTGACCCCCAAGGCAGGCTTTGGGTTCTCGAAGCGCATTCCTACCCACAAAAACGCCCGGATGGCGAAGGGCTCGACCGAATTGTGATCCTCGAAGATAGCGATGCGGACGGCTCGTTCGAAACCCGCAAGGTCTTCCATGAAGGACTCAATCTCGCCAGTGGCATCGAAGTCGGACACGGCGGTGTATGGGTCGGCGCTGCACCGGAATTGCTTTTTATCCCGGATCGAAATGGTGATGATCGCCCTGATGGCGAACCTGAAATCCTTCTCGATGGCTTTGGATTCGGCGATACGCACGAAACGCTCAACAGCTTCGTCTGGGGCCCCGATGGTTGGCTATACGGCACGCAAGGTGTCTTCAACTCTTCGATGGTGGGCAAGCCTGGAGCGAGAGAAGATGACCGAACCTACCTCGCAGCCGGTGTCTGGCGCTACGATCCTGTTTCGCATCGCTTCGAAGTCTTCGCGCACGGAACAAGCAATCCGTGGGGGCTGGATTACGACGAACATGGTCAGTTCTTCATGACGCACTGCCGAAGCTTTTGGGGCAAAGGGGGTACAACGCATGTCATGCACGGAGGCCACTACTGGAACCAAGTTAACAGCGGCTACGCAAACTTCATCTCGAATACCGGAGTACCCACCGCACCCCACCTTCAGAATTTCTTGCTAGCCTCCGCCCGATACGATTCCGGTGAAGGTGGTGCGGGCAAGCCTGGGACAGGAGAAGTCTACGGCGGACATTCGCACGTAGGAACTGCGATCTACCTCGGAGATAACTGGCCGTCGGAATACCGAAACCGTTTGCTAACCCATAACCTGCACGGTCATCAACTCAACCAACAAATCCTCCGGCGCGAACAAGGTGGGTACAACACCATCCATGCTGGCCAAGATGTGTTTCTATGCAGTGACCCAGCATTCGTCGGAGTCGATCTTGCTGTCGGCCCCGATGGAGCGATGTATATGACCGATTGGGTCGATGTACGCCACTGCCACAATCCAGGTGTCGAAGTCTGGGACCGAGGCAACGGACGAGTTTACCGAATGAAGTACGATGCGACCTTTAAGCCGGCTCGCTGCAATTGGTCGACAGCAAGCGATTCAGAGCTAGTCGCCGCACTGAACCACCCCAACGACTGGCACGTCCGAACCGCACGAAATGTCCTCTCGACACGATATGCCGGTAAAGCCGTCCCAAAAGAATTGCTCGAAGCGATTCGCAATATCGGCCAAGCCAACAGCGATCCCGTCCGATCACGCTTAACCGCACTTTGGGCGTTGGTCTCCCTCCGCGCTGCAACCCCTGAAGACATCGCCGGATGGCTCAATGACTCGAACGAAATGGTTCGATCATGGGGAGTTCGCTCCCTTGCCGACGCTTCCGCTCTTCCGAACTTAGCCGCAAAAGAAACCTCCTTGCTCGTACGCCGCGAATTAGCTCTCGCAGCAGGACGCCTCCAAGGCCCAGAAGCTTGGGAAGCCATCGAGACACTGAGCTTGCAGTCCGAGAATCAAGCCGATCGCGACCTCCCAGTGCTGTTATGGCAAGCTATCGGTAAGCAGTGGGAAGGTAATCAATATCGCGCCTTGAGCCTCTCCACTTCGACTCCAATCACTTCGCTCCGCGATAATATCCTTTGGTACGCCGCACGATCGACCGACGCAGGTCGGGAAGCTATCGCAGCGGAGATGCACCAAGGTGGCATCAGCGCACTTCGAAAAAACCTCGAACTCTTTGAGCTCGCCATGCGTGGACAACGAGCCACTCGCCCTGTACTGGCTTGGAATACTATCT
>Ga0255137_1000541_pt1 | contig 12959 bp, 11 predicted proteins | sample Law_Atlam_RepC_8_FD_188548 | JGI IMG/M metagenome (GOLD analysis project Ga0255137, IMG submission 188548) | Freshwater microbial communities from St. Lawrence River, New York, United States - Law_Atlam_RepC_8d | ecosystem: Environmental > Aquatic > Freshwater > River | place: USA: New York... | reverse complement strand
GTTTATAATCAAACACGGTCTATAATCGGACGCTGCTTATAATCAGGCATAAACGAGTAATTAGGTATAAACGCGCAAGCACGCATAAGCTTGGAAAAGCGTTTCGCACGATTACATCACTCTCACTTCCCCCACAAACTCCTTGCAAGGAACACCTCTCTACCATGCACAAAACATTACGCACTTCAAAATTGCGACGCACCATTTGCAAAGCAATCCTACTGCTGCCGATCACTGCTGCTACCATCGATGTAGCTAGCAACGATCGGATCACCGCTCAAGACCTACCAGCAGTGGACAAAGTTCAAGCCAAAAAACTGTTCGAAGTACCGAGTTACTGCGAAGGTGTTGTCTTCGACCATAACGGTAAAGGGTATATTTCGTGGGACAAAACCCTCACCGAATTCAACCTTCAAGGTGAACACTCCGATTTCGCAATTACCGGCGCACCGAATGGACATAAAGTACTCGCCGATGGATCACACCTTGTGTGCGACGCAAGCCAACATGCGGTGTTGCACCTCGACCCCAGCGGCAAACCTCTCCCGCACGCTTCAAGCGAATGTGACGGAAAACCATTGCGTGGCCCCAACGATCTGACCCTCGATCCCCAAGGTGGTTTCTACTTCACCGATCCAGGTGACTCGGGTAAAGACAACCTTATCGGTACGATCCACTATGTAGACGCCGCCGGCAAAACACACCTCGTTGCTTCCGGACTCGCCTTCCCCAACGGTATCGTCCTAACCCAAGACGGAAAACGTTTACTTGTCGGCGAAAGCCAGTTCAACCGAGTTCTGGAATATCCGGTAATCGCACAAGGCAAAGTCGGACCGATGAAAGTCTTCGCCGACCTCCCCAAAAATGCCAGCGGAAAATGGGAAGACAATCAACCTGACGGGATGTGCCTCGATGCTAAAGGGAACCTTTACGTCGCTCACTACGGCATGCAACAAGTCCAAGTTCTCGACCCAACTGGAAAACTGCTTCGCTCCTACCCAGGCGGAAACCGACTGACAAGCAACGTGGCATTCGGTGGTCCAAAACACAATCAACTTTTTGTCACCGGTGCTATCGAACAAAACGGTAAGCCAGGTGCCGTCTTCCGCCTCGACCTCGAGGTCCCAGGCCGTGTTATCCTTCCAGCAAAATCTAATTCTCCAGCTTCAAACTCCCCTACTTCAAACTCGACTAGCCCAAAGAAATAGCTAGCAATTACAGCCTGCTATCAACGAATAGGGCGTTGGCTTCGACTGCAATCTCCTCGCATTGCTCTCGACGCCACGCCCTAAATTTTTTATCTCTGTCCCGTACCAGTAACCTCCGTGTTTACCAATCCCCAACTGAGTGCAATCTACAGCGAGGCTCATGATGAATCGAATCGAAAGTTTCTTGATCGGACTCGCCGTCGGGATCGCCATGCTCTACCTGACCATGCATTTCACAGTCGTGAGAGCTACAGATGGTTTCCATTGGATCCCCAAAGTCAACGCAAAGCTCGACTTGCCATACGAAGACGTCCGCGACTTCAAAGCCGAACACTGGCAGCGACGACCCGCTCTTACGATGTCGATCATCAAGGCTCGCAAGGCCTATCTAATGGACGAACAGTCGGTCCAGAAATTCAAACAAACCACGAACCGAATGTTAGGCCAAGCCAAGCAATTCGCTCCGACGCCGAATTCAGTTACTCCGGCTTACAACGCACCTTCGCATAGTGCTACAGGCCTGCTTGCCAACTCACCGAGGCTCCAAACCCCTTAGTTCATCCCACGGAATCCGGACACACAAAATATAAGGTGCCTCACCTTGCTCCCAGTGTCCGTAAGTCGTCGTGACGACCGTCCCGTCCGGTAACACTTCTACTCCAGGGTATGCGCAATCCGCCCCCTTGAAGTTCTTCTTGAGTCGCAGGCGAAAATCACCCGGTTTGGCTTCGACCAAATCCTCGTAGCGGCCGACCCAAGCGACCCAGTCACCGGCAGTCGTGCTTGTATTCCCCTGGCTTGGCACATCTCGAAACGAAATAAACAATCGGCCATCAGGTAGATACTGCGCGGTATGGCGATCCCCAGTCAAAGCATTGGGCAACGGCTTTGGTTCGGTCCAAGTACTCATCGAATCGTTGCTGAAGATAATATGCGAATTCTTCACGCGTCGGTTCTCTCGCAACAATACAGCCACTTGCTTCTTATCAGGCGAAAGGACCGCACCCGGCTCGCACAAATGCACGGCAGACGACACATAAATCGGTGCTGGCACCGACCAGTTGTCGCCAGCGTCTGTCGTTGTGGTTTGATACAAAGCGAATCGCCCACGAATTCCCGTGGACTTGGTCCCAAAGAACCTTCCGTCATCATGAAACAACGCAGTGTAAGCTCCCTGCTGCCCAACATGAGGAACCACCGAAGCCATGGTAACGATCCCACCAAAAGCTCCCACAGGTTTCAGCTCAGTCCAAGTCAATCCGTCATCCTCGCTGATGGCCTGACGCACCGGATGCAATCCACTAAATAGCACAATCCGCTTCTTGCCATCCTTCGTTATCACGCGATGCAACGTCGGTGTCTCTAAAGACGTTTCCCAATTCTTGGGCGTCTGCAATCGCTCCGACCAAGTCGCCCCGCCATCGGTGCTACGCTTGTATTGAATCGCTCCCTTGCCATGCCCTTTGGGATAGACGCACAAGATCGTCTTGCCATCCTCGAGCAATAGAGTCGTCGGATGCCCCAAGTACTGACCTTTTTCACGGTCAACAAGTACCTGCCATGCCCCCCGGTCATTCAAATCCACCGTCGGAATTTCAACTACTCCGCCCTTTGCATCTTTCGATGTAGCGTCCTGTCCGATCGCTTCTCGAGTTGTGAAGGGACCTGCAGCAATCGCAAACGTACAAACCCAAGCTACAGCCAGGGGCTTCGCGATCCGAATCGCAGCGACTTGAAAACTGCAGGACGAAAGAAACGGAAACGACCTCATAGCATCAAACCTCATCGAACGCGCAAGCATAACAGGTGCACCCAACAACAGGCTCTCAACATAATCTCCAGCAACAGATCCGGCAAATAGCCTTCATTGCAAACATCAAGCGACCCGGTAACTCAAGCGGAGTTGCGCAAGCAGACCCACCGGATGGCTCGCGCCATTCCGCTTCAATGCAAGCGGAGTTGCGCAAGCGACCCGGTAACACAAGCGGCCCGGTATTGCGGTTCGCACAAGACCCACCGGATGGCTCGCCCTATTCCGCTTCAATGCAAGCGGAGTTGCGCAAGCGACCCGGTAACTCAATCGGAGCCGGTATTACGGCTCGCACGACCCACCGAATGGCTCGCCCTATTCCGCTTCAATGCAAGCGGAGTTGCGCAAGCGACCCGGTAACACAAGCGGAGCCGCGCAAGCAGACCCACCGGATGACTCGCGCCATTCCGCTTCCATTAAGAACTTCACGGCGCACAGTGCGGTCCAGAACCCGCACTTCTCAGAAACAGCCTCTCTGTGTCTCTGTGCCTCTGTGTTTCAAAATACACCCACAGAGTTTCCAAAAAACCGGCCCACAGAAGCGGAGGACACGGGACTCGAACCCGCAACCCCTTACGGGGCACATCATTTCCAATGATGCCGCTAGCCATTCGCTTATCCTCCAATGGCACTCGGTAAGCCGAAAGCATATCTTAGACGCTGTGATTCACAAGCCAATTTAGAAGCCAACGAGGACGATTTTTTCCTATGAGCACAAACCGACGCTGGATCTTTCGTAAAAACTCCTCTAATTACGACCTTTGCCACGAATCCGCTACCCCTCCCGCCCCAAATTCTCTCGGCCCGAAGGATTGCCTGATCCGCATCCATGCTGCCTCCCTAAATTATCGCGATCTTATCGCTTGGCGGAACCTTGCCGGCCGAAACGTCGATAATCGCATACCACTCTCCGACGGCGCCGGGGAAATTCTCGCCGTGGGCTCCGAAGTCCAACAATGGAAACCCACCGACCGCGTCGCTCCTTGCTTCTTCCCGACTTGGTCCTCGGGCCCTTTTTCAATGTCGTACCACCAACACGATCTCGGGGGAAATCTCGATGGCATGCTCCGAGATTACGCTGTTTTCCACGAAGACGCCCTCGTGCGAATCCCAGACTCCTGGAGTTTCACCCAAGCCTCCACACTCCCGTGCGCCGCAGTCACCGCTTGGACTGCTCTCGTGCGCAAAGGGGAATTGCAACCCGGCCAGTCAGTCCTCGTCCTGGGAACCGGCGGCGTCTCTGTCTTTGCACTTCAACTAGCCAAAGCACTAGGCGCAAAAGTAGCCGTTACCTCAAGTTCCGCAACAAAGCTCGCCAAGGCCGCCGAGCTGGGGGCTGACTACTGCATCGACTACAAACAAAATCCCGCTTGGTCGAAACTCATCTGGGATTGGTCCCAACGACGCGGTGTCGACCATGTTATCGAAGTCGGCGGACCTGGCACCTTGGAGCAATCCTTGCTATCCCTCGCCCCAGAAGGACACCTCGCACTCATCGGGGTCCTAACCGGTTTCGGGGCTCCCGAGACAAGCCTCTTTCCTCTCCTGGCCCGCAACGCGCACATTCATGGAATCTACGTCGGCTCTCGCGCTGACTTTACTAACCTTGTGCAATTCATCAACCATAACCCGATAGAACCTCAAATCGATTCGATTTTCCGATTCGAAGACGCTCCGAAAGCCTTCGAACACCTCGAATCGGCGAAGCACTTCGGTAAGGTCGTTATCGAGATGTAACCGGGTTCCTTCGATACACCCGCTTATCGGGCCAACGAACGCTGTACTCGCTCCAGCGTTCATCAGGTGCCGGATAGTCGGTACTGATAAACTGAGCACCACTTTCCATCGCTCTATCCCGCTGCGCCGTGTCATTCTTCCTGGCTTGCTTCGTGTCCCCATCCGCACGAGTCCTAACCAAAAAACCACGTCGCACGTACTCCTGGATCCTCTCGAAATCACTGAATGGATTGTTGAGCTTCATCCAAGCTGCCGAAGGATGCTCCGGACCAACCGAAACAAACATCACTCGATCTCGAAGACTCTCATGACCTTCCAAGTATCGCTGCACCAACGCATTGGTATTGTCCAACGCAAAAATGATCTTGCCCAAGCAATCCTTTAACGTTGGCCACCCACGCTTCTCGATCGCCTCTCGCAACGTCCCCTCCCCTCCCTTAACAACATCCGGCGTCATTAACATGCTCTGCGGAACACACTCGCGAATTTCAGAATCAAGCCCATCGAGCAACTTGCTGTCAAAGGGAATCGCTTTCACCCCCGCAGGCCCCGTCACACTCTCCTTAAGTTCCAATAGCACGAAGATTGGAAAATGATTCGGATTGGATTTCGACCAAGCCACCGTTTGTTCCAATGCCATGCGCAACGTCGGCACATGAGTCGCATAATCAAACCCAGGCGCATGGATGATCTTCGTACCAGGCCTTTGCATCACCTCATCAAAGTCAAACGCCATCCGATCGTCCCGTACTCCTGCCCCTAAAGCTTGCATCCCGATCGGCTTGCTATAAAGCCCTCCTTGTGGATCCGCATAAAGATCAAGTTCGATCTGCCTTATCCCTTGCTCGGTATACTGCCGATCCAAAGGTAAATGCGTATAGTCGATCGCATCAGCAACCCCCTTCCCCGTTAAACTGATGATTCGCATCACCTCCGGTAACGGTGCTAAGTGATAGGAATTGTGCGTCCCGATCACTTGCACTTCACTCAACCGCAAATCAAGGTCTTCTGCGCGAATCTCACTTGTCGCTTGATTCTTAGCGACTTCCTGCCCTTCGCAAACCAACCCGCTGCCTACTACTACAGCACCTACCACTACCGCACTTACTGTGGCAACTCTTAAACCGCGACTTCCAAACACCACCTGAAAAGCCGCGCGATAAGTCCCCTTCAAACGCGACAACTGTCCCCCTTTCCCACCAAGCATGGCCTACCCCCTTAGATTAAAAACTTCACTAGCATCAACGGCGTACTACCGATCCGTCCCATGCATCAACCCGCGCATATAACCGTAAGCAAATAGCCGACCTAGCATGGTGTAACCAGGCTCCCCGTCATCTTCACCGACCATTTGCGGCACATGATCTGGTCGCATCGGACCTTGAAAACCCACCTCACGTAGCAGTCGCATCACTTCTGCCATATCCGTGGGGCCATTGTCATGGAACGTCTCCGCGAACGACTCGGCCGTTCCCCGCACATCGCGAAAATGAACGTAGTGAATCTTCGAACCAAATGCTCGAATTACCTCGGGTATCGAGCAACCCATCGCGACGAAAGTCCCCAGGCAAAAACAAATCCCATTGCTCGGACTATCGAACCGCCTTAGCAACTCCAAAAAGGATTCGGCACAGTGCATGATTCGAGGTTTACCTAACAAACTCCCCAACGGTGGATCGTCCGGATGCATCGCTAACTTTACGCCGCTGGCTTCTGCAACAGGTAACAATCCTCCCAGCATGAAATCCAAATGATCCCAAAGCCTGTTTGAGGTCTGCTCCCTCGCATTGCGTTCATGCACCGGATCGCTAGCTTGATGGCCTAACAGCACGGCTTGCTCCACATCCCGCAAATCAAATGCCGTCACCTTGGCTCCACCTCGCTCCGGCGCATCGAGCTTTGTCCTCGCCCAGTCTGTCCCCGCCATGAAGTTGTAACACAACAACTCGATACCCGTCTGCCCCATAGCCCGGATCAGATCCTGCATTGCCCGCATCTGCGTGCCGTCATCGATCCCTAACTTTAAGTTCTCGATCGGTAAATAGCCTTCGACCACGGTCGTGTTCAAGCCAAAGGAAGCTGCCCGTTCCTTCGATAAACGTAACACTTCACATAAATCACTTGTCGAATTAGCCACGGCAGCTCGCGGTCCGTGTGGATCCCCATAAGGATACCGCAGCACCAAATCAGTGACTCCACACTGTGCAGCCAATTGCAAATTCTCGTCGGTCACGGGCGTAAGAACTGTCGCTAATCGCATGAAAAAACCGCATGTACCCTTTGGGTGTATTTCCTAGGAACTTGTCTGAAGCGGTTTCGTCGCGTCCATCCCAAGGGCCGCTGTCCCCGCAACAAAGAAAGCTGTCGCACATGTCAAAAAAACAAGTCCTTGCCCAGACCCGGCATTGGCACCATAAGCCAACAACATCGGAACTATCTTTGAACTTACCGACGCGCCGAAGTTTCCCCACATGTTGGCCCACCCAAACATCGCTCCTGTGTTCTTGCCACCAACATCCTGCATAAAAGCCCAAATCGACGGGTTGCCAACATCCGTCATCATCGAGACGATCGCGCAACAAACAATCACCACCCACAACGAATCAAAAAGGAAACAACCCAAATAAGCGATTCCCGCAATGTAATTCGCCACCGTGATGGGCAAGACTCTTCCGAGCCGAAGCCCAAATCGACGTACCGACCAATCCGCCGCCCGACCGCCAACCAACTGACCGACCATCCCCATCGCCAAGACGATCGTAACCAACAATGCACCTTGATTCTCCGGAACCTTCTGAACCTCTTTTAAGTACGTCGGCAGCCACGTAATCAAAAATGCCCATCCGATATTGATGCAGAATTGACCGATCGAATTCAACCAAAGACTACGACTCGTCGCGTAGAGTCCAAGCATCCGAAAGACCTCGCCCACCTTCGGCTGCGATTCGGCTTGACCTCCACCAATCCACTCTCGCTCTTGCTCATTACAATTCGGATGCTCAGTTGGTCGATCGCGAACAATCCAATAGTAACTCAATGCAATCGCAATCCCGGTAACACCATAGCACCATAATGCCATCCGCCACCCACTATTGAGAATCAACCAAATCGTCAGCAATGGAGCAAGCGTCGCGCCAAGACGACCACCAAAAGATATCAGTGCACTTGCTCGCCCACGATTCGCCACCGGAAACCATCGCCGAACCACCGCACTGCTCGTCGGATACGCACCCGCTTGCGCAAACCCAAAAAAGAGCCTTGCAAACATCAATCCATATAAACTCGATACCCAACCGGTGAGAAACGTCAGCAACGACCACGAAAAGATGTAAATCGCAAGCATCTTGCGAGCCCCGAGTCGGTCGCTAAACCATCCCGCCGGAACCTGAAACAACGCGTAACTAAAAAAGAAGGCCCCAAGGATACTTCCAAGCTGACTTTTGGAGATCCGAATGAGCCCCTCTCCACCCGAACGCTGCACATCCGCTAAAACTTCTTCTGCTTCCTGCTTGGTCAACATGTCGGAAAGCGTATAGGGCAACTTGAGCTTGCTCAGGTCTATCGGCGTACGCACATGCTCCTGAACCCAACGTCCAACCTCCGCGCGATCCAATCCCCCTGTTAACTCGACCGAAAATCGAGTCGAAGCAGACTCCAGAAAAGATGGGTCTTTCAAAAAGGACTCGGTCTTGACGATCTCCCCAAGCGATACGCGCGTCAAGTATAATCCGAAAGCCATCAACACGCTGATCCATACGATTCGTAACCGTACGTTGCTCGCGAGACTGCTTGGCTTTGTTGTAGTTGGCTCGTTGTTCATCCCCACCAAGATACCAAATTCACACTCCTCTTGCGCGCGACGACCAGCGTACAATTTCCAAATTCACTCCCCTCCCCTTCCCTCCATTCAACACACCTACCAACTCAAACCACGGGCATAAATCATGAAACGATCAAGATTTCTCTCGGCTCTTTTTGCATATGCACTGCTCGTCCCTTCCCTCCTGCTCTCTGATCCGATCGGCCTGACTAACCTTGCCCCGGTCGCCAACGCACAATCCCCTATAACGCAATCCCCCAAAGCACAATCCACCAAAGCGCTCTTCGATGGCAAGTCCTTCGACGGCTGGGAAGGTGATATCCAATCCGTTTGGCGGATCGAAAACGAATCTCTTACGGCGGGATCTCTGACCCAACGGCAAAAAGAAAACAACTTCCTGGCCACCAAAGAATCCTTTAGCGATTTCGAACTCGAACTCGATTGGAAACTCGAAGGAACCGAAGGCTTCATCAACGGAGGTGTCCAGTTCCGAACCAAACGCATTCCTGATCATCACGAAGTATCCGGCTACCAAGCTGACCTAGGAGCAGGATTCGATGGGGCTCTGTACGACGAGAGCCGAAGAAATAAAATGCTCGCGAAACCCGACGAGCCAACTCTCAAGAAAGCCATCAAGCCTTTAGGTGAATGGAATCACTACCGCATTCGCGCTCAAGGTTCCCGCATCGAACTTTGGCTCAACGGCATCCAAACAGTTGATTACACCGAAGAAGATCCCGATATCGCCAAAGATGGAATCATCGCAGTCCAAATCCACGGTGGCGCAACCTCCATCGTGCAATACCGCAACCTGCAACTGAAATCTCTCAACAAGTGATCCGCCGCTGGGGAGAAGTTCGAAATACCCCAGCCCCTACTCGTGCTCGTGCTCGTGCTCGTGCTCCTGCCTCTGCTCGGACAACCAGTGTCGCTTAGTTTCCTTTAGAGCCAGGTGGTTTTTTGAACGACACAATCGCCGTTTCACTGAGCACGAGAACGACGCAGCAATCCCGATACAAATCAATATCAGCCACTAAAATTTCCTAAGAACCAAAAACCTAATCGTACTTCTCTCCTCTTTGAAACACTCTCCCTTGATGCAATGAAATCAACAATACTATCTAAGTCGTTGAAGCTCGTTACTCGGTTCTCTCGAACAAGCTTTCAGCTCACTTCGCTCGCCTTCCTGCTCAGCGCTCAGCCCGCCTTCTGCCAGCTAGCCACCGGTTGGAAACAACACGACATGAAGCGGCAACTGCCCGCCGTCGTCGAACCGGGCCAAAGCAATCTTCCCTTAGCTCCACCCTCCGATGCCATCGTCCTCTTCGATGGATCTTCCCTCGATGCATGGCAAGGTCCCGAAGGAAAGGAACTCAAATGGATCATCCGCGATGGAGCAATGGAACCGATCGAAGGTGGTGGATACGCGTACAGCGTTCAAGGTTTTGGCGATGTGCAACTCCACCTCGAATGGGCCTCCCCTCAAAAAGTTCAAGGGAAGAGTCAAGGCCGAGGCAACAGCGGCGTTTTTCTCCAAAGCCAATTCGAAGTGCAAATCCTAGATTCCTTTGAGAATCCAACCTATGCCGATGGTCAAGCAGGTTCGATTTACGGCCAATATCCCCCCTTGGTTAACGTAAGTAGAAAACCCGGCCAGTGGCAGTCCTACGACGTTATCTACCGAGCCCCGACTTACGAACCAAACGGTGAATTGGCTCAACCCTCTCGAATCACTGTGCTTCACAACGGGGTGCTGATCCAAGACAACGTGCGGCCACTTGGACCAACCTCTTGGATGCAACATCACCCCTACACCAATCGCGGTGATAAACTCCCAATCGGACTCCAAGATCACGGAAATCCTGTCCGCTTTCGAAACATTTGGGTAAGGGAACTTCCTCCCGAGAAAATCATTCCACCAACCGAACCCTACGATCCAATCCGCTCCGAGCTAACCGACCAACACATCGCCAATCTGCTCGGAACCTATGAACGAAAGGGGGGAGGCCGCTACGAAGTCATCCGCAAAGACGGAAAACTCTTCTTCACCCAAGGTGGCCCCATGATGGAGATGATCCCACACAGCCCTACCGAATTCGGCTTGCGTTTCACCGCCGGCCTAATCGAATTTGAAAAGCCATCCGATGGCCCAGCAAAGAGCCTTCGCTTCGAAATGGGTGGCAGCACCAACGAAGCAACGCGGCCCAAGCAAACCCCATAGTATTAGGCAACTTCATGCCCCATGCCTACGGGGAAAGCACAAAGCCTGACTGCGTTATAGCACGTTGGATGTTTTTATTGCCAAAAGCTTGGTTTTTCGCACTTCAGCATCGCAGTGCTAATGCTCGCGCGCGCAAAACCTAAGCAAAACCTAAATCGAATAGATCATGGTTCCAACAAACTTGGCCCCCCTGGTCGAACTTGGTCCGCGGTATTTGCCTCATGATTTGCCCCATAATTTGCTACATAATGTGCCGCCTAACTCTTCTGCTTTCTAAAGCCACCCCTTCGAGTGCGAATTCTCCTTCCTTGACATCCGCAATCGATTTCGGCCAAAACATCTAAGACCAGAACATCTAAGAAAGGTTCGAACCTTCAATAATTCCAGAAGTGCCTTCTTTATAGGACGGAACTCTTCGTGTAACCTTACTCACTCCATAGGTTGTACCCCAGGAATTCACTTGGCTTCGCCCTGTTTAGATCCCCCCTCCTACTTTCGAAAGGGGTGTGCTTCTAGATGCCAAACCACAACATCCACAATCGCAATACGTGGAACTAAAAAATCGGGAGGGACACTGCGGATCGCAATCCTCCCCACTTGTGACTCTTCGTTATTGAAAGACCGAAATGACTCATCAACGAAACGCATGGCTCGATTCTCTTCGAGCACTAGCGGTTTTGGTTGTCATCGCCACCCATACCAATACGGCCTTCTGGGGAAAAGCCGGGATCCCGGAAGCAACTTGGTATAACACCATCGGCTTGGGAGGACACGGCGTCGATCTGTTTTTCGTCCTGAGCGGTTGGCTTCTCGGCGGTGTGATCATCAAGGAAATTCACAGAACCGGCACCCTCGATACGATGAAATTCTGGAGACGCCGTTGGTGGCGGACCCTCCCAGCCTACTTTGCGATCCTCGCCCTCTCGCTTCTGCAACGTGTCGTCAACGGCTCATGGCAGTGGTCTGACAGCGTGTTTGCAATCTTCATACAGAATTACTGGTACGATCCGATCCCGTTCTATTCCGTTAGCTGGTCGTTGTGCGTCGAAGAACATTTCTACATTATCATTGCTGCCTCCCTGTTTTTCGTCGGCAATCGAAAAAACCTCATCACGGCCCTGCTGCTTACTCTGATCATCTTCCCCTGCCTGTTTAGAGCCTACGGTTGGTACGGCAGTATCCACGATACTCACGTTCGCCTCGATGCTTGCGCCTCAGGTGTACTTCTTGCACACATGATGCTTAACTACCCTGCCCTCTGGAAGAATTGGATGCGCACCCTCCCATTGCACGTCCCACTTGCCCTGGCCGTCGTCTGCATAGCAATCTACAAACGCTACACAGGTAATTCCAATATCCCCCCATACTCCTGGGTCTACGTCTCAGCAATTCTCGTGTCGCTATGCGAAGCCAATTCTTTTTTTCGCAATACAGCCACTAGCTCCCTTACCCGGTTCATCGCTATTCGATCCTACGCGATGTATCTCGTTCACGTCGAAGCCATCGCCGTAATACGCCGACTCGGTATCTCGAATTACTGGCTCTACGTAATTTTGGTGTACCTACTGACCATGGTGATCGCCGAAGTTCTCCATCAACTCGTCGAACTACCGGGACTGAGATATCGCGATTCACTAGAGAAACGAGATAAGAAGCCCCCCAAAAGTGACTTGCCCACACCAGCCTTAGCTCCCAACAGTTGACCCCAACAACAGCTACACAAATAGCCCCGCTCAACAACAATCATGGTGAGCTCGCGGAATTCTTTCACCCAATACCTTCCCTTGAAAACTTCCTGTAGATAAACTCGGTTCAACCCGAGGGCGTCTGAACCGTCTAACTGCTTGCCGTTTACCTGCTTGACCCGTGTACCTGTTTGAAAAGTAGTGTTACCGTGGACCTTTCTTGCGTTATCCTCTCGTTCAATTCCTCCCGAAGTATCCGCAAGTGCCTGGAGTCACTCGTAGATGCAATCACGGCTAACCAGATTCAAGCGGAAATCTTGATCGTGGATAACGGCTCGACGGATAGCTCTCTGGAAATCATCTCGGAGATCTCAGCGAAACTAACAAGTGCACCGAACCAAACCGGTGCCCCAAATCAACCCGAGATCAAACTCCATCGCCTCGAGAAAAATTACGGCACAACCGCTTCTCGAAACAT
>Ga0255137_1000532_pt1 | contig 13036 bp, 7 predicted proteins | sample Law_Atlam_RepC_8_FD_188548 | JGI IMG/M metagenome (GOLD analysis project Ga0255137, IMG submission 188548) | Freshwater microbial communities from St. Lawrence River, New York, United States - Law_Atlam_RepC_8d | ecosystem: Environmental > Aquatic > Freshwater > River | place: USA: New York... | reverse complement strand
CTTCTCCTGAAATCATGAAAGATTATTCTGTTCATTTCTTAATGGGTAAACCAAAAGAAGGTCAAACTTTAGAAGAGGTTAAAGAGCTTTTATTGGCTCAAATCAATAAAATCAAAAAAGGTGAATTCGACGAGAATTTACTTAAAGGTATCATCGCCAACGCAATGGTTGAGAATATTCAAAAGTATGAAGACAACCAAGGGGTAGCATTTGATTTATTAGATGCTTTTGTTACCGATAGAGCATGGAAAGATGTTTTGAATATCAATTACGAAATGTCTCAAGTGAAGAAGCAAGAAATTGTAGATTTTGTCAATGAATTTTACACCAATGGCTATACAGTTGTCTATAAGCGCACAGGTGAAGATACTAAGCAAAATAAGATTGAAAAACCTGCTATCACTGAAGTAGAGTTAAACCGCGATAAATCATCTCAATTTGTAATTGATTTATTGTCAGAAGAGGTAGATTCTATCCATCCTGCTTACTTAGATTTCAATAAAGATTTGTCTAAAGGAAAAATTGGCAATGTTGAATTGTTATACAAAAAGAATGACAAGAACCAATTATTCAATTTGTATTACTTAGTAGATATGGGTAGATATAATTTCAAAAAATTACCACTTGCCTTAGAATACTTGCAATTTTTAGGTACCGATAAATATTCGGCCAATGAATTAAGTATGAAGTTTTATCAGTTGGCTTGTAATTTTAGTATCAGTGCTGGCGAAGATCAAAGCTATTTAACTTTAACAGGTCCTCAACAAAATTTCAATGAGGCCTTGGCTTTATTCGAAGATTTATTACAAAATGCAAAACCAGATAATAAAGCTTTAAAAGAGTATGTAGGCAGAATTTTAAAATCAAGGGAAGATGCTAAATTAAACAAACGCATGGTGTCTTCAGCCTTAAGTACATATGCTTTATATGGTGCTAATAATCCTAGAACCTATATTTTATCTAATGAAGAATTAAAGGCCTTGACTGCTACTGAATTGGTAGGTATAATCAAAGGCTTCTGCAATTTCAAACATCAAATTTTATACTATGGCCCATCAGATCAAACAGTCATTTCAGCTGATATAGCCAAATTACATAAGCAACCAAGCCAGTTCTCACCAACCCCTAAAGCTGTTGAATTTAAACCACTTCAATACACTAAAAATACAGTGTACTTTACCCATTTTGACATGGTTCAGGCTGAAATCAATTGGCGCTCTGGTGCTAATGCGTTTGATTTAAATAGATTGCCAATTGTATCAACTTATAATGAATATTTTGGTGGAGGAATGAGTAGTGTTGTTTTCCAAGAAATCAGAGAATCTAGAGCATTGGCTTATTCTACTTATTCAGTATATAGTGCGGCAAGCGAAAAAAATAAAAATGATATTGCATTAGCTTATGTTGGCACCCAAGCCGATAAACTTAATGATGCCATCAAAGCGATGACAGAATTACTTACCAATATGCCTGAAAACGAAGAGAGTTTTAATCAAGCTAAGCAGGCTATTTTAAGCAATATAGAATCTGAAAGAATCATTAAAAGTGGCATCCTATTCCAATATCTTGATGCCCAAGATAAAGGGGTAGACTATGACTACAGAAAAATGGTTTATGAAACAGTTAAGACCATAACTTTTGATCAAGTCAAAGCATTTCAAATGCAGAACATTAAAGGCCGTCATTGGGGCATTGCTGTTGTAGGTTCTAAAGACAAAATCAAAGAAGCTGATTTGAAACAATACGGCGAGTTCAAAGCCGTTAGTTTAAAAGAGATTTTTGGTTATTAATTACAGTTTTGAATAATAAAAAAGGGGTTATTTAATAACCCCTTTTTTTATGCTTGAATGTTTTGGCTAAAGCCTAGAATCTGTTCCATGGAATGCCTGCTAAAATGCAAACCATTGAAATGCCAATAAAGATCAAACTGAATTTTTTAACCAAGGCTTGTTGGTCAGTGTTTTTGATTTTAGCATAAGCAACGTGTGCCATAACAAATGCCACTAACATTAATACAAAATGTTCTACTGCAATCTTTCTGATAGCAGAGGTTGACATAACGTGTCCCATGCCTTCAGAAAAGGCTTTAATACCAAATGGGCTATCACCAAAATACAATAAAAATCCGAGCGTTAACTGTAAATCACAAATGATCATAAAGATCAGAGCTGGCAATTTACTTTTGCTGCTGTGTTCTTGGTTCAATTGAGGCAGAACCATAGCCAATGCACCTGCCACTAATACCAACCATCTGGTATGTGAGTGTGCGCCAAGTAAAACTGAATAATCCATAATGTTTAAAATGTATAGGTTTAATTGTTGAGTAAGTTAATCGCTTTTTCCTTGATGTCTGAAACGCTCAAATGGGTATTTTGATAGAGGCTGTCCATGCTACCATGTTGTACAAAGCTATCTGGAATGCCCATAGAGTCAACAAGTATATCTGAATTTTGTTTGCTTACGTATTGAGCAATGTGAGAACCAACGCCTCCAATTTGACTGTTTTCTTCAACGATTAACAAGGTTTGGTGTTTACACATTAAATCATCTATAAAAGCTAAATTAAGGGGTTTTATACAAAACAAATCATATACCGCAACCTCGATATCTTTCAAGGCTTCAAGGCAATGTTTAACCATACTGCCTACCGCTATTACGCCCAAAGTACTTGTTTTGTTTTGTACACAAAAAGATGCTTGCAAATCAATGCTTTTAAAAGGCGAATATTGGTACTCGTTACCAGCATTACCTCTTGGATAACGAATCACAATCGGTCCAGTTGTATGAGTTACTGCAGTATATAAAGTTTGTCTTAATTGTTCTGCATTGCTTGGGCAAATAATATGGGTATTGGGTATACTTTGTAGCATAGCCAAATCAAATACACCATGATGTGTTGGGCCATCTTCACCTACTAATCCTGAGCGATCAACCGCTAAAATTACAGGTAAGTTTTGAAGGGCAATGTCGTGAATCCATTGGTCCATACCTCTTTGTAAAAAGGTTGAGTAAATAGAGCATACCGGCTTTAAACCCGAAGCTGCAAGGCCTGCTGAAAAGGTCAATGCATGCTGTTCTGCAATGCCAACATCAAATACTCTATCAGGCATTTTTTCTTGCATATAGTGCAAAGAACTACCCGATATCATTGCTGGTGTTACAGCAACAATTTTTGAATCGAGTTCTGCCAATTCACTTAATGTTTGACCAAACACATCTTGATACTTTATGCCTTTTCCAATATTGGAAGTTGCCTTACCAGTAAGTTTGTCGAACTGAGAGGTACTGTGCCATTTGGTTTGTTCCATTTCGGCAGGTGCATAACCTTTGCCTTTAATGGTTTTTATGTGAATGATTTTAGGGCCTTTGACTGTTTTGCTGGTCTCAAAAACTGCAAGTAAGTCTGCAATAGAATGCCCATCAACAGGTCCCCAATACTGCAATCCTAAGTCCGTAAAAAAGTTATCATTCTGGGCATTTAGGTGATTAAGGTAATCGCCCAATGCTCCTTGACTTGGATCAATACCAATATGATTGTCATTTAAAATAACCGTAATATTAGAAAGCGAAGTGCCTGCATTGTTGAGTGCTTCAAAGGCTTGACCTGCACTTAAGGCACCATCGCCAATAATGGCAATATGTGCTCTATCTATGCCTTGTAATTTGGCCGCTTCAGCATAGCCTAATACCGCGGAAATAGAGGTTGAAGAATGCCCCGTTCCAAAGGCATCATATGGGCTTTCGCTCATTTTAGGGAAGCCACTTAGGCCCCCAAATTGTCTGAGTGTATTGAATTCAGATTTTCTGCCAGTCAACCATTTGTGTGCGTAGGCCTGATGCCCAACATCCCAAACCATAATATCATGAGGTGTATTGAAGCTTTTGTGCAAGGCAATGCTCAATTCAATAACGCCTAAATTGGCGGCAAAATGACCGCCTGTTACAGCAATCTGTTCTATGAGTGCTTGCCTTAAATGTGACGCATATTGGGTCAATTCAGGCAAGGATAATGATTGAATATCTTGAGGTGATTGTATGTTATCAAAAACAGATTTCACTGCACAAAAATAACCAAATTAACGATTTTATAAGGTTTTATTTATAATTCGATTTTGCTAGTATTTACTTGGGTTTAAGCGCTTTAAATTCGGTTTTGTCAAATGCCCATATAATTGTAATTTTGCGCCATGTCAGTCAGCAAGGCAAAAGACAAAAAAAATATGGATTTTTCAGACTTCAAAGCAGAAGTATTAAACGATTATAAATTGGTATTTGAAAGCCGTCAAGCAAGTTTACTGGGTAGAAAAGAAGTGCTTACCGGTAAAGCCAAATTCGGCATTTTTGGAGATGGTAAAGAAGTGGCTCAAATAGCCATGGCCAAAGCGTTTCAAAAAGGGGATACAAGAAGTGGTTATTACAGAGATCAAACCTTCATGTTTGCTACTGGAATGAATACCATTCGACAATTCTTTGCTCAATTGTATGCCCATACTGACGCAGAAGCAGAACCTAACAGCGGAGGCAGAAGTATGAATGGCCATTTTGGTTCAAGACAATTGGATCAAAACGGTGAGTGGTTACCTCAAACTGACCGCTACAATTCTTCTTCAGATATTTCTCCAACTGCAGGTCAAATGCCCCGTTTATTGGGCTTGGCCTTAGCCTCAAAATTGTATAAACAAAACCCAGAGTTACATGCTTTCACTGAGTTTTCAAATAAAGGGAATGAAGTCGCATTTGGAACCATTGGCAATGCCAGTACCAGTGAGGGTGGTTTTTGGGAAGTGATCAATGCTGCGGGTGTTTTACAAGTACCTTTAGCGATGAGTGTATGGGACGATGGTTACGGTATTTCTGTACCTGCTAAATACCAAACCACTAAAGAGAACATCAGTGCTATTTTATCTGGTTTTCATACAGACGAAAATGGTGTTGGTGTAGATATTTATAAAGCAAAAGGATGGGATTATGCTGAATTGTGTAAGGTATACCAAGAAGCCATTCAACATTGTCGCAACAACCACAGGCCAGTTCTCATTCATATCACTGAAGTTACTCAACCACAAGGTCACAGTACTTCAGGTTCTCATGAGCGTTACAAATCAAAAGAGCGTTTACAATGGGAAGCTGATTTTGATTGTGTAAAGCAAATGCGCGAGTGGATTGAGAAAAAACAATTGGCTACTGCTGCCGAACTTGACGCCTTAGAAGCTGATGCAATAGAGTATGTGAATCAAGCTAAGAAACAAGCTTGGGAAGCCTATTTAGCGCCAATTAAACAAGATTTGGCAGCCGCCCTTGAGGTCTTGTCAAACATTGATCATGCCTCAGCTACTGCCGCCATTCAGCAACTTAAAAGCATCAAAGATCCTATCCGTAAAGACATAGGCATGGCTGTGGTGAAAGTACTCACCGAAACCCTTCATGACAATAGCCCATCAAGAGCCGCATTAAAAGCCTTTTATGAGCAGTTTTTGCAAGATAACTTCAAGCGCTATTCTTCACACTTACACAGTGAATCGTTTAAAAATGCCTTATCTATTCCTGAAGTAAAAGCAGCGTATAACGATGCCAAAATGGTAGATGGTAGAGAAGTGGTTTTGGCTTGTTTTGACGCAGCACTTGAGAGAGATCCTAGAGTGTTTGCATTTGGTGAAGACGTTGGTACCATTGGTGATGTGAATCAAGGTTTTGCCGGTATGCAAGAAAAATACGGTGAAATCAGAGTGAGTGATACGGGTATCAGAGAGTTAAGCATTATTGGTCAAGGTATTGGTGCCGCCATGAGAGGCTTAAGACCAATTGCTGAAATTCAATACTTAGATTATTTGTTGTATGCGCTTCAAATTATGAGCGATGACATTGCCACCCTTCAATACAGAACCAAAGGTGGTCAAAAGGCGCCAATCATCATTAGAACTAGAGGACACAGATTAGAAGGTATTTGGCACAGTGGTTCTCCTATGGGCATGATCATTCACGCTGTTAGAGGTATGCATGTATGTGTTCCTAGAAATATGACTCAAGCAGCTGGCATGTATAATTTATTATTACAAGCAGATGAACCGGCATTAGTAGTGGAGTGTTTAAATGGTTACCGTTTGAAAGAAGCATTACCAACAAACATTGCAGAGTTTACAGTACCACTTGGTCAACCAGAAATTTTACAAGCGGGTAGTGATGTTACCATCGTTAGTTATGGCAGTACTTTAAGAGTGATTCAAGACGCTATGCAAAAATTGCAAGCGGTTGGTATCAATTGCGAATTAATAGATGTGCAAACTTTATTGCCTTTTGACATCAACCACAGCATAGTGGAATCGGTAAAGAAAACCAATAAAGTTGTGTTCATTGATGAGGATGTTCCAGGCGGTGCAAGTTCATACATGATGCAAAAAGTATTGGAAGAACAACAAGCCTATAGGTTCTTAGACGCCTCTCCAATGAGCATCTCAGCTAAAGCCCACAGACCAGCTTATGGCACAGATGGAGATTATTTCTCTAAGCCAAATGCTGAAGACATCTTCATTCAGATTTACAACATGATGCACGAATACAATCCTGCACAATACCCAGCCTTTTAAGGTTGAGTAGGCGGCATTTCTTCGTCTTCTAATTCAGCATAATCACTGAATTTAATTACTCTTTTCTTGGTGTATTTATTTATTGTATTAATGTAGGCTGCACACAAAGTCACGGTCATTAAGAACAGTATACTCATTTGCACCGGAATGCGTTTTTGTAAGGGTAAGGCAATCACTACAATGGATACCAAGGCTTGAATACCAGCATAGGTTAGCGCAATATTGACATGTTTAAATTTCCCAACATGCACTAATTTTTTGAATAGAAAATCTCTGTGGGGCACAAAGATATTTTCGCGCAACAAGAGTTTAAAGATTACCGTTAAACCGGCGTCAATGCCCATTACTACAAAGAGAAGTAAATAGGTAAGATTGCCTGTTTTAAAGATCAAACTCATCATTAAATAAAAGATCACAAAGGCAAGTGCAATACTGCCTGTATCGCCAGCAAATACAACGGCTTTATGTCTTAAATTCAAGAACATAAAAAACAGCAAACCGATGATGATAGTGTATAAAAAGGCATTATTTACAAAGTTCAAAGCATCACCATTGCTGTCTATGCCAAAATTATTTAAGTAGAGAAAGCTCAGTAAAATCACCAATGAGTTTAAACCAAGCATACCATTAATACCATCCATAAAATTAAAGGCATTGAGCACGCCTATACCAAGTATTACTACAGTAATGATCAATGGTATTTTCTCTAGGTCTACAAAGCCAAATGGCAGTTCTATAGCCAATAATGTTAAAGCAAATATTTGAAATATTAACCGAACAAAGTGCTTAATAAAAAATAAGTCATCCATATAACTAACCGTTCCCAACATCAATAAGCCAATAATGAAAAAAGACTTCATGGTATAAGGAAACACTATGTTGTATAGCAGGAGACCAAATATTACAAACAAACCAAAGCCGGTAATGGTACTGTCTGAATGAGAACTTCTGCTATTAGGGTCATCATAGACTGCATATTTGCGCGCTAATTTTAAGTATACCAAAGTAAAAATGGTAAACGCAACTGGAACAATGAGGCTATAGACTAAGTTTTTATCCATTACGATTGATAGAGCTTTTCAATCCAAACTTTGTAATTGTCTTCAATGATTTTGCGTTTCTGTTTAAGCGTAACAGTAAGTTCACCACTTTCAACAGAGAATGGTTTGCGCTTGACAATGAAATCTCTTACTCTGGCAAAATTAGAAAGTTCTAGCGACAATCGTTTCATGTCTTCTTGTAACCATTGTTTTACAGCAGTTTGTTCAATAACATCGGTATCTTCATTTAGCAACAATCCATTTAAACCATAGAAGTCTTTTAACTGGTCTTCTTTTGGAATGACAATAGCTGTAACGTATTCTCTTTTATCGCCAATGATAAAAATCTGCTCAATTTTTTCGCTTTGTAAATACGTATTTTCAATTGGGGTTGGATAGATGTTTTTACCCAAACTGGTTTTGAGCATGTTTTTATAGCGATCGGTAATTTTTAAATAGCCTTTTTCGAATTTACCAATATCGCCTGTATGAAACCAACCTTCATCATCCATAACTATTGCTGTCTCATCAGGGCGATTGTAATACCCTTTCATGATGTTTGGCCCTTTGCAAAGAATTTCGCCTTCTTCTGATTCAAAATCAGGCTTAAAACTGGCATAAGTTTGAATGGTGATCATGGCTTTTGTATCTATGTTTTGGATAGCCACTTCTTGTCTTGGCGCAACCCTTCCGCTGGTACCATGAATCTGACGTTCAAATTCATTCACTGTCACAAATGGCGAAGTTTCGGTTAAGCCATAACCTTGTTGGCATCTGATACCAATATTGCCGAAGAATTCACCCACATGTTGAGGTAAGGCACCGCCACCAGATACAAGTAATTTCAAACGACCACCTAATTTACTTTTGATTTTACTAAACACTAATTTTTCGGCAATGGCGTGTCTTAGTTTTAACCATGGACCAATGCTGGTGTGGTTTTCTTGATGAATTCTAACCTTTTCACCCATATGCAATGACCACAAAAAGATTTTTGCACTTAGACCACCTTTACCTAAAGCATTGGCTTTAATTCTGCTTTCGAGTCTTTCGAGTAATCTTGGAACACAGGCCATGATACTTGGCTGCGCCTCCATGAAATTTTGTGCTACTTTTTCTATGCTTTCTGCAAAGGCAATTTGAGCCCCTATAAATGTAGGAAGGTAATAGCCAGCCATTCTCTCATACACATGGCTCAAAGGTAAAAATGATAAGAATCTGTCATCTTTATTGATGCTTGGGCAGAGATCTATGGCATCGTAACAATTGCTCATAAAATTGTAATGCGAAAGCATAGTGCCTTTAGGGACACCTGTTGTTCCACTGGTGTAAATGAGGGCAGCTAAATCATCGTGTTGTATTTTCGGTAATATGGCCTCAAGTTCAGATTGAACATTGGGCCAAGCTGTTTCACCAGCTTTTTTAAGATCATTCACATGAATGATTTTATCTGACTGTGCTACACTGTCAAAAGCAATAAACACCTTTTGAATTTTTGGACAATTCTGTTCGACCTTTTGAAATTTTTTAAGTAGGAAAGGATTGCCCACTAAAACGGCTTTACTATCGGAGTCATTTAAGATAAATGCAGTTTCTTCAGCGGTTAGGGTAGGGTAGATGGAAACATTGACTGCACCCAATTTTTGCAAAGCTTGGTCAAAGTATATAAACTCCGGACAATTCTCTAAAACAACGGCTAATTTATCGCCTTTTCTGATCCCGATGCTGTATAGGTAGGCTGCCCAATCTTGAATGTGTTTGAGGGTTTCACCGTATGTGATATTGACATAAGCACCGTTTTTTTTCTCCATCATGAACACATGGTCCATACTGTGAATATTATGCGCTGCATTGATCAGAAATTCATGTAAGGATCCAAATTGTGGGTCTTTGATTTCCATGGTTTATAATTTGTTTGTTTGAATGAGTAGATTGAGTATGCAACTAAGGTCGTTTTGCCAATGGTAATTACTAGCGTATACCATGTTCATGTTGTTCATGAGTTGCTCATTATTTAAGGGGTGTTTTAAGGCTTGATCGATGCTAAAAATGGAAGGCTTTAGTTCTGGTAAATGAGCCATTTCTTCTGTTGAAATATAACCCACCCATGTGGTTTTACCACTTAAGCATGACCACCAATTGCGCCAGTATTTTATACAAAATTGAGGTTTAAATAGCACAGTCAAGGAACAAAAGGGCAAGGCCAAACAAAAGGCGATATCAAAAAGTCGTTTTTTGCGTTTAACACTAGAATTGTTGAGCGCCGGGCTGATGTCTACACTGTAAAATTCACCTGTAGTATTCTTAGAATTGCTGCCTATAATATGAGCCCCTTGCTCTGGCATAATTTTGTATTTGATGTCATTGTTATGGGCTTGACCCATGATGTTCATGATATCATGACTGCTCACATCTTTAGCACAGAATACAATCTCATTGGCCTTGTATATTTCTGTTAAGGTCATCAGATTACTGATGTGTCCTAAGCTTTCTGCATCATTGTTTTGTATACTTTGCACATAGCCTAAGCATTTGAATCGGTGAGGGTATTGCAATAAAATATCGCGGACTCTTGCACTTTCAGCTTTATCGCCAACTATAATTACTTGTGATATCTGACTGCTGTTAGTGTCAAAATGTTTGTATTTAATAAAATGGTAAAACAGCCTATTGATACAGGTAATGAGTAAAGCCCAAACAGCTCCTAATAAAATTAAAGCCCTTGAAAATCTTAAGTCTTCAGGTAATAATGCATAGATACTCAGTAATACTAAACTACCAATAACAATGCCTCTGATGCATTTATTTAAGCTAAAAGGCTGTTTGTAGGCCCCTGAAACATATACGCCTCCTAGCCATAAAAGTATGTAAGCAGGAATATGCCACTGAACATAAGTTAGCGGATAAAAACCACCTACAACAAATTTGTTGTAATGTTCCCAGTATCGCATTAATCCATAATAGCCAATGAAAATGCTAGCAAAATCAAGCACAAACAATTTACTGCTGTTGAATACTCTAAAAACTAAAGCTAAAAGCGCTCTAACAAATATGGCTAAACGTATGCAAGTGCCGAACCACCAACCTTGTTGTTTACTGAAATGTTTATCGGCAAATTTGGCCATTGCCAAATAAAATATCTTTACATAATTAACACTGTGTTTTTTTGTACTCTCACCCTTGTAATGGATAATCGTAGTGTCTGCAAAGTAGTAGTTGTCGTAACCAGCTTTGACGATTCGGTAACTCAAGTCAATGTCTTCACCATACATGAAGAATTGCTCGTCAAGCCAACCTGTTTCATCTAAAACAGAGCGTTTGATCATCATAAACGCACCGCTCAAAATATCTACTTTATGGGTTTCAAATTCACTCAAATAACTTAAATGATAGGCGCCAAAAACTGTTGACTTTGGAAATAATTTAGCCAAGCCGCTCATTTTATAAAAGGCTACCGCAGGAGTAGGTAATCCGCGTTTTGATTCAGGTAAAAATTCGCCTCTGCCATCAATCATTCTAACCCCTAATGCACCTGCTTTAGGTGTTTGGTCTAAGAAGGCTACCGTTTTAGTTAAGCTGTCTTCTGAAACAACGGTATCAGGATTTAATAAGAGTATATTGCGACCTTGGGCAATTTTTATGCCTTGGTTATTGGCCTTGCTAAAACCCAAATTCTCTTGGTTGTCAATGAGGATTGCAGAAGGAAATTTTAGTTTGACCATCTCTGCAGATTGATCTGCTGAATGGTTGTCAACCACAATGACTTCAATAGAGAGCGTTTGCTTAGCCTTGTATACTGATAACAAAGTCTGTTCTAGCAATGCTTTAACATTGTAGTTGACGATGATGACAGATAAATCAATGGCCATAGGCTTTCTCAAAAAAGCGAAGCTACTATTTTTTTTGCTGAACCTAAAGGAAATTTCAAGCCTTTATTTGAACCTTAGTGTTTAAGGGCAAAATCTTTAGCTTGTTTCATGACTTTTCCAAAAATGTAGTCTTGAATTTGAACTACTTCTTTGTTGTTGTCATTGATGAACGCATAATAGGTTTCTATATCGAATTGCAATGGATTACCTTGCTCATCAAACTGAATATTAGAATCGCGTTTGATCCCTTTTTTGTGAATGCGCAAAGTGGTTTTAACATTGCTCTTACTTGTAACCGTAACGGTTAACAAGGGTTGAGTGTGGGCAATAGAATCTATTTTATGAGGATTCAAATCAATTGGAAAGCCCTCAAATGAGAGGTTTTCCCACAACTTTAAATAGGTTTTTAAGTTGTTTAAATTGATTTCAATGTTGTTTTTAAGCGCCATGTTGTTAACGTATAACAAAGGCTCTTTTCCGCTGTTATCAATGCTAAAAGAATTATTGGGCTCTGCTGTCCATTGCACATTGATTTGTTTGATGTCTTGATCTTTAATGGCAAAAATGGACTTGCTGCGCCATCCGTCTCTTTGAGTAAAGAAGCGCGCAGAAAGGAAACCATTAAAGCCAGGAATATGACAAACATAAGGCTCTTGAGCATTTTCAATCAAACAATAAGTACCTAATTCATCAATGGTATTGCCACCTACATAAAATACTTTTGATAGACTTCCATTTTCATAAATTTCAACCTTGGTACCATTCAAGGCTATGTCTTTTTTTACATAAACCAATTCATTCTTTGACACTGGTCTTTTAACCCTTATTTTCTTGAGGCCATCCATCAATATTTCTAATTGATAAGGGCTGGCTTTAAAGCTGTCATTCACGGTCCAATCTTTATCTGACACTTTTTTAAGTATCACATACTGACGTGTGTATTTATTGCTTAGAAAAATCTTGTCAATTTTCTCAGTTTGTTTGAATTCAAATGAACTTTCGTTGTTGTTAAGTGTGCTTACATTGCTGCGATTCAGTATGTAAAACACAACTAAAACAATCACAATGATTGATAGTAATGCTCTTGAACGTTTGTTCATTTTGGTTTTTTTAAATGAAAGATTAGCGGCTGTAATTTGGAGCTTCTTTAGTGATTTTGATATCGTGCGGATGGCTTTCTTTGATACCAGCATTACTAATTCTTACAAATTGTGCTTGTTGTAATTCGCTAATGCTTGCAGCACCGCAATAACCCATACCAGCTCTCAGACCACCAACGTATTGATACAATACTTCGCTGACCTTACCTTTGAATGGCACAGTTCCGACAATTCCTTCAGGCACCAATTTAGAAATCTCTTCTTCAGCATCTTGGAAATAGCGGTCTTTACTGCCATCTTTCATGGCTTCTATACTACCCATGCCTCGGTATGATTTCACCATACGGCCTTCATATATATTGGTTTCTCCTGGACTTTCTTCAGTACCTGCAAATAAACTACCTGCCATAATGGTACTGGCTCCAGCAACTATAGCTTTCACT
>Ga0255137_1000531_pt1 | contig 13052 bp, 7 predicted proteins | sample Law_Atlam_RepC_8_FD_188548 | JGI IMG/M metagenome (GOLD analysis project Ga0255137, IMG submission 188548) | Freshwater microbial communities from St. Lawrence River, New York, United States - Law_Atlam_RepC_8d | ecosystem: Environmental > Aquatic > Freshwater > River | place: USA: New York... | reverse complement strand
CTGGCGGGAGAGTGGGCCGGGGGGTGAGGGTGGTGTCCGCGCAAACCCAAGCTCAAAAAAGACTTACGCACCCTCCACCATCCTACCACACCACAGTCTACGCATCCAGGAAGACCACCTCACCGCGACCGGGGACACAGTCCCAGGCTTCGCGCTATGGCTTGTCTCGGTTCTTGGTACCGACTTGTCTGACTTGTCGGACCTGTCGGACTCCCCCAGCGCGGCGCGCTTCTCCCCGTGCTCTGAAACCCCGTCTAGCGACGAGTGGCGACGGGGCCTCTCAATTCGCTGCGATCAAACCATGGCGAATCGCATACTGCACCAAATCCGAAGTCGTATGAAGTTTCAGCTGTGTCATGATTCGGGCTTTGTGGTTCTCCGCTGTCCTTGCCGAAATCCCCAAATTCGTCGCTACTTCCTTCGCTGATTTTCCTTCCGCAAACAACTGCAGCACCTCCCGCTGCCTTGTGGTCAACGTCCTCAAATCTTCGATCTGTTCCGCCGCATCCTCTCGCCCCTCCAACCCGCTGGCAATCTCCCCAGATACGTACTTCTCCCCTGCAAAAACCGCTTTCAAAGCCTTGAGCAACTCCTCGCTCGCAGAATGCTTGAGCACATACCCCATCGCTCCCTGACGCAACGCTTTGGCGGCATAAGTCACATCCTTGTGCATCGTCAGAAATACAAACTTGCTTCGGCAATCCTGACGTTGCAGCAATGCCATCGCATCGAGTCCATTCAATAGGGGCATCGTGATATCCGCAACGATGACGTCGGGTTGCAGCGCTAGCGCTTGATCGACAAGCTCCCTGCCGTTTTCGACGATCCCGACCAACTCATAAGTCGGCTCCAAGATCCCCCGCAATCCTTCGGCGACAATCAGATGATCATCGGCAACCAACACGCGACTTCGATTCACTTTCGTACCTCTCTGGTATTCATTACGCCCACTGTATTCTCGTCTCCTCTACTTTGTTCTGATCCCAACAGACCTGATTTCGATGACCTTGCATACGGGAAATCGGATGTTGGAATATTCAACGTGTCAGTCTCAGGAACCGGTACGATCACCGCAATTGAGACCCCTGCACCCGGTGATGCTTGCAATTTGAACGTACCACCTACAAGCCGCACGCGTTCCCGCATGCTCGCCAACCCCAACCCCTTCTTCGGACTCTTCGCATTGAGATCAAAACCCACTCCATTGTCTTTGATCTCCATGTACACAAACTCGCTATCAGAAGTTAACTGCACATAAATTCGATCGCTCGAAGAATACTTCACAGCATTCCATAAAGCCTCTTGAGCGATGCGATATAAACACAACGACATCTCCTTGGGGATCTCTTCAAAGTCGATCGGCCCAATGTAATCGATCGGTATTCCACTGCGGGCACTCAGCTCCACGCATTCCGTCCTAAGAGCGTCGGGCAGTCCGAAATCATCGAGAACCGAAGGGTGCATACGATGGCTCATGCGGTGCAAATCATCGCAAATGCCAATCAACTGGCCCTTCACCTTCCCCAACGCACCGGTAAATTCGTCCACTTCGACTCCTTTACCACCCTCCACGCGATTGACCAACGCGCCCGTCTCGATCGTCACCGCAGCCAACCGTTGCGAAAGATCATCATGCAACTCCCTTGCCAAATAACTGCGCTCATCCTCAACGGCGGTTAGGATCTGGCCGGCCAACGCTCTAGCATCGTTCTCAGCTCGTATCCGCCGATACCGATTCACCAACAGACTGACGATAATGGCAGATTGCGCAAACAAGGCCGCTAATCCCACCGCAAGGTACTTTCCGTACTGACTCCAAATCGTGGGCCGACGGTTGACCACCTGCGATCCCTTAGGCAACCGCGATTGACTTATCCCATAGCGTTCCATCACTTGTGCATCAAAGACCTTGCGAGTCGTGCGATCAAGCACCTCGGGGATATCATCGGCTGACTCCCCATTGAGAATCCTCGCTACCAAACCACCTGCAATCGCACCTTGCTCGGACGGTGAGCTTAACTCCCCTCCCAAAATCCCATGTCCTAATACCGAATCGGAACACCCAAAGATTGGCACCGGCGAATCATCCGCGATCTGCTCCAAGTAATCCCCGGTCGTGTATCGATTTCCGTTTCGATCCACATCTACACTGAGCAACAGTACACTCGACTTTTTATCCAATCCGGACAAATAGCGGCTAGCATGTTCGACCGGCGCACCTTGCAAATCGATTTGCCCGATATCCGACCACTTCTCCTTCGCATTCTGCATAACCATTCTGCGAAACCAATCATCCATCGCGGACATGCCCGACAACAAAACCAACTGCTTCATCTCGGGATTTACTGCTCGCAACGTATCCAAAATCCCGTCAACCTCCAGGGGCATTCCCACTCCTGTTACCTGCGGCTGAACAGATTGTGATTTCGCAAATCCAGTCGGCACCGCACAAAACACGATCGGACACTTCTCAAACAAATCTGTGCGATTCGCGATCAAAAACGTGAAGGCCGGAAAATAGACCGGAACGATCACATCCGGCTTGCGATTACTGTACCGAACCTGCAGTAACTTGACCCAAGCAGACAGGTATTGCCTGTCCGATTTCAAAACCGGATCGATGTACTCCACTTCAAAATCTACCGGCCCAGAATACCCCTTGCGCACCGCTTCGATGATTCCCGTATGCCACTGGGAATTGACCGGCGAGAACTGCCGATGGGTATACAAAATCAACACCCGTTTATTCGGAACGATGCTGGAGGGCGAAGCCTGAGGCTCATCCATACCGCAAACCTGCGGACTAACCTGCGAGAGCATCCACACCAGTAAACAAAAAATCCTCAACCACAAGGATCGTTTCGGATACTCGCTCAAGGACCACATACGGGTGTTCGTTCGCCCCAAAAAAATCACAGCCTACCCCTCATAGCTTTCGGCCAACGCCAAGTCAGCCTCGACGCCCCATTCTAGTCTAGCTTCAGCGTTTCGTTGACACCCGTATTACTACCTATTATCCAAGCCTGTTACCCAAGCCTATTATCCATGGAACCTACACCGAACTTACGTTCCCCTTCTCTGCGATATTAACTCTGGGTCATTACCCTTGCGACGTAATGCCCAATCAAGCAATCCCACAATCAAAACACTGAACCCAAAGAGCGGCATCGCAATTCCCAGTAATGCGACCAGGAGCCAAACAGCCCACATCAATGGTGCTTGCTGCAATGGCTCAGGGATCCCAAATCCCCCCGCATCTCGACGAATCCACCACATCCACACCCCCGAACTCGCAAGGCCAATCAACCCCAACGTCGTGAGCAACCCCAAGAGCTGATTGAATCCACCAAACAACTGACCCTCGTGGGCCGCAATCCCAACGCTTACCACTCGATCCAACCAATGCTTGTCAGCAAACTCTTCTCGCGATCGCACCTCTCCGGTCTTAGCATCGAAACCGAGCGAACATCGCAAAACGCGATTCTGAGCTTCGGAACTTACCGTCCAGTCAAGCCCCTGCGATTTCGGCGGTGTAAGCAACACCGGATAAGCCAGTTTCTCGCGACGGGCGATCTGAATCGCTTGATCAAAACCGCTGAGATCCTTCGGCACCGGAGCACCTGCCCCCGGCCTGCCACCTCGCTTGCCCCCTGCTCCCTTCTCGGCACTCTTGCGATTCACAGAGTGCTCAGCATGATCCGCGTGTTGAGCGTGTTGAGCGTGATCTGCATGCTCTGCTGAATGCTCCGCCCCAGACTTAGCAACCTCCTTACCGCCAATCGTCCATTCTTGCGACACGCTCGCCAATCCAGTGGCTTCTCGAACCGTTCGAAAATAACTTCCCCAAAACTTGGCCCAAGGCAACCCGGTTAAAATCAGAAAGATAGCGAACACCGACACCCATACGCCGATAACCGAATGCACGTCGCGCCACCATACCCGAGCTCCCTTACCCCATCTCGGGTACAACACCCCTGCAATTCCCTTCGCATTCCTCGGCCACCATAACACGACTCCTGTTAGGATCATGATGATGGTCCAAGACGCAGCGAGTTCGACAAGATAAGAGCCCCAATTCCCCGCTTTCAATTGCCCATGCAACTGCTTGACTTGCCGCATCAGTCCATACTCTTCATCGCGCACGGATAGAACTTCCAAACTCTTCGGATGGACAAACACCCGCCACTGCTTGGCCTCATCCTTGATCATCACGCGAGTCGCCCCTTGCTCCTCTTTTGGCAACTCCACATGAATCGATTTCGCTTTGGGATATCGATCCAATACCACCTGAACCTGCTCCGATAACAACCGATGCTCGGAGATATTCGCAAGCCCTTCAAAGGGGCGATCGATCACCCCTTCAATCTGCGGCTTGAACAAATAAATAGCACCGGTTATCGAGAGAAAGATAACAAAGGGGACGCAAAACGCCCCTGCAAAAAAGTGCCAACGCCATACCGTCCGATACGTTGGCCACTGCCTGCTTAAACGTCCCATTTCCGCCCCTTTGTCCGCAACACTCATGATCAATACTCCACGCTCACGACTTCACCACCATTGCAACTGTGAATCGCTCGTATCACCGTCGCGTCCATAGAGTTGCTCAAGTATTGCACGGAGCCATCAAGCAATCCGACGTGTGCTCCGCCGGTGTGGAAACTACGCGGCCCGAAGAAACCGGAAAAGTGAGTTACCACATCGGGCACCGCATTGTTCGGTGGCAAATATCCGTTGGTAAGCGAATTGATCGAACCACCAAAAGCCCAAGAGATACCCCGACCACGCAACGCGGGACTCGACCCTCCGCGCCACTGTGTAAACGTCTGCCAAAATCCCTCCAACGCCGGGTTGCGTATCATCCCATTGCTGTCGACAAATCCCGACCAAGGTCCACCGGTCGCACGCAATCCCTGCACCGCATTCAACGCTGAACTCACCCCGCTCGACCCGTTGAGCGTAAGCTGATAAGGGAACTTCGGTACCACTCCTGCCGCAAGCGTCACATCATCGCCGACACTTCGCACCGACTCACTCAACGCGACAGTGTTCGATACGCCATCGATCACATCCCGGAATCGACGAGCAGAATTCTGAAAAACCATCCCATCGGTCGGCCATCGCAAGTCGTACAACGTGCCAGTTCCACTTCCGAAACTGATCATGTAATTCAACCCGCCATACTCGTACGGAGTCGAACCGACCAACACCCTGCCTACCGCCGGCGCAGGATCGCTTGGACACAAAAACGATGCAATCGGCATCTTGAACGCATCGACAAACCTCGGGTTCGGAACCTTTGCATTGAATGGCCCCGAAAAAGCCGGGATGCTGTAGTCGAGCAAGTTGCTTAAATTCGATTGCTCCATATATGGCAACAACCGAGCTTGGACAGACAAGTCCACGTCGACAACGCCAGCCATCGGCAATCGCTTGAACGCCGACTCATAATTCTGCAAAGCCAAACCCATCTGCTTGACGTTGTTACTGCACTGCATCCGCCGCGCCGCTTCTCGCGCCGCTTGAACCGCCGGCAATAACAAACCAACCAACACGCCGATGATCGCGATGACTACCAATAACTCGACCAACGTGAATCCACGTCGCGCAAGTCCCCTTACACGTAAATACTTCAAACTCACTAAGCTCATAACCTTCATTCTCACTTTTTGTTCATTGGATTAGCTCCCCGGGATTTTCATCTTGGAAACGCAACCGCACCAATCGCGCAGCTATCCGCCCGCCACTGAAATCCCAGTAGAACTATTTGTTTGTTGGATCGTAAAAACAGGATGATTCCAAAGTCACTTCAGGAGTCCCGGAACGGGTGATAGCAACTTCAGAAACACTTCGCGCAAAGAATATCCGCCACCTTAAGCAGCAGATCGCGGGGGAGGTTCAGCCGGGGACAACACTCCCCCCTCCCAATCCAACACTTTAGAAATCGCGACCCATCGCGATGGTACTTCGATACAAGCTTCCAAAAATCCGGGCGGCTGATTGCTCCAAGGCAACGTCGTCATCAACGTCGAACCACCACGGCACGGACAAGCCAACATCAAACCGAGCTTACGGCCCGTCTGCTTACCATTTAACTTGCTATCCAACTTCCTTGCCAGCTTCGGCCCCGATTCCGACGTGCAGCAAGATCGCTTGGTGGTGCAACAAGATCTTTTCGAAGTGCAGCAAGAGGCTTCGGCATGCCCCGACTCACATTCCGACTCACGTGCTGATTTCGACTCCAGGACGGCATAATCCGGGGGAATCACCTTGCGATCCATTGCCCACTGAGCCCGCTCAGCAGCGTTGTAACAACAACAGCTTGTCCAACATTGCAAAGCAGATCCGCACCCACATCCGTGCCCCTGGCATGGAAAAGCACCATCCGGGGAAATCAATCCCAACGCGGAAGGGACTGGAAAGGGAATATTGGTGAGTACAAACACCAACAGAGTGCACCACAAGCCCATCGATCCCGAAATACTTCGGATCGGCTTGCTGCTATCTCTCTGTTTTGCAACCCAACTCGATACCACGCTCAGTCCAATAAAACGCTTCTGAAATCTCTTTTAACTTACATGTAACTTTCATGCTAAAGGATAACTGCAAGCACTACAACCGTCAAACCGCACACCTGCCCCCCTAAGCAATGCCGTATATCCACCGTATATCCAATTGGATACAAATTCGTCCTCAGTTTCGGTCACAACATGGTAGGGGAATCTTCCAAGGGAAAAATATCACCCGCACAAGCCTCAGAGCTTGCATCTGCAACCCACAAACCGGAAGATAATAAAATCCTCATCTTGCTCGTTGGAGCCTTCTATCCTGAAGTCGCACAACTCGCTCATACACCATCCGCATTCCCATGCCCTCCCTCCCTCCTAAACCGCTGCGGTGCCTGTCGATAATCATCTGCACCGCCATCCTAAGCCTCGCTGTCGGTTGCTCCCCTCGCACTTCCTCTACACAACCACAAAACAACACCGCAGCTACCACTCCTAAGCAAGAACCTTCAACGCCTAAGCAAGACCCTTCAACGGCAAAGTCCAGCGATACACCCCAAGTCGACTTCCCCAAAGAAATCCAACGCATCACCCGCTTGCTCGAGGAATGCACGAAATCAAGCAAGCCATCAAACAAGCCAAGTAATGCAAATAACTCGAATATCACAGACTCTGTAGAACCGAATCAATCCAAGAAAATCGACGAAGTCTGGGCTGCGTTAAAGCCGCTTCTGCTCGTTAAACCATCCGATCCCGAGTTGATCTTCCTCACCGCACGCACCCTCGCTGCGAAGAACGATCTGCCAGGGGCAATTGCAACTCTAGAAAAGATGCCCGAGGGGTGCCCTGAAGCTGGACCGGCGGCAGGGCAAGCCGCCGAATGGATGGTCGCACTGGGCAAAGTCCCCGAAGCAGAAGCCATCTTGGTGAAACTCATCAAGCAATACCCAAACGCCGTTCCAGCGTTGCGACTGCTTGGCAAGCTCTACAACGCTCAAGGTCGCCGATGGGAAGCTACCCGTATCCTTGAACGACTCATCCGACTCGGGGACTTCACCAAATTCGAACTCCTCGCCATCGTCGATCCCCGCGATTATTTCAACGACGAACCGATCCAAAAAGCCTTCGGCGAAACCTACCCCGATCACCCCTATGTTCAGTTCGCCACCATCCGCACGAAACTGATCCGAAACGGCTATGCTGCGAATCTAGAGACACTCCGAACAATGTCGATCCGCTACCCAGACATGATCGAACCTTGGGTGTGGACCGCCACATCTCTCCTTGAAACCGATCGACTCACCGAACTCAAAGAGTGGCTTGCGAATCCTCCCCCCGAAGCAAACAAACATCCGGAGTATTGGTACGCGACAGGCGGACTACTACTTCGCTCGAATCAATTCGAATCAGCCGCAGCAGCTTTTGCTCAAACAATCCAACTCGACCGCCGCCACGTACCGGCCTACCAAGCCCTCGCGGACGCTATGCTTGAATTGAAATTGGTAGACCAAGCTCAAGGGGTTCGCCAATTCGGAAACGATCTGGTCTCCATCAACGACCTAGCTCAACAAATCTCCTACAACTACGGCGAAAACAAACTCTACGAGTCTATCGCCAAGATCTACGACAAGCTCGGCGATGATGTTGCTGCCTTCGGCTGGAGGGCAACGGCCGTCGCCCTCGGCTTCGAACCCATGACCCAATCCCTTCGCGACCAACAAGCCCTACTGAAAAAAGGCCCTATCCGAACACCAGCCGTCCTCGATCAAATCCCTTGGAAAAACTGGTCGCTACCGTCGGAACTTCCGACCCCAAGCCAATCGGACTCGTTAAGCTCGACTCCCAACAACCTTTCCAATGCTTCTTCGATCGCCATGGAAGATGTCGCTGCGGCACTGGGAATTACCGGCCGATATAACAACGGCGCGAAACCAAATCGCAGTTGGTACACCATCGAAGGTGTCGGTGGTGGAGTAAACGCCCTGGACTTCGATCTCGATGGCTGGCCCGACCTGTACTTCTCCGAAGCCGGCGGGTCACCGATCGATTCGAACCCTACTTACCAACCGAAATCTCTATTCCGTTCAATCTATTCGAAAGCCTTTCAAGACGTCGCACAATTCGCATACGTTGCCGATGTCGGTTACGGCCAAGGGGTCGGGGTTAGCGATATCGACCAAGACGGTTTCCCTGATCTACTTGTATCGAACCTGGGAAACTCCCGCATCTATCGAAACCAAGGTGACGGGACCTTCGAAGCCATCGCGATCCCGCAAGACGATCCGAACTCCGTCTGGAACAGCTCCATCCACGCCGCAGACCTCAACGGCGATTCTCTTCCAGACCTACTCGTTGCATCCTACCTCTATGGCACCGAAGCCATCACACGAAAATGCGACTACGGCAAGTCTTCTCGCATCTCATGCAACCCAAAAATGTTCCCACCCGGGAAGAACCGGATTCTTTACAACCAAGGTGATGGCAACTGGAAATCCGCCCCTGAACCACTCCTTGAATCGATCCGTACGGGCTACACACTCGGCACCCTGGTTACCAACATCGATCAACGGTTCGGGAACGATGTCTTCTTCGCAAATGACGTCTCTCCCAATAACCTGCTGCTCTCGGTATTAGAAGATCCAACAGCACCAGACTACTTCTCCGAATGCGCTGCCTCGGCCGGCGTTGCCGTCGATGCAATCGGACGCGCTCAAGCTTGCATGGGGATCTCCTGCGGCGACCAAAACCGCGATGGACTCCTCGATATCATCGTGACGAACTTCTACAACGAAGTCTCCACGCTCTATCTGCAAACACTTCCCGGTGTCTTCGTCGATGGTACTCGCCGTTCCAAACTCGGGGTATTCACCTTGGATCAACTCAGTTTCGGTAGCCAATTGAGCGACCTTGATAACGACGGCTGGCTCGATTTTATCGCTGTCAATGGCCACATCGATGACCTGCGCACCGAAAATGTACCTTGGCAAATGCCAACCCAAATCCTCAGGAACGTCCAAGGCGAGTTTCAATGGCTCAGAAACCCCGCTCCGGGGAAATACTTCGAAGGCAAATACGTCGGTCGCGGATTGCAGTCCCTGGATTACAACGTCGACGGAAAACCTGACCTGGTCGCTACCCACCTAGACCGCCCTGCCGCACTCCTTGAAAACCGCACCCAATCAAATCACAACTTTATCCAATTCGAACTCGTCGGAACCCGATGCGAACGAGCTGCTATCGGAGCCGTACTACATATTCAATCGGGTAAAGAGTCTTGGGTCACTTCCCTGTGCGATGGCGAAGGCTACTTCGGCTCAAACCAACACCTGTTGCATGTTGGTATCGGTGCTCAATCTTCGATCGACTCTGTTAAATGCACTTGGCCAAACGGGTCGGTCGAGACCTTACCGAACCTTCAACCCAATCGACGCTACCGCTGGGTCGAAGGCCAAGGGATCCACGAAATACCGCTTCAGCCCAGCATCCAAACTACAAGTCGCCAGTAATTGCCAGTGAGCCCGTGATTGCCAGTGAGCGCAAGTGCGTGCCAGTGAGCGAACCCGACAAGCGAATCGGGTTCGCCAATAAGCTACGAACAACTACTTCTTCTTAACACTCTTCTTGGCGGTGGTTTTGTTGGCGGTGGTTTTACCAGTTGTGGTCTTGCTAGCAGCAGCCTTCGGTGCAGCCTTCTTGCTCGCTCCCTTTACCGCCGCAGCCTTTTTGACCGCCTTCTTGCTTGCAGCTCCCTTCGCCGCCGTTCCCTTAGCAGCACCCTTGCTCGCAACCTTACCCTTGCCACCTCCAAAAATCGCCGCCCAACCCGCTGCATACTTCTCGTTGGTGCCCACTCGTGTAATCGTCATCTTTACTCCTCAATCCTTTTCGAAATTCTTTTCATCGAAGTCTTCTGCTAATAGCTCTGACACATTTTCCTATTAGCTAATAATTCGTGGCTAGGTCAAGCCATGATCGATCTACTTGACCGATCTTAGACAGAACGCTCAACGGCCTGATACTCTTACTGGGCCGATACCCCTAGCGGCCGACTGCCCCCTTGCGGCCCGAATTCCCTCTAATGCCTCTATTGCCCTCTATTGCCCCGAATGTACCGCTCCTTGCGCCGCAGGCTCGCTCGCAATCTTGGCGATCTGCTGAATAATGCTCGGCAAGAATACAATCCCCGAGTAATGATCCGCCGGCAACTCGACATGATGCCCTTGAGGTAACTTCGCAGCATCCACATACAGCTTGGAATTCTTTGGTGGCACCACCGTATCTTTATCCCCCGAATAGACCCACGTCTTTCCAGCAGCTACCCGATGCGCTAAACGCAATGGCTCGATGGTATACAAAGCCTCCTTGGCTTGCTCCATGCTTATCCCGCTCTTGGTCAACTCGCGTCGGGTCTTTTCCGCATCGCGATCCCCATTGGCCAACACCCCATAAAGATCTCCACCCGCTAGGAAAATCACGGATCGATGATACGCGGTGTCCAACCCGGTAGTCGTCGCAACGACGAATCCTCCTAAACTTGTCCCTTGAATCGATATCCTCTTCGCATCAACACCCGGCAACACGCTCACTGCATCATAAGCTCGCCTCGCATCGGCAATCCCCTGCTTGAGCCCCCCGATCAAAGCTTCTCCTTCGGTCTTTGTCGAAGCCGGATTGCGCCGCATTCCGTACGTTGGCAATTGCATCAAAAACGCATGCACTCCTTGATTGCTCAACCCCCGGGCGATCATCTTCCCTACCGTCATCCCTCGCCCCGATTCATGCACGACTACAATCGCCGGCGCACTCTCAAGTTCCTTCCCCTTGCGGCTCGCGCGATACCACTCCAAAGCCACTAAATCATTGATCGGATCCCCCGATGGCATAGGCGAAGCAAACCGCACGACCCGGTCGATCCCGCTCGCTCGCTGCTTGTCATCCACAGCATCGATTCGAACATCAAACTTGCCGTTCTCCCAACACAGCCCATCAAGACACTCTTTCGCATCCGCCGAACTCTCGCGCTCTAACTCCATCGCCAAAGTATCGCTCGCTTGAAATACCTTGCCGATATCCCCCGCTCCCGGATCCTTCTTATTGGCTTTGTTACCCGCCGGGCTATTCTCCGAGCTTTCCGCCGGGCTATTCTTGGGAATCTCGACCGACATCTCTCGAAGCAGTCCGATGAGATCAAGCTTCACATAAGGTCGATCGGCAGCGGGCTCTTTGTGACTCGCGTTCGCTACATACAGCACACCATCCTCAGGGACAAATAGGACGTTGTGCAAGTTCGAGTCCATGGCCACCGGCCGACACATCAAGTCGGTCGCACTCTTGACATCAAACTTGCCGTACCCATCCCGAACCCTGCGCTTCAACTCATCCAACCGTGACCCCGCCGACAAAACCACCGCATTGGCAATCCCATCCCCTAACAATGGATGCCCCTTGCCTGGATCGACAAACTCGATCTTCTCCGGCGTCGCCGCGACCCCAACGGCACTTCGATTCTCCCCATCGGCAAAAACATAGTAATACTCACAAGTCCTCGGACTCGTCGACCACAACGTCTTGACCTCATCCAACGAATCGCACTCCTCCATCGCACGACGCATTAGTGTCGACATCGGTACTCCATCCCACTGACCTTCCCCCTTGCCTCCCATCTCCCCCAACGAAATCTTCGCGGCATTCATCCCGCTTACACTCCCGGTAAACCCGGCATATCCGATGTTGGCAAATGGTAAATATCCCTTCGGCGCAACGATGAAAGTCGTCGCGGCATCTTGCAACCCAATGGCAGTCATGTAATCGAGTACCCGACCGTGATAAAGCTTCCCATCAACCGTCGCTTCTCCGAACAACGCAAACCCTGAACAATGGAACAACTCGGGGAAAACATTGAGCGTCTCGACAAGATGCTCATCGAGCCCCAAAGCCTTGGCCAACGCGCGAGTCTCCGCTATATGTCGCTCGGGAATGTAAGGCTTCAACTGCCCATAAGCCCTATCGAGATCCTTGCGAAACCATCTTCCGGTTGCTATCGTCTGCGCAAAACCAAACCCATATAGCACCGAGTCGATACATCGCATCGACTCAGCCTTTAGCAACTCTCCATGCGCTTTGCCTATCTCCTCAGGCGTCCCGGATAACATCGCAACCCGCTGCCCATCGATCCAACGCAACTCTCCATTCGCCACTTTGCGATTCTTACGAATCGGATCGGTCAATCGGCTTGAAGGTGCTAAGACTTCCGCTGCGCGTCGCAACCCACGCGAAACGGTTCTTTCTATCTCTGAACGTGTTAACTCTTCTTGTTCATACTCTCCCCAATGCCGCGCCAGCCACTCTTGATTGCTCCCACTACGAGCGAACAATTCAGGATGCTCGCCACTTAATTCCAACTCCGCATTCACATCCCGACTTGCTACCGATACCTTCGAAACCTCTCCGCCGACCAACCCAACTTTTATCCCACCTTTGACCAACCACTCGGCACGATCTTCCTTTAATACCCCACCCCCTAAAGCCCCTTCCTTGGGCTCAGCAAGC